>OGCG01000385.1_pt1 | contig 28139 bp, 22 predicted proteins | sample 1570061 | NCBI WGS metagenome assembly OGCG01 (sample SAMN06268698, study PRJEB24515) | hot springs metagenome | isolation source: Joseph's Coat, Yellowstone National Park, Washington, USA | place: USA:Joseph's Coat, Yellowstone National Park, Washington, USA
GCCCGCAGCTCGGTGCCCGCCGTTGGCTGCGCATCGATTCTGCGGAGCGTCTTTCCGTTGCCGCTGCCAACGCGCTACTCAAAGGCCTGGAAGAGCCTGCCCCTGGGGCGCATCTCCTACTGAGTTCGGCAGCGTCCGCCCGCCTTCTGCCCACCATCCGCTCCCGCTGCCTACGCCTGCCCGCCATGCCCAAGGACCCTGCGGCCGGCCGTGCCTGGTTGGTGGAACAGGGCGTGACAGCGGAGGAAGCAGCACAGCTCATTCAGTTCTGTAGCGATCGACTGTTACTGGCGATGCGCCTGCATACCCAAGGCTGGCTCGGACAACGGCACATTGCCCTGGAAAAACTTCTGGAGCTGCGCCATCGTCCCCAAGCCAATGCCCTTTTTCGTCTGGTGGACCACTGGAGCAAAAGCGAACAGTTGCCTTTCTTTCGCGAACTCATGCTCAGCGTCTACGGCGATATGCTGTCTCTCCACCTGGGTCTGGACAAGATCCGTAATGTCGACTACATCCAAGCATTGCGGGATGCAGCGGCGCACTGGGCGGTATCCCATATCTGGGCCGAATTGCAGGGCTGGTTGACGCTGGAGCGGGAACAGCGGCAGCATCTTCAGGTCCAGTATATTCTGGAAGAGCGTCTTTGGCGCTGGGTAAGCAACGGGCAAGGGGGTGGCCATGGATGGCGGCAGTGAGAGCACGGGGGCGCGGGCTTTGTCTGTGGTGCTGCGTGATGCAGCCTCGGTGCAGCGCTACTTCATGCCCCGCATTCGCGGTGGAGGAGTACTGGTCGAAACCCCAAACCTGTTGCCCATGGGCACCGAGGTGCTGCTCATGATCAGCCTTCCGGACAACCAGCCGCGCGCGCCCGTAACAGGTCGAGTGGTTTGGGTAACCCCCAGGGACAATCGCGACGGCTATCCGGCAGCCATTGGTATCCGCTTCATGAACGATCGCTCGGGCGTGCTCACCCGCATCCAGAACATCCTCTCTGGCCTCCCGGAGCACGCCGGCCCCGTACTGACCTTCTGAGAGCCGGGACGCCTCCCTGAGGCTTGCTCCGGTGGCGGTCCTGCATTACTGTAGGCACCTGTTGGAGAGGTACCGAAGTGGCCATAACGGCGCCGACTCGAAATCGGATGGGGGTTAATAGCCCCACGTGGGTTCGAATCCCACCCTCTCCGCCAATCACAAATCCCGCTACCAATCCGTTATTGAACTCGCATTCCACCACAAAATGCCTTGGTCGGACATGGTGGCTGAAGATTCGATCCCTTGTGCAGCATCGGCTCAGGTTACGGACCACAGACACTGGTGGTTCCTTTCCGGGCGTTGCCCGGTGTCCAAGCGTCTACGCGCAATAACGCGATGGGAGGTTCAACGGAACCCATCGCGTTTTTGCCAGAGGGATGGCCGGGGAGGAGAGGATTTTCCCTGCCCGTTGCCTATCAGATGGCTACCCAATCCTGCTCGCCGCGCCGCTCCCAGAGATCGCCCTGCGGCCCGATCTGGACGATGCTGAGCCAGCGGTGGTTTACCAGTCGTCCCAGTGCCGCGTTACCGGCAATGATGCGATCCATGGCATCCTGCGGCGCTTCGATGAATGCCGTCAGGCGCAAGGGCTCGTGCTGCAGCCCGCTGTTGCTGTCGCGAAGGGATTGCTCGGACAGGCCGACACGCAGGTCGCCACCGTTACCCTCGAGAACACCGATGGTCCCACCCACCACATTGTGCAGGACTTTGTTGCCGCAGCCCTGCCGCTGGTTATCGACGATGGAGCCGTAGTACTGGAGATTGATCCAGTTGGCCACCACCAACGGTGCCGTAAGGATCAGGGTCAGCACCGCGTAGTCCGGGTCCTTGGCCACGTCGTAATCGTGGAGGAAGGCGCGGCCGGCGAGATTCATCTCTCGGGTACGCCAGCGTGGTGCGGCGATGAATGCGGCATTTCCTGCCAGTGCCCACTCTGGCCGTACCTGCGACCAGTCGCGTCCGCGCTGCTCCAGATTGCGGGCCACCGCCTCTGGATCCCGCAGATCCGGCTCGAGGCGCAGCATTCGCTCGAGACGGGTAAGGTTGGCCGCTTGTTCCAGCGCCGCGCGTAACTCAGCCACCAAGGCTTTGTCCAGGCGGGGATCGTCCAAGCCCCCCAGAATATTCACCCGATCCGTGGTGGTGTCGTGGAGCGCCGCCAGGAAGCGGCAGCGGTCATCGATATCCCATCCCTTGTCCACCAGTGCCCGACGTACCTGTGGATCGTTCAGCAGATCCGCTGCGGCCCGCGCGTTGACTTCGCCGGTCTGCCCGGCGCAGGCGCCGCAGTCCAGTCCGGCTCGGTGCGGATTGTTGGTGGTGGAACTCCCGTGTCCGACAAGGAGCACGATGGGCGCGACGCCGCGATTCAATCCGAGGCCCGTCAGAATGAACTCCGCCATGGCGACGCGTTGTTCCAGCGTCAGGGACGTCGGCAGCACGCAGCGAATGCTGGAGCGCTCACGTTCCGTCAGCCCCGCCTCATCCGGCGGCAACGAGGGACGGTGCCAGGCCAGGGTGTCCGCCAGAAGTCGACCGACGTAGGAAAGGCCAGCCGTTTCCACGAAGGAAAAACAGGAAGCCGCGGAGAGCTTGAAGTGCTTCCACTCCGCTCCTCGGCGCAGTCGCCGGAAACGCCGCTGGACCGTTTCTGCAGGGGCCTCTTCCGTGACGTGCACCTGGGGATTGAGTAGCACCGGGGACTGGGTTCTGGGGGCGTGATCTCCCTGTCGCTGATAATCCAGGAGCACCCCAAAGAAGCCCGCGAAGCCGATGGTATCCAGTGTCGGCATGACGCTCTCGAGGTGGCGCCGGAAGACCTCGGAGCGGACATCGATACAAAAGGCTGCCTGTACCCGGGGCGTGGACGGTTTCTGGACAGGCTGGCGGCGGATGCTGGTAGCCACCTGCCGCCGATAGGCGATCTCGGACGCGCGCAGGAGCACCTCTCCGCGCCGGGCTTCGGCCATGTCCTCACGTTTGTCGTCGATCCTCCAAGCCTGGATCTGGCGATACCAGCGCTCCACTACCCGGGCTTCTGCCGTCTGCCGCAAGAGCGCCTCCCAGACCATGCGAATGGTCAGCAGGTCCATGAGATCGTCCTGCGTCGATCCCTGCAACTCCGCTTGCCAGAGCAGGTAGCGGCACCAGCTGGCCCACCCGCCAATGGATTTCAGCAGGACAAACAGATAGGCCTCCTCAGCCGCTTGCGGAAGTTGGAGAATCTGCAGCGCCCATTCCCGAGCTTCGGCGCTGCGGGTTGGTGCCGCCAGAAGATCAGAGCGCATGTGCCGAAACCCCATGGCGCGGAGGGTGCGATCCACGAGGGTGTACTGTCGCCACGACCCAAAAAGGCCTTTTTCGCAATCCCTCGGGAATGGCCACAGCGACTGCCCACGGTCGTAGTAGGCCGCAAGGAATCTACTGATCTGCTCGACAACGTACTGCGATACCGAAGGATGCCCCGGCCGATCCATGAGTTCGGGCAAGCGTGGCAGACGCATGGGCAATTCCGCCGGCTCGCGCAGATAGCTCCGCCACTGGAACTCATCCATATCCACGCCAAGATCCACGGAGGCCTGGAGGATGTCGGCCATGTTGAGTTTGCCCTTCTGGAGCAGGTCCGCATACCAGCGCTGGTCCATGATGACGCGCTCGCCGACGGTTTCCTGCAGATACGCCGCGGCATCGGCAACGGGTTGATCGGCAAAGCCCCAGTAGGGATTGACGGCGACGAAGCTATCCAGTGGCCACACCGGAGCGATTCTGCGAATCACCCGGTCATAGCGCTGCTCGGTTTTTTCCATGTTGTCGGTACTCATTGGGAACCTCCGGATTGACTGATGACATTCCGATTTCGCGCTACGGATTGCAAGGACTCCACCGCGAGATTCTTGCGCGGCAGGCTAACGCCCACACGCTCGGACCAGAACCGGTGCGAGAAGCGCTCTACCCACACATCCACGTACAGGCCGTTGTAGAGGTGGGTAAACAGCACCAACTGGACCCTCTGGGAAAGCACGCCCCGCCCCGGGCCCTGGATCCAGCTCAGGCCGAGGAAGCCCAGCATTGTCAGCCCAAGGAGCCAGAAGTAGGGTGCATTGACCGGAACCGTGGCCTGGGTCAGGTCTGCGGTAAAGCCCCAGACAAAGAGTGTGTGCAGGACGAGGTAGGTCAGACCCGCACTCACCCCCAGCAACAGCGCCATCAGGCCGTCGGCAAGGTTGTCGAACTGCAGCCCTTTGACCAGGATCTGCGCTACCGCCACGCCGACGATAAGTACCAAGGCCATACCCTTGGGATCCCGGAACGGATCCTCACCGAACATCCAGGCTCCTCCTGCGGAAATGGCCATCCCCGCGAGTACCGCCAGCAACCACGAGGCCGTTGACGGGATCTTTTTTCCGCCGGGGGATACCTGGCGCAGCTGGTCCGTGACACTGCCCGAGGACAGGAAGGCGTGCGCCTTGTACAGGGAGTGTCCCACCAAGTGCAGCAAGGCCAGGGGAAAGAGTCCGAGCCCCAATTCCAGAGACATGAAACCCAACTGCGCTGTGGTCGACCACGCCAACATGGATTTGATGGCCGTCTGGGTGGTCATGACCAGCGAGGCAATCAGGACGGTGGCGAGGCCCATCAAACCCAGGAACCACAGGGCGTCCGGTACCCGAACCAAGAGTGCGGACGTGCGCAATGCGATGATGGCGCCGCTATAGACCACCCCAGCGTGCATCAGCGCCGATACCGGCGTGGGGGCTTCCATGACCTGGATCAGCCAGCCCTGAAATGGAAAGTGTGCACTCTTGAGAACGACCGTGCCGACGATCAACCACGCTGCGATCTGCAAGGGGAGCGGCACTCGGTCCGCGTGTTCGACGAATTGACGCAGGGCACGGAATTGCAAGCTGCCGATCTGGGAGCCGATCAAGCCCGTGGCACCCAGCAGAAACAGATCGGCCGTCCGGCTGAACAGAGACTTCTTGTGCGCCGCCATGATGGCCTTCGGCCGCTCGCCATAGAACTTGAGCAGTTTGTTCAGGCTGAAACCGGTGGCGATGATGGCGATGGTGAACAGGCCGATGTTGCCAGACACCACCACCAGCAAGAAGAAACCGCCGGTGAAGGCGAGCAGGCGAAAGAAGCGCGCCTGATGGGGGTCGCCATCCAGGTATTCCACACTGTATTGGGCAATCGTGAGCACCACGAACGATACCAAGGATGCCAGAATCAAGGTCAAGCCATCGACCGTCACGGAAATGGGTAGATCAAAGATAAGCCCGGGCAGGGGTAGATGGCCGATATCGAAATCTCCCCGGCTGCCCAGGAAATAGCTGAGGTCAGCCGCCAGTGCGGCCACGAGCGCCAGTGCAGCAGCCCAGCGGACCCGCTGGCGGGTCGCCAGGGCAGCGTTGCGGGTAGCGTGCACCGAAGGCAAGGCGGTGAGGACGAGCCCCGCCGGCATCAGCGCCAGTAGGGCTCCCGTAAGCCAGGGTATAGAGATTACGGTCTGCATTGCTGTCTCCTTGGGTAGAACTGCCGAGAGAGACAGTACCGGGGCTTGTTTATTTAATCCAATTTCATTATGTGATTATTACCATTTATATTGGTAAATGAAACGAATGCCGAGGAGCATCCGCCGATATCGCTCCCGCGCCGGTCGCGGACCTCGTCACAGGTGATCGGCCAGACCCGGCCACAATTTCACCAGCCGATCCGTGATGAACTGCTCTTGCGCGATGGTGAATTCCATGAACTTCTGCGCGGTCAGGGACAGCACCCTGTCGCGCGGATATACCAGGTACCATTTTCTCAGGATGGGGAATCCCTCCGCATCCAGCACTTCGACCGGGCCCTCGGTCCCCTCCAACGCCAGGGAGTGTATGGAGAGGATGGATATGCCCAATCCGCTGGCGATGGCGTGTTTGATGGCTTCGTTGCTACTCAACTCCATGGTGATGTTGGGGCGCAGATCCTTTTCTGCGAAAAGGCGCAGATAGGCGTGGCGCGTGCCGGATCCGGGTTCGCGGACGAGAAAGGGGGCTTCGGCGATGGCCGCCAATGGTACGGGCCTGCCCAGGCGGGTGAGGGGATGCCCACGGGGTACCATGACCGTGAGCGGATTCCAGGCGAAGGGCGTCGCCTCGACCGCCACCTCATCCGTTGGCACCTGTCCCATGACGTACAGATCGTCCTCGGAGTCCTGGATGCGCCGGATGATTTCGTCGCGGTTACTGACGGTCATGCTGAATTGGATACCCGGAAATTGCTGGCCAAAGGCTGCGAGCAGTTCGGGCGCAATATATTTGGCCGTGGTGACGACGCCCAAACGCAGTCTGCCGCGGCGTATCCCTTTCCGGTCGGCAATCTGTGTCTCCAGATTCTCGACGATGGCGAAGATCTCACGGCAGGCGGTGTAGAGATCCTGCCCTGCATCGGTCAGGCGGATCTCCTTGCCGATCTGTTCAAACAAAGGCAGCCCCACGATCTCCCCCAGCTTCTTCATCTGCAAGGAGACCGTCGGCTGCGCTAGGAACAGCGCATCGGCGGCCTTGGTGAAACTTCGGTGGTGGCTGACGGCCAGGAATACCTGCAACTGCCGAAAGGTGATCTGGCGCAGCAGAGTACTGAGAGACCGGGACTGCGCTCCTCGCGACGGTAGATTTTCCATGGGCGAAGCGTACTCCCCTAGGGTAGACGTTGGCGAGGTGGATGTGCAGTGGAGCGGAACGTCATCCCCCCGGGGATCAGGGGTAACTGGGCAAGAACGGCTCGCCGTCGATGGGGGCGAAGGAGCAGCGTCCGCGCCCTTGCGCCTTGGCCCAGTAGAGGGCCCGATCGGCGCGTGCCAGGGCCAGAGCCGTGGGCTGATCCTCTGCCAGTAGTGGGGTAGCACCCAGGCTGACGGAGAGACACACGTGTTCCCGACCGGACAGGGCTACCTCGGTACCACAGATCCGGCTCAGGATCCGGCCCAGTATATCGTAGCCCTCCTCGGGACAGCACTTGCGAAAGACGATGGCGAACTCGTCCCCGCCCAGACGACCGAAGAGGTCGGTACTGCGCAATACGTCCCGGATGATCTCGGCGGTGGTCCTGAGGACTTTATCTCCAGCCAGATGCCCGAATCGATCGTTGACGGCTTTGAAGTGATCGAGGTCGACGATCACCAGCAGGCTCTCCTCGGGATAGCGCCGCAGATGCCGGATGTACTTGCCCGTCTGCTCCAGAAAGGCCCGACGGTTCAGCGTATCCGTCAAATCGTCCCAGGTCGCCAGCCGAGTCAGCGCCGCCTTGGCCTCTACCTCCGCCGTCACATCGCGGAAGATTCCTTCCACACCGAGCAATTCGCCCCCGGCACCCTTCAGTGCCCTGCTGGTGATGGCGACATGCACCACCCGCCCGTCCTTGTGGCGCAAGCGCGCGGGATGGTCGCGGATTTCCCCATGCTTCTGGATGGCTTCTACCACCAGTGACCGTTCCTCCGGCACCAAGTAAAAGTCCGCCGCTGGGCGTCCCAGCACTTCTTCTACGGTGTAGCCAAGCATGCGCATCGACCCGGGACCCACCATGACCAACTCCTGGCGCTCATTGGTTCGGTAGAATACGTCGTGCATATTCTCAAAGAGGCGCTGAAAGTTTTCTTCCGAAGCCTTGAGTGCGGCGTCCATCTTCAGCAGTTCCGTCACTTCCGTACCCGAGGCCAGATCGATGCGCAGGCCATTTACCCGTGTCGTGGCACTCGACACGACAACTGCGCGGATGGCACCGGTGCGCGTGCGCAGACGAATCAGGGTAGGTGCGTTTTTTGGGTGGCTTTCCGTCAATGCGCTGAATCTATAAAGGACCAACTCTTGATCGAGGGGATGAACAAATTCGATAATGTCCTTATGTAGGAACTCCTCCGCTTCGCTGCCATCGAGCAGAGCCATGGCAGCAGTATTCAGGAAAATAATCCTGCGCTTATTGAGAATGACATGCGGGCTCGGGCAAATCCTCAAAACATCCAGTCCGCCAAGGTTCATCAGCGCGGAAATATAATCCGATCCTTCTGAAGGAGTCCCATCCGTGCGCACAAAACCTCCTGTTTAAACCCATTATTTTCGCGTAGGTGGCCAGAACCCGGACACGGTGAACGAGGGCCGAACTAGATCAGCGAATTCTATCATCGCTCGTGCCCGACGTCACCTTAGCCCAGTAGCAAGCGTGAGAACTTATCTGCGTGGGAGCGCTTTTTCCCTGTATCTGGAAAGGGATCGCGATCACGGTGCAACGATATATCTGTTCTGTTATTTTTTCTTAATGCACAATGCACTCCATAGATTGGATGGTTACGTTGTCTCTTTCTTGTAACATAAAAAGAGAAGACCTTTTCCGCGGGCTGCTCCGGCGCTGGCGTCCAGTGGCTGGCGGTAGGGCCGGCACCGGCTGCATAGGCGATACACACCCATGATCCATAAGGCAAGCGCCCAGCGCTGTGGAGAACACAGGCGCTGGGTGCTTGCCGTGGACTGCATCGATGGTCGTAAAAGGACTTGTCTGACAGCGCTGGTGACTCGCCGCCGGACGAACAGCTATTGCTTCTCGCCCTCTACCTCGACCTTGATGGCGATGGCATTGGATAGCCCCTCGGGAAGATAGGCGTCCATACCAAAATCCGAGCGGTGGATGGTAGTTGTCGCCACAAAGCCCGAGAGATAGCCGCCCCAGGGTTTGGGCAAATAGGGCACATTGCCGGCACCCAGCTCGTGGACCTGGAACACCACAGGCTTGGTGACCCCGTGCAGAGTCAAATTACCGTAGAGTTCTCCCGTCTTTTTCCCGGTCGGGACATACTTGGTGCTGACGAAGGTAATGTCTGGATACTGCTTGACGTCGAAGAATTCCTTGCTGCGCAGATGTTGATCGCGCAGGGGGTAATCCGTATTGATGCTGGCGGCGGGTATGGTGATGTGCACCCGATCCTTGGCCGGGTCTTGCGCGTCGAAGGTATAGGTGCCGGAGATCTGGTCGAAGCGCCCCGTAAATTCGGTAATGCCGACGTGGCCGATGGTGAAGAGCACGTTGGTGTGCTGGGGATCGATGCGATAGGTACCGTCGGGATTGCCGTCGAGATAGGCATAGTGTTTGGCTGGCGCGGCGCAGGCCGTCCCGGCCATCAGTACGGTGGATACGGCCAGTGCGGTCGTCAGGCGTTTTGCGAACATGGCATTTCTCCTATTTTACCCAAACAGTTTCTTGCTGATTTCCGCCACATGCCGCCCCTGGAAGCGGGCAATGGCGAGTTCGTTGGCCGAAGGCATGCGGCTGCCGTCGCCCTTGGCCAGGGTGCTGGCGCCGTAGGGGGTGCCGCCGCTGATCTCGTCCATATTGAGGAGTTCTGCGCAACTGTAGGGTACGCCGACGACGATCATCCCCTGGTGAAGCAAAAAGCTGTGGAAGGACGTGATGGTGGTTTCCTGGCCGCCGTGCTGTGAAGCGGTACTGACAAAGACGCCGCCGACCTTGCCCACCAAAGCGCCCTGTTGCCAAAGATTACCCGTGCGGTCGAGAAAATTACGCATCTGTCCGCTCATATTGCCGAAGCGCGTAGGCGTCCCAAAGAGAATGGCATCGTAGTTCGCCAGGTCGTCGGGGTGCGCTTCGGCCGCTGCTTGGGTCGTTTTGGCGTGCAGACTGGCCAGGGTCTCCGCCGGCATAGTCTCGGGGACGCGTTTGACGTCCACCTGGGTTCCGGCCACGGAACGGGCACCTTCGGCTTCCGCCTGGGCCATAGCTTCCACATGACCCCACAGGCTGTGGTATAGCACCAGAATCTTAGTCACGATATCTCCTCCTTGCTGGACTCCACCTGGAGTCTGGGGTTCAATAGAGCACTCTCGATTCCCTTTGTAAAGTAGGTACTTCAAAGTAACTAATATGCGCCAATCCCGACAGGAACAGGCTTGCCCCATGGACCAACTGTTGCGGCTGCTGATGGGGCCGTGGACCACCTACATCCTCTGGGTGCTGGAAAACCAGGGCACACTGCGTTTTGGCGCCCTCAAGAAAGCCATCCCCGGAATCTCGTCGCGCATGCTCACCGAGCGCCTGCGCGTTCTGGAAAGCGCACAGATCGTCTTCCGAGATTACCGCCCCACCGTCCCGCCAGAGGTGCGCTACGGTTTGACGGAGCGCGGACGGGAGCTTGGGGCAGTGCTGGCTGAACTGAACACCCTCGCCCGACGCTGGTTTGGCGATGAAGAAGATCCCGCCGTAGAGGAGCGATCCGCGCCAGCCTCGGGCTCTTGATCCATCGCCTGCGTTGACAACCTCGCCTGTCCGTTTGCTCGGTGTCTTGCCCTGTGCCGTGAATTAGCCAGGGGTTTGTAGCGCTTTTCTTCCAAAAATCGGCGCTCACGTACGCGCTAGACGGCTACCTTATGCAACTCGCGCTGCAGTCAGGTACACTGGGGTCAATATCGGGAGAGAACGTGCTCAAACTCGAACAGATCCAGAAGAACGCCGCCATCACGGGCCTCGAGCCCGGGCAGGTGGTGCGCATCGTCACCACCGAGCCGGTGGGCGACAATGCTCTGACCGTCTACTATGTCGGTCAGCGCGAAAAAATGAACAGGATGCGTGCCAAATCAGCAATTCAACTGAACACCTTGCATGGTGGACGATCGACGGTCCTTTTTTTATGAATCATGCCAGTATGTCGACGATCGCCCCGCTGGCATGTGTTCACGCCGGGACGCTGACGATTGTTCTACCGATGACGCTGATTAACAGACGAGGACAAGATCCGCAAAGTCATCACCGAGGAAATCCCGGCGCGGGTGGCGCAGGACAAGGCCTACCAAAACGCGCAGGCGAACTCCGACAAGCAAATCGCCAAACTGGAGCACAACAAGGCCCTCAACCGGGTGGTGTTCGAGCTGCTGTCCGACCACACCGAACTGTTCAAGCAGTTCAGCGACAACCCCAACTTCAAGCGCTGGCTGACGGACACCGTTTTCGATGCGGCCTATCAGCAGGGGACGGTTCCGCCGAAGACGCGACCGCAGACTGGGGCGTCGGCGTGATGACCGGGACGAGAGAGGAGTAGGTATGGAATTAAATCTGGCCAAAACCGTCGTCAGCTACCTGAAGGCGCATCCGGATGAGAAATTCACCGCGCGCCAGATCGCCGAGTGGGTGTTTGCGACCTACCCCGAGCAGTGTCAGGCCAAAAAGCAGAGCAGCCAATACCTCGAAACGGATGCCGAACTGGTACAGCAGATCGTGCGCGAGATCAGTTCCCAGTTGCCGCGCCTGCAAAGGAAGCATCTGGAGCTGAAGACGACCGAGGGGCGGCCGCGCAAGCATTACTACTCGGACCGAACGGACAGCGCCGAGGTGGCGGCGGTCGAGTGCGAGGATGCAGCGTCAATGACGGACGCGAGCACCTTGAACATCGATGAGTGCGCGCTTTATTCGATGTTGTCGCAGTACTTGTGGGAGGAGTTCGGAGTATTCTCCAAGCGTATCGAAGAAAAGCGCTCGTCCAACAAGCGCGGGCCCAACGGCAACCGCTGGCTGTACCCGGATGTGGTCGGCATGGAGGATTTGAGCAAGGAATAGCACCGCGAAGTGCGCGATTGCGTTACGCAGTATGCCGATAAACGCACCAAGCTGTGGTCGTTCGAGGCCAAGCTGCTGATCAACCGTTCGAACGCGCGCGAGTGCTTCTTCCAGGCGGTATCGAATTCGTCTTGGGCCAACTTCGGCTATCTGGTCGCGGCGGAAATCGGCGGCACTGATACGCTGAAGGAACTACGGATGCTGTTCGCAGCGCATGGCATTGGCTTCATCAAACTGGACATGGAAAACCCTACAGATAGTCAAGCGCTCATTCCAGCCCGCGAGCGTGATGAGATTGATTGGGACATGGCCAATCGGCTGGCCACGGAGAACCGGGATTTCTTGGAGTACGTCAAGCTGGTGAAGCAGTTCTACCAGACCGGCGAAGCGCAGCTGGGAGACTGGGACTTTCCGGGACTAGACGATTGACCATCTATTCCAAGTAGCTGATGACGTCGAGAAGTTTTTCATTGTGGCCGGAGTGCGCACCATAGTAGCCGTCGCCTTCATGGCTTGAGCCAGCATGGTTTGTGGTTGGATATAGGTTGGATGGAAAAACAAAAGGCACCTAGGATAACTTACTAAGTGCCTGTTTTATTTGGTGGGTTGTGAGGGGATCGAACCCACGACCCGCTGATTAAGAGTCAGCTGCTCTACCAACTGAGCTAACAACCCGCGGCGTGAAATTATAAACGGCTGCCAGCAAAAATCAACACGGCCACCCCAGGAGCGCGCCCGCGGGCACCGACGCGCGTGCGCTGGGGTTTCAGGCGCGCGCAACGGTGCTGGAGTTCGTCTTACGCCGCAGACGGATGACGATGTCCACTTGCTGCAGTTCGGTGTCCTCGGGGAGATCCGGGAGGCTGCGCACCTGTAGATCGTGGGCCGGGATGTCCACCAACTCGCCGCTGTCCACGTAGTAGAAGTGGTGATGCGGGGAGACGTTGGGGTCATAAAAGACCTTGCCCGGTTCGACGATGACCTCACGTACGAGCCCATGTTCGGCGAAGATACCCAAGGTGTTGTAGACCGTAGCCTTGGAGACTACCGGGTAATCCGCGTTGACGCGTTGCATGATCTCTTCGGCGGACAGGTGAGCACAGGCGGAGAACAGCACGAAGCCGATCTCGACGCGCTGACTGGTGGGGTTGACCCCGGCGTCGCGGAGCACCTCAAGAACCTGCTGTTTGCTCGTAGCTGGATTCTGCATAGCTGTTCTCTCTTTACTTTTAAACCGATTGTAAGGCCAACCTTAACGAGACGCGCAGAAAAGATCAAGGGAAAGCGACGACGGCTGCGGGCAGGTCACCTTCCTCAGGACGCAGGACGCGACGGAGGAGGGTACACCTGGTGGCCGCACCCATCCCGCGTGCAGCGGCCCTAGAAGGTGTAGGAGACGGCCAATTGCACCGAGCGCCCCGGCCCGGGTACGGGCGTGCCGGCCATGAAGGGCCGCTGTCCCAGATAGGTACTGCCCAAGGGATCAAAATACAGGCGGTTGAGCAGATTCTGCAGGCGCAGGCTCGCCTGCCAGGGGCCGCGGCCATATTCCGTTGCCAGATCCAGCAGCGCATAGGCTCCTGTCCGTGGTTCGTTGCGGGTGGGATCCACTCGATTCTGGGCGGCCACCAGGGTTTCCTCCATGCGGTTGGTAAAGGCACCCCAGTGCTGTACCAGCGCCAGACGCAGGGTGGGCGGCGCAATCTCATACAGAGGTGTGTGCAGGGCAAGGTTGTCGCCCCGGGTGTAGGATCCTGCCGTCTCCAGGTCCCAATCCCCAGCGGTGCTGTGGTGCAGAACGGGCATCCTCGCACGGAAATCGACGCCATAGAGCGCGGCGCGCTGGTTTTGGAACTGCAGATAGACAAAACCGCTGGTCGCTGTGAGGTTGGCTGGCGTACAGGCACCACCCAGGGTAACCGGACAGCGCTGTACCCCAATGTAGTGCTCGATGTAGCTGTAGTGGGGCTGAATACGTAGTTCCCAGCCTTTGTTCGCACTCCGCCATTGCAGGGACAGGCTGGCCGTATTGGCGGTTTGGGGCTGTAAGGCGAGGTTGCCGATGTAGCCGTTACCATCGCCAAACCAACCGTTCATGAGCATGGCCATAGCTTGGCTCGACCAGGCATAGCGCTCGTAAAGGCCAGGGGCCTGACTGCGCCGCGATAGACCCAATTCCAGTTCCCACTGCGCATTGGGCCGGTAATCGGTGACGAAGCTCAGGGATCCCAGTGCAAAAAGCTCCCGGCGATGGGCGGCGTTGAATACACCGGGCTGGGACGTGGCCAGATCGGGATTTCCGTACATCATGGCGTTGTAGCCCTGCACGGGGCCGGTGCCTTGCTCGACGAAGTCGCCGCGCAGTCCCACCAGGCTGCTCCAATGGGCTGACCAATCCCGGTGCCATTGGGCATAGACGTGGTAATCGTCCTGCCGGGCGTGGTTCAGATTGACAAAGGTCAGCGGACCCATGGACTGCATCGCCATGGGCATGGAGGTGAGGTTGCGGGCGGGTGGCCAGCGGTCGTCCAGGTCCTCATGATCGTAGCCTGCCCCCACCTCCAGGGTGTCCTCCGGGTCCAGGTTCAGGCGCAGCTCCGAGCGCAGACCATTGTGCACGGCATTGGTCTGCATGGGCATATCCATGCTAGCACCGATCATTTTATCGGCGAGGAAATTCATGCGATGTAGGATGTGCTCTTGGTAGGCGCGGATGGACCATTTGCCCCAACCGTAATCGTGGGTGAAGTGCAGGTTTATGCCGACGCTCTCATTCTTGGTCATGTCCATGCGCGCGTTGGGAAAGGCTTGATAGGGGATATATTGGTAATTTAGGTGCAGGTCCAAAAAATTTGCGCCGCTTTTATAGGCTAATTGTAGACTTTGGTTACTGCTCAGGTACTGTGTCGATCCCACGATGTTCCCGGGAATACCGGGAATCGTTGGCTTGAACGGAGCTGCAGCGCGGTAATCGGATCCAGCGGAAACCGCGCCATCGTAGCGTACATAGGTCGTGCGGGTGGCGGCGTAGATGGCAGCGGAGCCACCGTGGATATTGCCGTTGCTCTGATAAAAGCTCCCCACGCGGCCACCCACGACGGGATTTTGACCGCTGGCGAAAAGCGCTTTCGGACTTTCCACCGCGATAGCGCCACCCATGGCATTGCCGCCAACGCTCACGGGTGCCACGGTCGGGTAGACGTGAATCTGGCCAATCTGGTTGGGGGATACGTAGGACAGTGGCGGATTCATGCCGTTGGCGCAAGCCGTGGGTGTGCGGATACCGTCCACAGTCTGGACGATATCGCTGGCTGCGAAACCGTCCAGAACCGGAAGGCCAGATGCACCACCGCCCCGCAGCGCCGCAAAACCAGGCAGTTGTTTCAGTATGTCGAGGGTATTGCCGCCCGTGGTGAGCTCGGGGTGGAGGGTCTGGCCTCCGGGTGTCGAACTGGGGCGATTCTGCACATGCACTTCCACGACCAAGGGAGTGGATTCCTCCAGATCGCCGGCGGGCGCTTCCTGCGCCCCCATGGCCAGTACTCCGATCCCCATAGCCAGATACAGACGTCGTTTTAGGTTCATTATTGAGCTCCCCAGTTTTTCGTAAACCTAAACTATTTTCAGGATCGTTTCAAATGAACAAATAACTATTATAAAAGATACTAATATAAGTTTTTTTAGATATTATGGCGAAATATGAATGACTTTTTGACCATCGTTGCGCTTGCATCGCGCGGGACGGTGAGTCTGTGTATACCCGGCTCCTGGAAAGGGACGAGGTGGGCTGTACCGAACGGACGACCAGCCCTTACCAGAAATGGAGTTTCGTCGGGTGTGGTGACGGCGCCGTCCCTAGGACGGCATCACGGCAGGTGCTCTGGTCGGTTCCCCGAGGATCTGTTCCCGGAGAATGCTTGCGGTGGCGGGCGCCATGGTCAGACCGTAGCGGAAGTGGCCACTGGCGATATAGAGGCCAGAACCGTCGAAAACGGCGCCGATGAAGGGGCGGTTTTCCGGGCTCCCCGGCCGTAGTCCTGCCCACTGGCGCAGCACGGGGTAGTCTCGGGCGGGAGGAAAGAATTCGTGGATAAAAGCCAGGAGTTCCTCACGAATGGCTACGGTGCTGGATTTGTCGAAGCCCACATCCTCCGTGCTGCTGCCCACCAGGAGCAGCCCATCGCGACGTTGCACCAGATAATGCGGGCCGTGCAGCAGCAGGCTGGGAAGGGCGCCCGGTTCACCCTGCAGAAGCAGCATCTGACCACGCATGGGTTTGATGGGGAATTCAAGACCGGCATCCACAAGCAGTTGTCTGCTCCAGGCACCCGCCGTGACGATGGCGCGGGTAGAGGAAATCTCTCCCTGGTCGGTGACGATGGTACGCAGTTTGCCTGCGTCGTCGCGAACAAAGGCGCGGACTTCTGTTCCCGGGAAGAAGCGCACCCCGAGCTGTTGGCAGCGCCGATGCAATGCCTTCAGCAGGCGGGGGTTACGGACCTGCGCCACTTCCGGGCACCACAGCGCCCGTTGTCCGTGGCGCAGGCGAAAGTCGGGAAACTGGGCCGCGGCGGTCACACCGTCCCATAGGTGCCAGGTCTGCCCCTCGCCGGCGCCAAAGCCCACGGGGTCCGTGGGGAAGGGATGATCCGTGGACTCCAGGATCAGCAGACCGCTGGCCTGCCATTCGGGATCGATCCCGGTGTGTTCCAGCAGGCTCCTGGCCAGTTCGGGGTAGGCCGCCATCCCCGCCGCCGCCAGACGGCGCACTTCAGGGAGGTAGCGCCAGGGGTGGAGCGGGCTCAAGATGCCCCCACCAGCCCAGGATGCTTCCTGTCCAATCTGCCCGCGTTCCAGCACGCGCACAGCCAGTCCCGACTCCGCCAGAAACAGGGCGGAGACCAGACCGATAACGCCGGCGCCCACGATCACGACATCGTCGGTACGCACGCTGCCCTACCCACTAGAAATCGATCCGGTAGAAGATATTGGCGCCATTCTGGGTGCCGCTTTCGGTCTGCAGCTCGATGTTGCGCGTCAGACGGTAGCGTAGGCGGGCTACCGTACCCTGGCCGATGATGGACTGTCCCACACTCAGATAGAGGTCGGGGGTTATATAGCGACCCAGGGTGACCATGGCGCCCGACAGGGTGTTGCTGCCATTGGAGGTGACACCGAAGTCGAAGCCGCCCGGCCCGCCGTTGCCGTGGTTACCGAAAAGCGCAGAGCTGCCCGCCGAGAAGAGCTGGCCGGCAGCGGCGGAGAGCAGCGCGTTCTGGCTCTGGAGACCGGTACTGGGGGTGCCCAGCACCAGGTACGAGAGGATATCGCTCTGGGCCATGCTGGGGTCGGAGTACAGGCTGACCTGAGGATGGGTGAGGGTACCATTGACCTCGACACCGGCCTGAATGGGTCGGTTGTCCACGGCAAAGCTGTTGGAATTCTTGATGGTGCGCACGGCCAGGACATCCAGGGTCGCGGCATTGGGCGGGCCACGAAAGAGAATTGCGCCGCGTTCGAAGGTGAGGGAGTTGCCGTAGATGTCGTAGTGGCCATCCACCATGCGCAGGGTTCCGTCCATGCTCGGCGGCCCGCCGTTTTCCATGCGCACTTGTAGGTCGCCGGCAAGGCCCGCGCGCAGGCCACCGATGAGCACCTTGGCATCGTGGCCCAGGGACACGCGAATGTCCGCCGAGAGCGCTGGCCCGACACTGGGCTTCTTGGCATTCTTGACGTAGACCACGTCGCTGGAAGGCTGCGGTCCGCCGAAATCCGTGCCCAATATGCGGAGACGGTCGGTGTGCACCGAGCCCGCGATATCGATACGCTTGCTGTCGCCGCGTACCGTGAGATCCGGACTCACCGCTGCCTGCACTTGCGGCAGGTTCACTGCCGTGAAGCGGTTACCGCGAATACCCAGCTGAAAATGTAAGGCAGGTTGCCAGTGTACGGAGCCGGAACCCTCTATCTGGCCGTCGCCGGAATCCGCCTGAAGTCCATCGATGACCAGTTCCTGGCCATTTCCGCGCAGATCTGCCGCGATCTTGTGCACGAAAAGTCCGGCCTGGGGGGCGTAGAAAGCGAGATCACGGATCCTGCCGCTACCACTCCACTGCGGCTTGGCTACTTCGCCGCCGATGGTGAGATCAAGGTGCGCCGAGCCTTGGTCCTTGAATTGCAGGGGTTTCAGGGGGAGGGCGGCGAAGAGCGGGCCGGCGAGATCCGTGCGCAGAGTGCCCTGCAACGGCGCCTGTTTCTGCAAGGTGAAAGGTAAACGCAGGACCATGGGGCTTGCCAGGTGCAGGTGCATATTGCCGAAGCCGTGACCAAGCTCCAGGTCGCTCTGCAGCTGGAGTCCATCCGTCTGCCAGCTCAACTTGCCGACGAAGCGCTGGATGGGTAGAGACTTGGCGACGCGGTCCTGGTGCCAATGGAGCACGGTATCCTGCACCCGCCAGTCTGCCGTCAATGTGCAGCTGCCTTGGCATTGTCCCTTCAATGCGGCATCCCAGCGCCCGCGCACGCCGCCGTTCATACTGTCGTCGTGAAAGTCCAGAGGGATTTCGTGCAGCCGCAGATCCACCTTTGCCGGTCCCTTGGGGCCGGAATACTGGCCGTCGGCGTCGATGCGCGCGCCGTGGGCCCCATTCAGGCGGAAATTCTGGATGCTCGCCTGACCGCTGTTCTGCCAGAGCACTTGCGCTGGCTGGGCGAGTCGCCAGGGACCGATCTCGGGACCGTCCAGAGCCAGTGTCTGCAACTGCAGCCGCCAGGAAGCTGGGGTCTTTCGCAGTTCACCCGCAAGGTCGACGCGGTTGCCGGCGGAGCGGGCTTTCAATTCGGTGTGCAATGCCTGGAGGGGCCCCATCGCCGCAAGCTCCAGATCCACCTGCCTTTTACCAATGTACAGATCTTCGACCTGCGCGTCGGCAGAGAGGATCTGGGCTGGCGATAGCGTGGCATGCAGCTGCGCCCGACGCAGGGATTCGCTGCGGTAATGCAGATCTTCGGCAAGCAGCTGGACCGAGCCATGCCAGGCCTTGCCCGTCCGGGCGAGCGTGGCCTGCAGTGAGCTGTGTCCGCGCGCACCCGGCACAAGACCCTGCCACTGTTGCACGTAAGCCGCAAGACGCAGGCCTTGCTGCAGGTTGCCAGAGCCGGTGAGTTTCACTCCGGGGCCGTAGAATCGGGCATCCCTGAGATCGAAGCCCGCGGCGCTGAACTGCACCCGTGCCTGTCCCTGGAGACTCTGGCGATGAATCTGGCTGGGCAGTAGCCGCAGCGTGCTCTGTCCCTGCCAGCCCGCTTTTGCCTTCACCGCATCCACGTGGAGCTCGGCGGAGATCTGGCCGGGGAGGGCGGGGTCGAGGCGCTGCGTGGGTAATTCCTGCAGCCGCAGGTCGCCGTGCAGGGCCAGGTGGGGTTTGAACTGTAGCTGCAGCTGCGCTGGCAAGAGCGTTCCGCCAAGAATCGCTCCCTTGTAGCGCACGTCGAGTTGTTGCGCCGTACCCTGCAACTCCGTCTGCAACCGGGCGATGCCGGGAGCGGCGATGAGTTGTACGCTACCTGCGTAGTGCTGCGGCGTTCCACGCAGGTGCAGGGAGAGAGCAACGTCCGCACCCTTCAGGGGTTTTCCCTTCAGGGGCGGGCGAATTCCGGTGAATTGCCCGGCAATCTGGTAGTCGCCGTGCAGCGTCTGCGGCAGGTCCACACGCAGCTCGCCGTGGACAGGACTGGTCAGAGCGGGGGTGTGCAGCAGAATGTGGCCGAGTTCGAGTCGCGTGGGGGCCATGAGCAACGTGCTGGTCAAGCTTTCCGTAAGCTTGCCGCGGCGGTAGGCGACTTCTAGAGGTCCACCGATCCCGCGCCTGCCTTGGGACTTCCAGTGAGTCTTCAGGACGATTTCGGTCGTGCCGGCAGCGCGGCTAGCTGGTGGAGAAAAATGCGCCATCAGGGACAACCGGCGCGCCCAGATGCCGACGCTGGCATCGGCTTGCAGCTGTCCCTGGGGCAGTGTTGCGGCGAGTTTGTCCGCCAGCAGCCAGCCGTGATCCCAGCGCAATTCACGCCAGGAGGCGGAATCCAGCCGAAAGGGGGCGGCACTGCCCTGGATCACGCTGAGCTGATGAATGGCGGCATCGGGGAGGGACAGGGTAAAGAGCCTGGTCCACAGCGGCAGGACGGGCCAGTCGAGGCGCAGCGCAGTGTTACTCGCCGCTGGTGGTGGGAGTTCCACCTGCGCGGTCTCCAGCCGCAGGTGGGAAAGGCGCAACTCCCCGGTCAGCAGATCCATGGGGTGACCGCGCCAGGACAGACGCTTGGCGGCGATGTGCAGATTCGCGCTCGCGTAGCGCAGATCGTGGGCGTCGAGGCCCGTCATGAGGGTCCCCCGCAGGCTGCTGTAGTGTAACCCCGGGACCTGCTGCAAGGCCCAACGGGCACCACTCGGTGTGAACAAGAGCCAGAACAGGAGTGCCAGGAGGGTCGCCAGAGGGAGCAGGAATCCCGCGAGCAGCCACTGGAGCAGGCGTGCCCGCATCAGAGTCCGAACCCCACGGAAAAGGCGATGCGTACGGCGGGCGCCTTGGGGTTGACCAGAGGGTGGGCCAGTTCCAGGCGGATGGGGCCAACGGGAGAAAACCAGCGTACTCCCAGACCGACATCCTGGAGTACCCGAAAATCCGCGGGGCTGTCAAAGGCGTTGCCGGCATCGTAAAAGGCAATGATGGCGATGTCCTTGGTAATGAAGCGCTGCAGATTCGCGCCCACCACAGCGAGATAACGACCACCCTCCACCTGACCGTTGCCGGCGCGGGGTCCCTGCGAAAGGTAGGCGTAGCCCGGCAGACTGTCCTGTCCGCCGGCAAAGAAGCGGAGGTTGGGGGGCAGATCGCCAATGGGTCCGGAGACCTGCAAGGCCCCGATACGGGCACGCAGCCCGGCGGCCCACAGGGGAGCCAGACGGGTATCCCATCGTCCACGCGCAGAAAAGCGCAGAAAATTGGTGGTACTTCCCAGAACCTTGCTGCTGCCCTCTACTGTCGCCGTGAGGGAATAACCGGAAATGGGACGAAGGATATTGTCGTAGTCGCTCAGGGCGAAATTGATGGAGGGATAGATGTAATGTGAGTTGTTGGACTGGCTGGCAACGGTATAGTTGGCCTGTTCCAGATTCATCAGGATACGCACGGTTTCCGTGCGGTTGGGGTTGGCGCCGTGGCCGATCGTCCATTGCCGACCAATGTTTGCCGTCAGGGCATTGTTGGTGTAGACATTGAGCACCTCATTTTGAAAGGCGGCATTGGCGAGGTATTCCGATCCCAGCGTTTTGCCCACAGGCCAAGTATAGGCAAAGCCGATGTTGCGGGTTTTCTGTGCTACCGTGGCGTCGATCTTGAGGTGCTGGGCGGCATCGAACATATCGTAGTTGTCGTAGCCCAGCACCCCATTGACGCCGATATCGGTGCTGTAGCCGACCCCCACCTTGAAATGCTGGGCAGGAAGGCTCTTCAGGCGCACGGCAATGGGGACCTTGCCGTTGGCCGCCTCCTTGGTCAGGCCGGTTACCGATACCGCCGAGAAGCGGTCGGCATTGCGCAGATTGCTTTGGGACACGGCCAAGGCCTCGGGCGAATACCAGTCCCCCGGGGCAATACTCAGATAACGGGTGATGAACCAGCGTGGATAACGATCGGCTCCTTCTATGCGGATATCGCCCACCTTGAAGCGCTCCCCGCTATTGAGCCAGAGGTAGATATCGGCCCAATAGGCATCGCGGTCCATCAGAATTTCGTGACGCTGATATTGTGCTTGGACATAACCGCGGGCGTGGAGCAGTTCCAGCGATTTATCTTTCCATTCCTCGTAGAGGACTTGATCGAGCACCGCGCCTCGCTTGAGCGGGAACTCGTTCCAGCGCTTTTTGAAAGCCGGGTCTTCTGCGGCTGGACCCTGTAGACGAAGGTCGATGTCACGCAGAACGATGGGGCGGCCGGCGTGGACGTCGTAGACCACCTCATAGGAATCCCCCTCCAGCGCTATTTCCCTGCGGGTCCAGGTGGCGGCGTAATACCCATAGGCCTCGAGGGCCGACTTCAGGCGCAGATCTTCGGAAAGCAGCAACTCTTCGCGGCGTGCGCCCTTGCCGTCGTAGGGGATGGCGGGGAGCGCCTTGTTGAGCAACTCGCGCAGGTGCGCATCGACCCCGATCCCCCGAAAATGCAGACGATCGTCAGCGCTGGCCGTCGCCGAAAACCCCAGTAACAGGAGCAGTAGTCCCAGTCGCGCCCGTCCGAGGCTATCGTGCTTTCGTGTCGCCATCGTTCCCGTTGCCACTCCCCTGCTCGCGCAGAACGCCGCCCAGCGTCTTGGCCGACCTTCATTGTCACCAAAAGCGCGCGCTCAAGTCCAGCCGAGGGGCTGGGCAAGCCACGGGGTCTGGACCACCGGAAGATTCGTCGGGCGATTGACCCTCCGCAGTGCTGCTGGTAGATTACTGCCCTTGCGCACAGACGACGATCGGGCGGTTAGCTCAGCGGTAGAGCACTGCCTTCACACGGCAGGGGTCGCAGGTTCGAACCCTGCACCGCCCACCAAATACTCCCCGATTCCTGCGCACTGTGCCTTGCGGTTTTGCCAGGCGCAGGTCTCAACTCTACAGAGTCATGATATCTATGGCGACAAAGATCGGTCCCCTCGCAGTGGTACGTGGTGAACCCCGTCAGGCCCGGAAGGGAGCAGCGGCAGCCGCCGATCCAGGTGCCGGGGTGTGGCTGGTTGGCGTCGCCACCCATTTCCGCCCGTGACGGTTCGTCCCTACCTGGCTCTGGCTCGGCGCTGGCGCCCGCAACGTTTCGAAGATTTCGTCGGGCAAGAAGCCGTTGTCGCGGCCTTGCGGCATGGCCTGGACTCGGGGCGCGTGCACCACGCCTTTCTTTTCACCGGTACCCGCGGCGTGGGCAAGACCACGCTCGCCCGCCTGCTTGCCAAATCCCTCAACTGCGAGGAGGGGGTCAGCAGTAGGCCCTGTGGCGAGTGCAGCGCCTGCCGTAGCATAGCCAACGGTAATTTCGTGGATTTACTCGAGGTGGATGCCGCCAGCCGCACGCGCGTCGACGAAACCCGGGAGCTGCTGGACAACGTCCAGTACGCACCGACGGTGGGCCGCTACAAGGTCTACCTCATCGACGAGGTGCACATGCTCTCCAGTCACAGCTTCAATGCTTTGCTGAAGACTTTGGAAGAGCCGCCGGAGCACGTCAAATTCCTGTTGGCGACCACCGATCCGCAAAAACTTCCCGTCACCATTCTGTCCCGCTGTCTGCAACTCCAGTTGCGGCGGCTGGAACCTGCCCGCATACGCGAGCGTTTGCGCACGATTGTCGACGCCGAGGGGATTGCGGCGGAGGACACGGCTCTGGAGCTGCTTTCCCATGCCGCCGACGGCAGTTTGCGCGATGCCCTCAGCCTTCTCGATCAGGCCATCGTGCATGGCGCCGGCACGGTGGCCGCCCAGGCGGTCCGAGACATGCTGGGAGTGGCGCCAGAGGCAGTCGTCTGGAGTCTGGTGACGGGATTGTTGCGCGACGATGGGCCGACCGTGCTTCGCCTCGTGCAAGAACACATGGATCTGGGACAGGATCCCGCGGGGCTTTTGGATGCGGTCATCGAAGCGCTGCATCGACTGAGCCTTGCCCGCTATGTGGAGGACGTGCGGCGCGCCCTGCCGCCGCCCTGGGATGGGGGTGCGTTACCGGATGCCCTGAGTCTGCAGGCGTTTCACGCGATACTGTTGTCGGCACGGAGAGATTTCTATCTGTATCCGGATGGCCGTATGGCTCTGGAGATGGCCGTCCTGCGGGTGCTGGCCTTCCGCGAGGAGGACGGGGATGGCGGCCAACCCAGGGCCCCCAAAGCGCTCGCCCAAGAACCTTCGGCGGCGGCAGAGGAGCTTGGGCGAAGCGCATCCGTATCGCCTCGTTCCGGTACGCAGCCCACGCGGGACGCGGGGCCCATATCCGGGCGACAACCGTCGGAGCAGGCGGCACCTCCGCCAGCGATGGCCGAAAATGCGGCAGCACGCTGGGCAGAGATCTTGCCTCAACTAGCGCTCAGCCCTATGCTCCGGGCGTCCTTTGGCCATACGCGGGCGACGCGTTGCGATGTCGAGCTCGTGGAGCTCTGGGCCGAGGCCGGTCACCTGGAATTCTTGCGTGCCGAGATGGATACGCTCGCCGTCGCGCTGGAGAGTTTCTGGGGGCGGCGCCCGCAGTTGCGCCTGGACCTGCTGGCCGGTGAGGACGCGGTGGATACCGTAGTGGGTGCCCGGGAACGCGCAGCAGCGGCGGATCGGCAACGTCTGCACGAACGGGTGCATCAGGATCCAGAGGTGCGGGAATATCTGGAGACTTTCGGCGCGAAGGTGGTGGCCATTCGCAGGATAGGGGACGCCGACGCGGGTCCGTCGGAGGCGTTCGGGGCATCGTGAGCAATGGGATCGGAGGGGTGAAATGAAGGGTGGTCTCGGCAACATCATGAAGCAGGCGCAGCAGTTGCAGGAGCGCTTGCAGAAGGCGCAGGAAGAGTTGGCTCAGGTAGAGGTACAGGGACACGCCGGTGGTAATCTGGTGGAAGTCACGATGACCTGTCGCAATGACGTGCGCCGGGTGCGCATCGACCCCAGCCTGCTTGCGGAGAACGATCCGGAAATGCTGGAGGATCTCATCGCAGCGGCGGTGAACGATGCGTTGCGCAATGCCGAAAAGACCAGCGCCGAGCGGATGTCGGCTCTGACCGGTGGAATGAACATACCCGGTTTGAATCTACCCTTCTGACACGGCATGTCCGAAAGCCCCAGTTTCACCGCCTTGACCAGGCTGCTGCGCCGTCTACCGGGGGTCGGCCCGCGTTCGTCGCAACGTATCGCCTACGATCTCCTGATGCGCAAGCGCGAGCTCATGCCAGCCCTGGCCATGGCGCTGCAGGCCGCGCACGAGCATATCCGTTCTTGCAGCCGGTGCAACAACCTCTGCGAGGCGGAGCTCTGTGCCATCTGCAGCGATACCCAGCGCCAACGTGAGCTGCTCTGTGTGGTGGAATCGCCCGTGGACCTGGCGGCCATCGAGGAGTCGGGCGCCTATGGGGGCGACTATTTCGTGCTCATGGGGCATCTCTCGCCCCTGGACGGGATCGGGCCGGAAGACCTGCACATCGACCGTTTCACGGCGCGTCTCGCCGAGCCCGGCCTGCGCGAGGTCATTTTTGCCACCAATTCGACCCTGGAGGGAGAAGCCACTGCCCAGTTTCTGGCTGGCTATGTCCCGGCAGGAGTGCGCAGCAGTCGCATCGCCCGCGGGATTCCCATGGGTGGCGAACTGGAATACGTCGATCGCGGTACCCTGGGGCGGGCCCTGCTGGGGCGCCGCGACCTCGAAGAATAATTCCTGACCCATCGGAGCTTTGTCCCATGACCCACGCCGCTGCCAGCCTTCCCGGTGCCAATGTTTTTTTCCTGCTCATGGGAGCCATCCTGGTGCTCGCCATGCACGCGGGCTTTGCCTTCCTGGAGCTTGGCACCGTGCGGCGGCGCAGCCAAGTCAATGCTCTGGTCAAGATACTGAGCGACTTTGGTATCTCGACCATCGTCTATTTCTTCATCGGTTTTCACATTGCCTACGGCATCAGCTTTTTTGGCAATGTGGCCAGTCTTACCGACCATGGGCACGGCTTCGAGATGGTCCGATTCTTTTTCTTGTTGACCTTTGCCGCGGCGGTACCGGCCATCATTTCCGGGGGAATTGCCGAGCGCGCCCGCTTCGTGCCCCAGCTCCTGGCTACGGCCTTTTTGGTCGGTCTGGTCTATCCCCTCTACGAAGGTATCGTCTGGAATGGAAACTTTGGCATCCAGGCCTGGTTCAGTCAGGTTTTTGGCGCTCCCTTTCATGACTTTGCCGGTTCCGTGGTGGTACACGCCATGGGTGGCTGGATGGCGCTCGTGGCCGTTTGGTTGTTGGGGCCACGCCGCGGACGCTATGGCAAGGACGGCAGCATCCATCCCATGCCGCCATCCAACATTCCATTTCTTGCCCTGGGCTCCTGGATCCTCATCATCGGCTGGTTTGGTTTCAATGTGATGAGCGCGCAGCGGCTGGAGGCGGTACAAGGTCTGGTGGCCTTGAATTCCCTCATGGCATTGGTGGGAGGGATGCTCACCGCCCTTGCCCTGGGTCGGGGGGATCCCGGCTTTGCCCATAATGGTGCCCTGGCTGGCCTGGTGGCCATCTGTGCCGGCTCGGACGTGGTGCAGCCCATCGGGGCGCTGGTCATCGGCGGCATTGCCGGTGCTATTTTCGTCTACCTCTTTACCCTGGTACAGCATCGCCTGCGTCTGGATGACGTCTTGGGCGTGTGGCCCCTGCACGGGGTCTGTGGCGTCTGGGGAGGTATCGCGGTGGGAATCTTTGGCCTGCGCGTCTTGGGAGGAGCCGGTGGGGTCAGTTTCGGCGCGCAGTGTGCCGGGACGCTGTTGGGCGTGCTCATTGCCCTGCTCGGCAGTGCCATCGTCTACGGTGCCATCCGCCGTTTCATCGGTATCCGGCTGGATCCCGAGGCGGAATTCATGGGCCCGGACCTTGCCATTCACCATGTGGGTGCCTATCCTGAGGCCGACATCGAGAGAGCCTGAGTTTGGTGGAACCACCGGCAGTATCTACCCTGCGCTGGCCGGATCTGGCGCCTTTGCCAAAACGCCCGTCGGCGGCCCACAAGGGCGACTTTGGTCACGTCTTTGTGGTGGGCGGCAGCCGTACCATGGGTGGTGCCCTGGCGCTGGCGAGTCTGGCGGCCTATCGTGCTGGCGCCGGTCTGGTCACCGCAGTAGGGCAGGCGCAGAGCCAGATCTACCTTGCCGCTCAGCTACCGGAAGCCACCTGGTGGGACTGGCCGGCCCACTTTCGTGACCTGCCCGCCAAGGCGGTCCTGGCCGTCGGCCCCGGTCTGGGTCAGGGGCTCGCCAGTCACGACCTGGTTCGCGAAATCGGAAGCCTGACGGTACCAGCGGTGTGGGATGCCGATGCCCTGAATATTCTGGCGCGCCTCGGCCCGAAGCTGTGGTCGCAACCCGCCCAACGCCTGGCCACACCCCATCCCGGGGAGGCCGCCCGGCTGCTGCAGACCAGCACAGCCGCGGTGCAACGGGACCGGGTCGGCGCCATTCGTGCCCTGGCAGCATGCTACGGCGGCATCTGGATCCTGAAGGGCGAGGGCACCCTGATCCTGGGAGCGCAGGGTCTATGGCGGTGTCCCCTGGGTAATCCCGGCATGGCCACGGGGGGCAGTGGGGACGTGCTTACCGGCCTCTGTGCCGGTCTGCTGGCCCAGGGGATACCGGCGGAGGAGGCGGCCCGGCTGGCCGTCTGCGTACACGCCCGCGCTGGCGACCTGGCCGCGCACAAGCTGGGTGAGGCGAGCGTCTTGGCCGCCGACATCCTCGCACATATTCCCGATGCCTTGCGAGAGCTTGCGGCGTGACGATGGACCTCGAGACCCTACGCGCCTGGGATCGGCGCTACTTCTGGCATCCTTTCACGCAGATGGCGTGCTGGGGCGATGACGACCCCTGGATCATCGTCGAAGGTCGCGGCAACTACGTCTACGATGCCCAGGGGAGGCGCGCCCTGGATGCCATTGCTAGCCTGTGGTGCAATGTCCATGGACACCGGCATCCGCGTCTGGACGCGGCCCTCGTGGAGCAACTCGGCCGCATCGCCCACAGCACCGTTCTGGGTGCCAGTCACCCCGGTGGTATCCGTCTTGCCAGTGCTTTGGTGGAGTGCACGCCGGCCTCCCTGCAACACGTGTTTTTCTCGGAGGACGGCGCCGAGGCGGTGGAGATCGCCATCAAGATGGCGGCCCAATACTGGATCAATCGCGGTCGCCCGGAAAAGAGCCTGTTTCTGACCTTGGACAACGCCTATCATGGCGACACCGTGGGAGCGAGTTCCTTGGGCGGATTCCCGCTTTTTCACGCGGTCTATGGCCGTCTGCATTTTCCCACCCGGCGTTTGCCGAGCCCTTACGCACTCACGCAGGCCGAGGGCGATGCCGGACGCGGGCTCGACGCCTGGCTCCAGGCGCTGGATGCGCTCATGGAGGAGGAAGGCGGGCGCACTGCGGCACTCATCCTCGAAGGGGGGGTACAGGGAGCGGCGGGGATACTACCCTATCCGCCGGGTCTGCTGGCGGCGGCAGCACAGCGTTGTCGGGCGCACGAGGTTTTGCTCATCGTCGATGAGGTGGCCACGGGCTTCGGACGCAGCGGAACCCTCTTCGCCTGCGAACAAGAAGGGGTGGAGCCCGATCTTCTGGCGCTGGGTAAGGGCATCAGCGGCGGTTACCTGCCTTTGGCAGCCACGCTGGCCAGCGAGGAGATCTATCAGGCCTTTCTCGCACCCTTTGCCGAGGCCAAGCAGTTCTACTATGGCCACACCTACACCGCCAATCCCTTG
>OGCG01000388.1_pt1 | contig 27906 bp, 57 predicted proteins | sample 1570061 | NCBI WGS metagenome assembly OGCG01 (sample SAMN06268698, study PRJEB24515) | hot springs metagenome | isolation source: Joseph's Coat, Yellowstone National Park, Washington, USA | place: USA:Joseph's Coat, Yellowstone National Park, Washington, USA
CGTTTCTCCACTGTTCTCTACATAAAGATAGAACTTACGCCTAAAAAATTCTACTCTACATAAAGATACTACTCCTTGCCGTTCTGTTCTATCTGGCGTCCCATTTAATCAAACTTTTTCACCCTCATACACATTATTGCATTCCGAATTTATAAAGTTATCTCCTTTCTTTTGCGTGATGATTTCTATCAGTAGAGAAGGGGGCATCATGTGAGATAAAAAGATTAAATTGGCATTGGTGGATAGAAACCCATGAAATACTCATACCATTTGTAATCGTCTTTACGTTTGTGCGGTTTACACGAGGTGTCAATTAAGTTAATGGAATCTTGCGTTACTAAATAATGTTTACAACAGTGTTTATAGCATACTACAACATAATCAACATCACCGTGAATTTCTTTATTACCGTATACATCAACTAAATTAAGATTTTTACCGAGAATTGAAACAGTACTGAAGTTATTTAAATCAAGTGTAATGTCTGAATTGGGGGTAGCAAAAAAGAGAAATTCAAACGTGCCTTTTATGGTTATTACGTTGTTCTTTATTTGTAAAAATTCGGCTTGTTTCGAATCAAACATTATCTTTGTTTGAACCATTTAAATCGCCGGGTTTAAACATAAAAAGGAAGGAAAAAATAAAAATTTTACCTATTTTAATCGTAATCAGGTTCCTCGTCGGCGTCAATTAATTGGATTATACAATCCGGTATGTAGTATTTTCTTAGAGTTACCCCTTTTTCGTTTTGGAATTCTACTGTTTCAATGTTACCTTTTATTATTACATTGTTATCAGCATTTAAGGTTTGTAGATTTCTTCCATTAAAAAGAACGGCGGTTTTATTATTTACAAAAAATGTTGTGTCGTTACAAGAATTGTTTGAGAAAGTTATTGTGTTTATTGACCCAACGATTTTTACTTTATTTGGGGTATCCATTATGCTATTTATAAATCCAGATACTTTTACTTGTAGTTTCATAATAATCATGAAAAAATGTAAGATTGGGATTAATAAATTTATTCCTCTAAATCGGTTTCTTCTTGCTCTATTTTAATTGCACACGATTCGACATTAAATCTATAAAGTTCATTGCCTTTTTCATCGAGTATTATAATCTTAGTAAGGTTACCTTTTAATTTTACTAAATCTTCTGTTTTTTCGGTAATGACTAGGTTTTGACCTATAAGTTTTACATAACCACGTAGGTTATACAGTTTTACAATCGTGTCATAATCGGAAATTTGGTTATAGAGTAAAACAAATTCGAGTCTTCCATAAACGGTTACCGTATTTTCCTCTTCTGTTACTTTTTTTATAAAACCCGTAACTTGAATGTCTAAAATAGACATACCTTATGAAAAAATAAAAGGTTACACAAATTCTAAAGAGGTAAGGTCTTGAACGGTTCCGAGTCTTCCATGTGTGTCATACGTAAGTAGTTTAGAAACGTCTCCTGTTATTATCCGCATGTCTTTAGCTTTGGTAATAATTTCCAAATCTTTGCCTATAAGTTCTATGATACATTTATTTTCTACATGTCTAACACGTCTTTCGAGGTTCTGATTTATGAAAATTATTTTGTCTATGTAACCGGAAATGCTAACTTTTCCACATCCCGTAAAATTTTCTATGTCTAGCTTTTTACCTTTTATTAAAATTACAAGTTTCAAGGTTGTTCACTCATCACACGGTTCTATTTCTTCACTGTCAAAAACGTTACCGTTTTTATCGACATAGTTTATTCTTGTTACATCACCGTTGATTACTACTATGTTTTCATCTTGATGGATAATGAATAAGTTTTTACCTATTAGACTAATACTCATTTCTATACTTTTTCCATCATAATCTACGCCTATACATTCGTTTTTTAAAAAAATAACAGTTGTTAGTTTACCATGTATTGATACAACATTACTTGTTATAACCGGTAGCTTTATGTTTTTTCCACTAATTACTACATAGGTTTTTGTCATAGTCTCAAGTTTTTGATTATGTACTTATTAAAAAATCTTTCTAGTCATAATGTCTTAAGTTGGGTATTAGGAAGTAATACATGGTTCCATCTTGAATTATTTTTTGAGCGTATTTTACTACAGTATCCGTTTTTTCGCAAATCTCATTGTTCAGTTTTATGGGATAACATCCGTTACCTATTTCTTCCCATTTCCAATGTGTACATGAGGATACCGGCTTTTCAGTACCATCTAGATACTTTATCCAAAGGACTGTACTATCTATGTCACACAAGTATTCAATACTATTATCAGTTATAATTTTATTCACCATAATGATGTCACCATGTTTAGAATTTAAAAATTATTGATTTGTGGAATTGATTGATAAACTTTCTATAAGTTTATCTAAAGATTTTAGTATTTCGTAAACGTCTACGGATTTATCTAAAAGGGTGTGGTACATTTTATCTATGTCTACTACAGTTTTACCGTTTTCATCTTTTAATGCATCAACTAGTGCTAGAAACATGTCATTTAATTGATAGTAGGTTTCTTCTTTACCTAGAAAACGACCGCTTACAATTATTGTTTTAGTAGGTAATCCTTCTATTACAATCATGTATTGTTTAATTTTTAAAAGGATGTCTTGAACCGGTATTGTTTTACTCATAAGAGAGAAGAAAGAGACAAAACATAAAAAATTAAAGGTCTTGGGTTACGGTTTCGTTTTTTACTGATTCAATAATAGGGTCTGTTTTATCAATAAAGCTATCACATTCATCTAACCACTCACATAAAAATTCTTTAAAGTTCATTTTTGTCACTTTTCTTAGATTGCTTATTATACCATTTCTTATACGCGGGTTTGCTGTAAGTTTTATTGTTATAGTTTTTCTTTGTGTAGTATTTTCTTTGTTGAGTTTTAATTTGAGATGTTTTTGTTGGTTTCTCGGTTGATGACTGAGTTTTGTTTTGTGTTTGCTCAGGTTTTTTTATTTGGGTATTATTTTCATTATTGGAAGATTTAGACTCGTTTATTTCTGTTGTTGAGGGTTGTGGTAAGTTCTCATTAGATACTGTGTTTATTATTAATCCTAGGTCTTTATTTTCAAGCTTGTTTTCCAAATCCATAAATAGTTTGTTAAAGTCTATAGTTTTAGGGGCAAGTGCCTCTTTAAATTGGTTTATGTCTATAACGGTGGTGTCTTGTTCGCTTTTTGCTATTATTTCTAGTACGGTTTTTACCACATCACAGTACAAAAAAAATTTGCCGGGCATTTCAAAATACACACCCGGTACAATCAAAAGAGATTTGTTTTTGGTTTCTACTAAAAAAGAATTAAGGCTTGTCTTTATGAGGATGTCGAGAGGAGAGATTTGCTTTGACATAGATTAGAATAATCAAATTAGAGTTAATAAGTTTTTTTCTGCTCTAATTTATGTTCTAATCTTTTCAATCTTTTTTCTATTCTGTTTAGTTTTCTTATTATCATTCTCTGTTTTTTCACTATTTCCCAAATAAGAATTCTTATGAGAGTGTAAATAATCAAAAATACGTAATAATAACTCGAGAATTGAGACAGTGACACCAAATACCACCAGGTCAATCATCTTAGATACCCCTTTTTCTTAAGAGCTAGAAATCTACCAAGTACGGTTCTGAATTCGTTTAAAGAAATTAAACCGTTTTTGTATAAGAATCGTAAAGCCTCTATACAAGTATTGAAATCTTGTTCACATCGTTTATAGCAATAATTACATTTTAAGAATGTGATGTAGTTGCGAATACGTTCAGAAGGAGAGTTGTAATAAACGTTTATGATGTCACACCCAATTTCCGGTTGTTCAATTATTAATCTGACAGCATGTTCAAAATTTTTGGCTTTTTGGGAAGGCATTATTATCATCTTACGAATACTTTTAAGTTTTTTCTAAAATAAGAACTTATGAGTATGCTCGTTTTATCTGATAGGATGGATTTGAGTTTATTTGATAGGTACCCTCAAAGAATAATAATTGATAAATTATCGAAGGATGAGGCTTGTTTTGAGATAGAGTTTAGACAAGAAGAAGGTGAGTTGATTAATACTATAACTAATGAGGAGATGTTAGTAGAATTAAGTGATTTATGCGGTTTCATTATAGAGAAAGGTAAAAAACAAAAGGTTAAGCTCAAAGAAAGAGGAGATAGAATTTTTGTGGTTAAAAAAGAAGACAATCTTGAATTTTATGAAATACTTGTTGATTGAAGTAAGTACTGTAAAGATTGTTATTGGTATTAGGTGTTTTAACAGATTAAGAGGAAGTTGTTATTTCACTTTCTGATTGATTTGATGAGGAGACGTTTTCTATTTCAAATGTAATTTCTTTATTTCCTAATTTAAGTGCAATTTTAAAATTAGGTGCATAGAAAAATAATAGAAAAGCCAATAGGATGATTATAGGGAACATGGTTTATCATCTTACGCTAATTTTAATTGTTTTATCTTCTTTTTTATTGTTTTCTTGATTACCATACTGTTTTTCATCTTGGTTTTCGTTTTGGTAACCCATTGGTCTTATGACATGTTCTCCTTCAGGTTTATTTTCATGTTTTTCGTTATCGTTCTTATTTCCTTCTGTAGACTCCGGAAATCCAAGTATTACGGGAAGGATTTTAAATTTCTCTGGTGGTGATGGGTAGGGTTCAGGGGACGGAATCGGTATACGTGGTTCAGATGGTTCAGGGGATGGAATCGGTATACGTGGTTCAGATGGTTCAGGGGATGGAATCGGTATACGTGGTTCAGATGGTTCAGGCGAGTGTGGTTCGGATGGTTCAGGAATAGAGATAGGTGGACTAGGTTCCGATACTGTAGGATTGTTTATAGGTAGAATTATTTTGGTGTTTCCGTTAGAGTTACCCCCTTCAGATACCGGCATAGGTCTTATTGGGGGTCTGGTAGGGCATGATTGTTCAGCTAACTGGAATACACATTGTTCTTTACTTGTACATGGTAATCCGGTTGTATCTACGGTATTGTTGCATACATTTATAAGTCCAAAACAAATCTTACATGCAATTTCATCGTTTAGACCGAAACAGTTGGTACATACATGAGAGATGGGGCAATAGATTTCTGAACAATTTGGTTTACATCCGCTTTCTTCAAGATTTTGTAAAACATTATAACACGTATCACAGTTTTGGTTGTTTTCTATACAATACTGACAGTAAATTAGCTGACTAACAAGAGAACCGCAATCTACTTCGGAAGGTGAGGGTTCTGATGTAGAGGATTCAGAGCCTGAGCTAGAGGAAGATGAACTAGAGGAAGATGAACCGGATGAACCAGAAGAAGATGAACCAGAAGAAGATGAACTGGAGGAAGATGAACTAGAAGAAGATGAACCGGATGACCCGGAAGATGAACCGGATGGCTCAGAAGAAGATGGGGGTGGTGAAGGATACGGATAAGGTGTTGGAATTGGGAAGGGTAAACGCTGTGAGAATAATTCTGATACTTGTTGTTGTATGTATTGTATTATACTGTTTATTTGGTTAATTTGGTTCTGGAAGTTAAGTAACTGATTGTTTATGGTATCAACTTCGCTTTGTAATTCGCTTTGTAATTCGCTTACATCGTTAATGAATTGGTTATAATACACATCTACTTCTGATGACAGTTGGGCTAATTCCGAAGAAAGGACTATTAATTCAAACTGGTGAATTGCACTTTGTAGGTTTAGATAAGTAACTTCACTGTTCAAGTAGTTTACTTCTGAAGTTAATAGACCTATTTCGGATTGTTGGAAACTAACTTGGTTATTCAAGTAGTTTATCTCAGATTGTTGGTAATTAACTTCACTGTTCAAGTAATTTACTTCTGAATTTAACGTATTAACTTCGCTGTTCAAGTAGTTTACTTCTGAATTTAACTCGTTAATTTCAGATTGTTGATAATTAACTTCACTATTCAAGTAGTTTACTTCTGAATTTAACTCGTTAATTTCAGATTGTTGGTAATTAACAATTTCACTTAATTGAGTTAATTCAGATTCTATTAATTGTCCAAACGGCTCTAGATACATAAGGTATTGTATGAATACGTGTAAAGGTTTACCAAAGTATCGCGGGGCATTTATGTAATTGAAAACAAATGGGAATAAGTAGGTAGAGATTGTTAAAAATAGGGCTAATCTTCTTACGTTGTATTTTCCGCTGTTAATGTATGCTAAAAAATCGCGAAAACCAAGTTTATTCAATTGCCAATCCATTCCTTTTATTATCATTTCTTGAATTTGGGGTGTTTGCAAAATAAAGGAGATAGCTTCGGTAATGCTTAATGTGTGAAGTAAACCATCAATTAGTAAATAATCATTTTGTTGTATAGCATAGTTCATTATCGTATTAAAATCAGCCGGGGTAAGTTTGTGGTATCTATACCATAACAAAACAGTACCGTAACCGGAAATTGTTAATTTATTAGTTTTTTCGGTTTGTAGTACAAACGTATCGGCTTTTATAACGTTTGATGAAAGGCTTATGTCTCCGTATACAATAGCGTCTATAGTAACATCTATTGGTAAAACTAACGGGTTTGAAAACTGGTAACCGAGATTATAGATGGTATACTTATTACCATACGGTGTAATGGTTGTACGATTTTGTTCTGGAATGTCACCTATGGTACTAATAAGGTCTGGTAAATTGTTTAGTACTTTGTTATTTGATACATACATAGATACCATCTTATGAATTTATTAATAGATACCTATGACGGGGTTTGTTCACTACTTACGGGCGGGCATAGTTCTTGTACAGTTTCTTGTTTGCATTCATCTATTAGTTTACCGCACAATTGACACGGTTCGGATGCAAACGATTTAAAGCATTGTGTGCATTCTGTCATGTATTCGGAATAGCATGGTAGATTTGAGGGTACATTGTTTACATAACATTGTTTGGTAAGAGTAAAACAGATTTGGCAAGCGTCATTGTTTCCTGACTCACTACATTCGTAACATGCTTTACTCATTAAACATGAGTAGTTACAACACTTAAATGTACAACTGTTTTGTTCAATTGCTGATAGTACTTGGTTACATTTATTACAATTTTGGTTAGATTCTAAGCAATCTTGGCAATAGCTTAACTCACTAACAATACTACAGTTATTCTGACTACTTTGTGGATTACCATTTTCAGAGGTTTCGCTTGATGGGAAGGTAATGCCTAAGTTGTATTGCATACACATAGGGAAAACGTTTTCGCCACCACAATCACTAACAGTACATCCTAGTTCAAGAGGTAAAATTAATGATAAACTTGGGCAATTTCCTAAAGCACATTTGCAATTAAAGAAGTTACATACAAATCCCTGAAGGAATCCAAAAGGTTGAAAAGACAGTTTTTGACATGTTGAAATTTGTGTTATACCTAAATTAATACAAATTGCTACACCTATACTCAAAGTTAGGTAAGTTATGTAACATACTATGTCTATTATGAAATTGTATAGTTTGTAGAAAACCGAGCTAAGAAATCCTATAGCGAAACCGATTGCATAAAACACATCGCCTAAGATTTTGTAAACTGTTTCTAAAATTGTAGCAACAAAACACGCGTTTAGGAAACCGTATAACTGTGAAGGTAAGTTAAAAGACCCTTTTAGACCGCTATTAAACCCAAGGACAAAATAGATAAATGGTAGTGTAATAAAATCGATTCCGGTATAAATGAGGTAGTAGATAAAGAAATCAATAAAGTCATCAGCATTAATTAGAAATTGGTATGCCATACAATAGAGAAAACGCACCGGTAGAGAAACTACAAACAAGAGTAAAATAGGTAAGTTAATAAGAAAATCGGTTATAGATGATACAGTAGGAAATAAATCACATAAAGGGGATTCGACTTCGCTAAGGCTCAGTTTAGGACATTGTATAACGTTAGGTTGAAATTCTGTTGAGGGGGTACAAATCGGTGATAATCCTTTATTGCATAAGTTACATTCACTCACTGTTATCACCTGGAATACAATTGTTTGGATTTACACCTAAACAGAGTTGTTTTCCTAAAGGTACCAAAATGATGTTAATAATTGACGTGATTGGGATAGCTAATACCAGTATTACATAGCCAACTAAACAAAAAATTTGGTTAAAGATGCTGAAGTACGGTAAGGCTTTTTGACAAAAGTTAATGTATGATTGCGGTATTTCTATACACTCAGAAGATTGATTACATCCGGGGCATTCACTATTACACCCCCCCAACGAGTTACCGGTAGTTAGAGAACATAGGAGAGTCAGAGGTGGAAATAAGTTTGCTAAAAGACCGTATAAGGGCAATTGAGTAATTGAACTAAGTATACAAAGAAAAGTTCTAGGTGGTAATGTTAGTATCCAAAGTAAAATTACGGGTAAATTTACTATAGCCGATACAAAATTCGTTATTCCGGGCGGAAATACTTGACAAATACCTTCCTCTACTTTCACAATTTCACTAAAGATAGCCATTATCTCACCTTGAATAGTCTGGATAACCTGATGTTACTTAAGCCCGTTATGAAAAACACTAAAATAGGAATTAGCATCGTAGAAAGAGATGGGAAAAGTAAGTTGATTAAATCGGCTAGTGGTAGTGCTAAGAGATAAAATAGGTATAAGAATAAGGCTACCGGTAGGAAGGGTAAGGTAACTAACACTACTGGTAAGTTTACAAACCAAGCTTTTATGTCATGGTAATGGTAGATTGAATAGTATAGACAAAGTATGAAAAAGAAGTTAAAGATGTTAAGGTCACACTGTTCATAAGCATTTTCAGAACACATCAAATTAATACTAGCATAACACTGACTCATGTCTTATTTTTTCTTAATTTTTGTGCTAAAAGGTAAAGTATGATGCCTATCATTGCTATAGTCATGTCTACATACCAGTATTTTACCAATTCTTGACCTAACCATTCCATTTTATTAATAATCTTTTCCTTTAAGTTAGTCATAGTACGTTTGCCTCTACTAAAAGTAATGTAATTGTACTCATTCCCATAACTACGAGTAGCAAAACGATGATGGTGAGGAAAGTAGGATTTCTTAGTATTGTAACAGCCATCACATCACCTATAAGTAGTTTTCAGAATTTTCACTGTTCATTTTGTATTTCAATTGTTCTAAGGTTTTTCTAGCTATAGGACAACCGGTTTTACCGGTTACGTTTATTTTAAGAACTTTACCTATGGCAAAACCGATAATAAATGTTATGACATAGAAAGCAATTTGTTTATAATCCATACCTTACTCAAAAAAATAAATTACTTTCTCATAATGCAAGTGTCATGCTGAAAAGACCAAAAAATTGTAGATTAAAAAATAGTTTAACTTGAAACAGTTACATACTCCTTAATTAGCTTGTAGAAACCATCAGCTAATAGGGCAAATCCTAGACTTCTGGTGATACCGTATTGACCTAAGTACATCGTTATCATAAAACCGACGACTATTGCTATGTATGCCGGTACATTATTTAGAAAAGACTTATTTAGAAAGTATAAAGCTATACCGGCAATTACAGCACCTACTACTACATCTAAACCTTCTACCGCATTACTGGTTAAAGATGGGGGAGATACTGTAGTTTGAATTGGGTATAAAGTATAAGTAGCCATACCTATCACCTCTTGGGGTCTTCACTTGATTCAATTGATTTTATTTCTTTTTCAACTAATCTACTCACACCTAAAGCTGTGATGCCGAGACCGATAGTCTGGACAGTACCTGATGTAAAGAGTAGTAAAGCAATACCTACGGCTAAAGGTATGTAATTGTTTGTACTTATGTTTCTTATTGCGTAGTATGCAAATGCCGATACTAACGCGAAAACGGCTATTCCTACGGGGCTTAAAGTATTCAGATTAACTACCATTGATTATCACCTTACTGGTATTTAACTACACTAGTTAAGATGCCGTTTATTTTATCAATTACTTTTGTGCTATTTGGTGCGTATGTCTGTAATAAAGTTAGACCGGTTTCCATGTTTTTGCTCTTTAATAGGCTAGGTATCTGGTCTCTATACTGTTTACCGGCTTTTATCATTAGTTCATCAGTTTTAGCTAGCCTACCGTAATTAGTTACACCGAGCAAATGCGAAATGAAATTTTCTCTCTCACCTGGTGTTAAGGAGTTAAGGAAAGCGGTAGGGTCAGCCATAAATCTAGCGTAATCTGTAGGTCTAGCTCTCTTAAACTCATCTAAGTACTTTTTCAGGCTATCCGGCTTATACTCACCTATTTCTTGACCCTCTAAGGACATCTCGGTTTGAACCCATGCATTATAGCTATTTGCCCCCTCTAAAAGACCGCTAATGTAATTGTTAGCACCGGTTAAGATGCCACTTACGTAGTTGAGAGTGGCATCGGGATTGACCTGAACTACGTTTCTTTTTGACTTCTTGTGTCTAGCCAATTTCTATCACCTTATTTATTAACTTATAACTTCGACCGGTATTTCTTTTCCTCTTTCTTTAATTTCAGTCTGAGGGAATTCTACATCAACTATAGAACTACCGGATTCTCTCATCGGCATAGGGGCGGTAAATGAGGTTAAAGTCTTTATCATGTCACCTACAATCGGTGTACTAATTTCGTCTTTCAGTAATTGTATTTTCTCCTCTAATGGTACCTCATTCATCATTTGCTCGTAATCCTTTGATGCTTGACTTACTTTAATACCTACAAGTGCTGACCTTATGTAATTGGTCTCAGGAGACTCTTTATCCGGTAGTCTTAATCCGTTCAAGTATGTGCTTTCTATAGCTATCCATTGGTTAAACTTGTAACTATTAAGCACGGAATTGATTTGCCATCTTGGGACATTTATTATAGCCCTGTAAAGCCATTTACCAGTCCAATTAGAGGGGAAAGCTAATCTGTTTGTTCTATGCCCCCCTTGTTTATGAGCCATTTGTTATCACCTTATAAGTTATTAAATAGTTGTTACGGTTTCTTTAAATTGAGTTTGAGGCATAACAAAAGATTTTTGTGCATTACTGAAGTCATAGTATAGAGCAAATCCTAGTATTAAGATACCGAAAAGTACTACAGAGCTTAAACTAGATGCGTTGTTTAGATAGCCGGTAGCATTAAGTACTAATAGTATACCACCTACTACCAATACAGCTAAAAAGGTAGTTTGTGACGTAGGCATGGTGTTCATCTTATTATACCTTTTAAAAATTCCATGTTTCCGAATTTGTTGATAATGACCAGTAAGCTAATAACGTTTACAAAAATTGAAAAGAACATAAGAAAATTCGGAAATCTAAAAGAAAGATAGTATACAAAAAAGGCTATAAAGAAAGCTAAAAGAATTATCACTATTATCATGGTTTATCCCAAATTTAGTTTAATTTTTACATTTGGCGAAATTTCTATCTCTCTTTTGGGTTTATACATAGTTATTTGTGTTAAGATTTTTTCCGTAATTTGGTTAATGATTTGGTCGTTTAACGCATAATCTGGTTCGGGTTGATAATAACGTAAAAAGGGCATGTAAGAATAAACATTATCCTTTTTAGGAACCGGTAATAGAGGCTTAGGTTTACTGTAATAAGAGTAATACATTATGTCCTCATCAGACGGTACACCGTTATAAGCCCCTAGTTTATACAGTCTTCTCATACCTTATTCGCATTTTAATACGGTTAAGGAGTTCTTTAGCACTGTTCACATCATTTACTATCAAGTCTCCTTTTCCTCTTATAATGTAGTGTGTGGTAGCCAAATCATAGAACATTTGTTTACGTAATTTTTTGATACCTAAAAGTTTCTTAATTTCTTTATCGTGTCTGAATACTTTGAAAAGAACTAGAGGTCTAGCTACTTTTACTTCTTCTAAAATCAAATCTGATAGGGATTTCATAACACAAACTTAAAACAAAAAAATAAAAAACTTAAGGAAGTAATGTTAGTGTTTGTATTTTGTTGTTATTTTTGTAGTGAAGGGTAATAGGTCTCTGAAGGGGTTTTAAACATAGGTCAAAAGAGTATAATAACAGCGATGCTCTGAATGAACACGGTTGGCTTTTTTTAATTGCTTGAAAATAGAAACCGGGATTTGTTAATACGAATCCTTCAGACTCGGCATCGAACTGTTTCGAGTCGAGACATAGTGTTAAGATGCCTAGATTTGAAACTACTTTTGTTAAACTGTGACAGTAAAACACATCTTATTTATTTTTTTCAGTGTTATTGTTTTGGTCTTTCTTTTCACTTTCTTTTATAGCCTCATGAGTCTTTGATACGCTATGTATACCCATTAAAGCCGATACAGCGGTTTGTGCTGTATCAGTTATTGTTTTTATGTTCTCTTTCCTTTCTTGTTTATCCAAATACCTTTCGTATGCATTATACGCCGTTACGGCTAGTATACTTGCCGTTAATACATACAAAAAGTCCTGAAATAGGGTTACGAATTCTGTCATAGGAATCATCTTATGTTAGCTTAAAAGAAGAGTTTACAGTTCACTAAAAATGTTATACGGGTTTTTCGAGGATGTGTACAACTTTACGTATAGAGCTGTTATGACTATTAGTCCTATAAGTGCTAAAATCGAGAAGATGTACGGATTCATTGCTGACACCCGGGGTCTGGTACTAGTAATGGTAAACTGGAATTGAGCCTATCGTTAATTACGTCTAACATGCCAATAATAATTTCACCAATACCGAATAAAGCACTCTGTTTAAAACGAAATGTAGACTCGGCTGATAAGCTTAACAGTAATGTGAAGAATAAAATTATAGAACCCGCTACTAGCCTACCGTATTGTGCTTTAAAATTGAAGGTCTTAACTAATAGGTAAGCCAAAGCGTTACCTAATACAAACATAATAATGCCTACTACTAGTCCTATTATACCACCTTCTGAAAATGCTGTGTAACCCGTTTGTACCGGTTCCAAAAATCCCATTTTAATCACCTTATTCTAAATTAATTATCCCAAATTGGGGTCTAGCCATGCAAATTGCGAATTTGATTCAGCCAAATAATCTGTGATACCTATGATAAGTTCTATAATCGATAGAATAACGGTGAAGGGGCTGTTAAACATTAGTGCCAATACAAATAATACACCGGCTTGAAATAATCGAGCATCTTGACACACATTTAGTTTCAAATACTGTAATAATGCATTAACAAAACCTGATGTGATAATAAGTAGTATAACTGAAACGAAAACATCAATGGTATCTAAATCAACGCCAAATAATCCCATAGTCTCATCTTAGCACTTTTAATAATTGAATGATGTAGTGGTAATAACTATCTAAAGCCTCATGATTACTAATTACAATAGGTTGGGGTTTAAAACGTGTAACAAAAACCGGGGCATAATCAAAATCATCCTCTATTGAGGGGGCATAACGTACAGAAGTCTCGTATTCCGTATCGGGGGCGTATTTTTGTTTGTAGTAAGAGGCATAACTGAATTTTGGTGAGTAATCTGTTGAGATGACTTCTTCTGTGGAAGGAGAATAATTATGGTAGTTCTTGTTAATTATGTACTGTTCATTATTAGTTTTAGGTGCGTATTTGTCTGAACGACTATAAGAAGTAGACGTATTGGTTGCGGGGGCAAATGTAGAACTGTGATTGTTACTCCTTTCTCTTTTTCTAAGAACTCTCGGAGAGTATGCGATGTCTACTTCTCGTTTTTCCGGGGTAATTTTACGTTTCATTTTGTCACCTCGTTAATCAATTTTCCGAGAAGATAAAGGTGAGATTGATTAACAATAATAGGTTTAGGTTTTGCATGTATTTCAAATTCCGTAACGGGTTTTATTTTAATCGAATCCTCCGGGGCATACTGGTCTACATACGTATCCGGAATACCAAAAGTAGCGTATCCGAAGACCGGGTATGACTCTTCAGTTACTTGAGGATTAAAAGTAATGTTACTTTTACTTCTTGGGGAATAATTTTCTTCTGTTACTTGAACATACTTAGGTTCGTAATCATAATCACTACTGTATGAATAAGAATTAGAGGGTTTATAGACACCCTTTCGTTTAAAAGCCGATTTGGGGCTATAAACTTCCCCCCTTTCAATGTCCTGATAATAAGTATTAGATACAAGTGGTTCAAATACATACTTTAACCTCTGTTTAATTATTTCGGTGACAGAAGGAGAATAATTTGTACTAATACTTTCATTGGTTATTAATTCATCTCCTCTTGATGGGGCATAAGTGTACTTTCTTTTAAGTTGTAAAGGTCTGATGATAGTAGTTTTTTCTTTAATAATGGGTTTTACTTTAACAACAGATTCTTTTTCTTTTGTCTCTTTTGCTTTAGTTTTTTCTTTGGCATTAGGTTCACGGTCTAAAATAATAACGTTGGGTAATTGCCTATGCATTTAAATCACCTTATAACGCTATAAAATGGCACACCGTCAGCGTCTGATAAAACGATACAGCTGATAGATAAGTTTTACAAAATACTCAAAACTTATTTCCATGAATTTTCCTAGCCCTTTTAGTATGTTTACGGAAATAAAAAAGAACAGACTATAGCTATAATTAATAGCTGTAACTATGAGTTTTGAAAGAAAGTTACCTAAACCTACAAACTGAGCCATGCCCTCACCTTTTGAACAGATGTTCTAGGTGGTCGATAAAGACCTCAAAGTAACGTAATGTATCAAATAAAAACTTAATAAATCCTTTGAGTGTAGTCTTAACATAAAACGAAATAGTATTTATTGTAATTTTAATGAGAGCAATCAGTACATCAGAAAGAAAATCCGATAAACCCAAAAATTCAGCCATACCTTATTGGCATTTTTATCACATGTATGACTTTGTTTTTGTACTCGGTTCCTCATTATCATCTATTGTTACCATAGAATTGAAAACATTATTTATTGCGTTTTCAAGCCTGATTACCTCAAATAAGGTAAATAGAGTACTAGCTAAGTTTATTCCTACTAATGTAAAAAGTAATTCCATAACTTAGTAATTAATAAAAACATTACAACTTGAGGTGTAACGTTTCGATACAATTATTTTGTTTATCACACTCAATAACAACAAGTTCATGATTTTGACAATAAAGATAAATCAAAAAGTAGTTGTTGATTTCATACTTTCTTTCTACTTTACAGTTCCGCAAGTAACTCGAGAATTTTCGAAATTTGACATTATTCCGATTCACAAGTTTAGCATCTCCTTAAACTCTTGTATTCTATTTTCCATTTTGTATTCTTTTTCAAACGTTTCTCTAGCTTGTTTCGATAGTTTAGTGTACTCCTCTGAACTAATTTGTGTCGCTTTTCCGATACTTTCTAAAAACCCAATAGAGTCTATCTCAAAAAAGAAGAAATTCTTTAACCCTTTTACTGATACGAAAGAAGATTTTATAGGAATCCCTATACCTATTCGGGTAAACTCGTGTCCATTCAAATAAACGGAAGGAGTACCAAAGGCGTAACTTTCTATAAGCGGTAAATGTGGCGTCTCGGCGTGAGAAGTGGCTAAATACCATTTGGTTTTTTTGTAGAGACTAAATAATTGTTCATCTGATACATTAGAAAGAGATTTGCCATAGCATAAGTTAAAACACACTCTAACACTTTTGAAACCCCATAATTCCGTGAGCCAATTCCAATAATGCCCTTTTCTGTCAAAATCGCGTTCATTAATACCTACAGTTAAGAAATCGATGTCTCTTTTATCCGGTGGTAAAATTTCTCCGGACGGGTTCGGGTCTGGTATGAAATGTTTTTTTAATTCAAGATTAATTCCGAGAGCTTGAAAATTTGATTGGTCAAATAGCGATACAGTATAAACTCTATAACCTCTTTTCAGTACATCTCTTATACGTAAAAAGGGAATAGTAATTAATGTCGAATCACTCATGAAAACCGTAGTTTCCGGCTCTAGTTTGTACAGTTTTATTAGAATTGGTATAAAGTTAAATGTGGAATAAACTACGACTCTTTCTCCTTTAGGTTTCTGTCTAGCCGTTTGAGCTTGAGCAATAACCTCAGATTTTATACCGTATTTTTCCAATAATTTCTTTTGCCTTACGGCTAATCTATCATAAGACCCGTTTTGTGTTGTTGTTAAAAAAGACACATCAACACTCATCACTATTACCCTTTTACATGTATCCGTTAGGTCTAGTATCTTTTCCGGATTCTAAATCGACACTAAAGAACATGGGGATGTCTGTTATGTCAATTTTATCTCTAGTTAAAACATTATACACTTCCACATTATACTTTACATTTAATTTCTCAAGTAAATTCATGTATGATAACAGAGTATCGTTAGTTTTCTTAGTAAGCCCGTTCAGCCCAACCGCTAATTTAATAGCACCGTCTTTATAAAAAATAATTGCGTATTGAAAACCGGCTTTTAAAGCTGTCTGAAAGACTTCCTCTAACGAAATCATAAGAGAAATAAAAAATACATAACATAAAAACTTTAATGCACTAGAGAAATTTTTATGATTTAACTATCTATCTTACTCTATGCCATCAGGTAGTTTAATTCCCCCGGACGTCAAGAGAAAAATGGGTTTTATAGAGAGATTTGCCCCTAAAGAAGTGGCTGACCAACTGAAAACCTTATCGGAAGCGGAAAGGAGTTTTATCATACCGGTAAAATTAGTTGATAATGACAAAGAAAAATACTTACTTTTAGCCGGTATGGTAATTAGTGAAAAAGTCCCGGTTAATGTAAGGTATGATGAAATAGATTTACAACTCATAGAGTACGCTCTTGACAAAGCTAAAAAAGCATTAAATAAAAACGTAAACACGGATACCTCAAATACCGATGATGGATGAGTGAAATGAGCGAAAGACTTAAGAAATTTTTTACTGACGAGGAACTTAAATTTATAGAAGAACTAGCCAAACAAAAAAACTTGAAACCTACTGATGTTGTGTACATGTTAGCTAGAGAGATGATACAAACGTATAACCTGAAATTCGTCAGCGGTCAGCAAGTATTAGCTATGTTAGACCTACTCTCTATTAAACTTCCGCAATGGTTTGCATTACAATTAAACTTGATAGGTCAATCATCTTTACAAGTAAAGACGTTGTCCAAACAATTAGCATCACTTGACCAACCATCGTTAGTAGATAAGCTAATAGAATTACTGAAAACACCGGAAGTATCAAAACTACTTTCCGGATTTTCGCCGTTTCTAAGTTTGTTTGCAAATACGTCGAATGATTATAAAGAAACAGGCACTAACGATAACTCAAATACAGATGGTGAGTGGTTATGAAAATTTACCGTTTTGATAAGTATACTATTAAAATCTATGACACAGACGAGGAATTAAAAAATACAAAACTGGAAGGATTTAGGTCATTATGCCCTAATAACTTGAACAAACCTAAAGCAATAGAGATTATAGGTGAAGACATAAAACCGTGTGAAAAAGATTGGGCTTTTTGCCATGTGATTAATTCAATAGAAAACACATACAAACTAATTTTGGAAGAGGTAAAGTAAATGGATGATAATTGTTTGGAAGTATTATCTAAAATTGAGAAGTGCATAAATGACCCGGATTTTCAAATGATACTTATTATGAAATTTATAAGGTCATTATCTCCTTACCTAAAAACAAATGGTGAAAACAATGAGCGAAATAAATGAGATAAATAATACCGTATGCGAACCACCGTATCTAATTGACGTATTTACCGGTGAAGTAGTTGATTTCTGTATAGAGAGTAACGAGGTAACCCAAGATAAAGAATTAGAGCATTACTCGATTACACCACCAGTTCCCTATGTACCGCAAAAGTATAAAGAAAACATGAAAAAGTATAACAAATGGCTTAAAGGAAAAGAAAAATACCTAGAACTTTTACACAGATTTGATAAGAAGATAAAGTACATTAAAACATTAGCATGTTAAATTTTTATTTTCTTCGGTTTTCTGTTTATTTATGTACGAATTTGTTGTAAAAGGAAGTACTTTACAAAACTTAGTTGTACCAAAAAGATTTAAAAACGTTGTAAACATAAAAGAGCCTATAAAAGGTGTCTTAATTGTTGAGAATACCTTACTATACTTTTATTCGTGCCAGCTTGATGAAATGATTTTTAGTACAGCAAAAGAAAGTAATGTAAATAAAAAGAAGGTATTTATTTCTAGAGAGTTTAATAAATTTTTTAAACTAAATCCCGAAGAGGATTACAGAATAGTGTTAGAGGAAGGAAGTATGTCAATTTATTACAAAAATGGAAGATTGCTGTTTGACTTAGTAGGAATTCTGGTGTAGAGTTAGAGATAACTCTATTCTCATCACTAAAATTTTAATACTAAGGAATTTATTATTTTTTGACCACTATGCATCTAAGATACGGTAAAGTAAATGGGTTTCACATAAAGGGAAAAGTCCTAAAGAGACTTATTTTTTCTGATTCGGGTGTCCTGTCATACGATAAAAATAGATTAACTTTCGTAAGTCTTCCAGAAATGAAAAAAGTAATTTATGAGGCGGTAGATTATGAGGCTGAGGAGAAGGTTGTATTTGCATCAAATCAATTCGGAAAGGTTCAAGAACTTGATGATGATGAGGTTTACCTTATAATTTTCACTAAAGGAATGATGCAAATTCACAAAAGAAACATAGACTTAGACCATGAAATAATTTGGGGTGAAAACTTATAAAATAAATTTCTTGCTAAGGTGATTCTTATGGATTTTAAGGGCAAAGTCATAAACGGAACGAGAATAATGGGGTATGAGGCAATAAGACTATTTAATACAAATGCGGGCATACTAGTCTTTATGGATAAAAACTTATACTTTTCAACTATAGTAGACGGCAAACCGAAGGTAACAATAAAAAATACAGCTGATGAGGCTACTGAACCCATAATGTTTGTATCAGATGATTTTGATTTGGTACATCAGCTGAAAAGAGACAAGTTATACGTAATGGCAATAACATCTGTATCGATAGAATTTTATGATTATAAAACCGGTGATGTAGTACTAATTATACCCGGTAATACATTTCCCTAAAACTTTACTATCACAACACCATAATTTAAATACCAAAATTATCTATTATTTTTTGACCAACTATGAAAATAGGGTTTTCACACGTAAACGGGTTTGAGATAAATGGAAAAGACTTAAAGAATCTAATTTTTTCTGACTTTGGTATTTTAGTTTACGAAGGTAGAGAACTAATTTTTAAGAGTCTAACAGACATGAGAGCAAAGATTCATAGACCAACATCACACCCCGCGGAATTCAAGGTAGTCTTTCTGTCGAAGGAGTTCGGAAAAATTAAGGAACTAGATGATAACACGACTTATCTGGTACTGATAATGGAAAGCACTATAATAATACACAAAGAAAACATCTACGGAGATAGCATAATAATCTCGGGCGAAAGTTTCTAAACCAACAATAAATTTTATCTTTTCTAAATCATTCTTATTTTTGAACAGTCTTGAAAAAGACTAATTATGTACTTGTAAACGGCAAAGACCTAAAACTATTAATTCACCTATCAAAAGGAATTCTTGTCTTTAAAGAGAATAGTCTCTACTTTATAGGGTTTGATGACCCAATAAAACTACTACTATCTAACTTACCCCAAAAAGCTAAAGAAAAATACGTATTTATCAGTGAGGATTTTGATAAAATAAAACAATTAAATGATAATGATAACTACTTGTTAGTATTCAAAGAAAATTTACTCGAAATTTGGAATAAGAACCGTACAAGCGTAAATACGGTATTAACGGGCATCACAGTCTAAAAGTTTAAATACCTAATTGAACAAAAAACACAGTGATAATTATGGAAACACTCTATGTAAATGCATCGTCTCTAAAAGGAAATCAAGTAAAACAGCTATTTTTTACTCCCTCAGGAGTTCTCGTATACGAGAATAATACATACACTTTCATAAACCCCGAAACATTAAAAGAAAGAAGTGTTATTGGCGAAAATCCGGCTTATGTAGGTAAGGTAGTTTTCGTATCCGATGAATTCGGTCTAACAAAGCTATTAGATAGCGGTAAAACTTACGACGTAGAGTTTAACAGAGACTTTTTAGTTTTCAAAATAAAAGGAAAAGTAGAGCTAGTTATACACGGAAAACGAATCTAAGGTATACATTTTTCTTTCCTATTTTTTATCTTTCACAAGACACGGAACTCCTTCTAAATACACCACTGTCAATCAATGGTTGGCATAATCTTCTCGGATAGTGAAAAATTGATTGAATAAGATAACCTTTTTTAATTTTACTCTTTTTTAATGCTATGAAACTAAAAGGTAAAACCATAAAGGAATTTTTTTCAAGTCCTGTAGGGGTATTTATAGATAGAGAAGACATGATAATCTTTATCGATTTTGAGGAAAAAAAGAGTAAAATTATAGTCAAACCAAAAGACCAAAGAAACGACGATACAAAAAAAATAATCTTTAGTAATGCATTTGAGTCTGTTAAAGTTTTAAATGATGAGGAAATGTATGATGTAGACGTGGTATTTGATGCTATAATGTTTACGCATAAAAATAAAGAAGAGAAGATTGATGTAGAATTGGCTATTTTAGGAGAACGGTATTGAAAAAATTAATTTTAAAAGTACTTATGATAGTTTTTCTTCTTTTGCTCCGGTCTTAAATAAACTTATAAGATAGCCATGTTATTGCCAAAAATTAAGACTTGTTTTATCAAAGGAACTACAATCAGAGAACTAATCTATCATAAAATCGGTGTGTTGGTTTATGAAGGCAAAGAACTGACGTTTATTAACGGAGTGAGCCTTAAAGGAAGAAAAGCGATGGTTTGCCCCGATGCTAACCAAGAAAAAGTAGTATTCTTGTCTAATGATTTTGACTTAATTAAATTGCTACCGAAAGAGGGGTTTTATAAAATAGAATTTGGTGATAATTTTATTGAATTTATGAACGTTAATGGCGAAACACAATTAGTTATTAGAGGAATAAGGTTGTGCGGTTAAAAAATCTATTAAAGCTTTTTCTTTTTTTCTTTAATTTGTTTCTTTTTTCTTGTAAGTTAAGTATACGTAAAATAAGCCGGCTGTTATGGCTGTAAGTACTAAAGCGTCTTTCCATGGTAACTTCTTACTGAAAAGAAGAAATAGATTTATGACTAAATCAACATCTAAAAGGTAATTTACAAAAGACATAGTTTATCCCTTATTATGTTGTAGCTTGTGCATTTTTTATGTATTTTATTATCATCTTTCCTAGGAAAAATACTAAACCTATAGAAATTATAGCAAAGAAAATTATAACGAATAAATTGTTTGTTATGACCATACCTTACTTAGTTTAAAATAGTCTTCCCATTAAGCTTAGCTATCAACTCGTTCAGTTTCTGAAGTGTGTTATCAGTATAATAATTTAACACCTTTTCCCCCTCTTTCTCTAAAATTTTCGCTGTATCTCTTACAAGTCTATGAGTATGTAACGGAAACAACGTTGTCTCTAAATCACGATAAAGTATCATACTAACAAAGGGAAAAAATAGATAATAGAGACCCATTTTAACATTACTAGTTATCAACCCCCTTTTATACGCATCGAAAACACCAATTAATGTACCCAAATCATTTGCTAACTCGTAATCATAATCAAAACTACCGGCAAAACTATAATAAGGAGTATAAATCGTACCACTGTGCTTATAGACAAGTGCCTTTCCATTTTGAAACTCTATTATGCTTTCCTTAGAAATACTTTTTGCGTTAATCCCTTTGTATAAAACTTGCGTGAAAATAAAATCCGGTAAATGTAAATACCGTATCGTATTCTTGTATCCTATAACGGTATCAGATACTTTAATAGGTTCATTCGGAACATCTAATGTGTCTTTTCCGTAATAAAGAGTTTGATAATTAAAAGTTGTAAAGGGAACACGCATTTGAGAACCTAAAAGTAAATACGTTAATGTTGATGTTGTTAAGTATACATAATTATCCAGATGTTTTATTTTAACGTTACCTATCTCTATTTCATAATCATACTCATGTAAAAATTCTTTTTTTACCTCTTTCTTAATAACGTTAAGGTTCTGTGAAACTATCTCCTCTACCTTTTCCAATAACATAACTTACCGCAATTCAATTACCATAATAATTTATAAACCTTAACATTTAATTATACTTGGAAAAAACATGTCTCTCAAATTCGTAATACGAAAAATAAACCTACCTAAAAGTGTACCTACAGAAGGAATAGAAAAAACAGAACCTACACTAGAAAATACAATAAAATCGGTTCTAAGCTATTGTAACGCCTTTCCTAATTTGTGCCAGATAGAGGAAGTAAACTGTGACTACGCATCCGAAAACGAGCTAGTGTTTTATTTTGATACAGAAAAATACAAATTCTTTGATGTTGTAAGTCCCGTATCCCTATTTTACGGCAAAAAATGGGGTGATGAGCTTGTTGTAAACGAAATGTATTATTCAAGAATCATAAGAGCAATTGTAACACTAATGAAAGCCGAAAGTCTACTAAAACTAATGAACATAAAAGTAGAATACATACCTAGTTTTGTAGAACAAATGTATGAGAAAGTGAAAGGTGAAAAAAATGAGTGACATTATAAACCTAACAAATGAACTCTACCTCGAACTCACAAAAAACGATAAATTCAACGATGAATGTATTCATGTCACGGATTTATTGAAAGACCACTATGCGGAAACTACTGAACAATCTATTTTTATAAGAGGAAAACTCTACCATTATGCTATAGAGTCTTTACTGAAACAACTGGAAAGCGGTGGCAAACTGAGAATTGTAGAAATGGAAAAAAGACGGCAAGTAACATACAACGTTAGAAACAAAGAGTTCAACTTGTGTTTCACTCCTGATGTAGTATTAGAAATTAATAATAAAACCATCCTCACGGAAATAAAAAGCACTATTAAAAGTAGAGATTACGCAATACTACAAACCTCTATCTACAAGTATTTACTAGAAAATTACTTTAACCAAAAAATCGATGAGTGTATGTTGATAACCGGTGACCTCCAGACATTCAAATTGATGTGTGATTCCGAAATCGGAAAAGAAATCTTAGAAGATAAATTAGGTAACAGCTTATTGCTATTTTTTTAACGAGCCGTAAGTTATGAGACCTTATTTTATTATCGAAGGAAAAAATCTACTTAGTCTAATTCCCCAAGTAACAAATGAAAAAATAAAAGGTGTGTTAGTATTTGATGGACAATTAGTGACATTTTTAAGAACGGATAACTTTGTTGTAAAAGTAGTATCAGTAATAGATGGTTATACTGAAGAAAAAGTAGTTTTTGCATCTACCCAATTTGGGGAATTAAACAAATTAAATCCTAAATACGAGTATGTTGTGTTTTTTAGAGGAAACAACATGGAAATTTGGGACTCAAACGTAGAAAGAGTGTTGCTAGTCATAAACGGAAAGATGCTATAAGTTTTTAAAGGGTTAGAACCTATTTTTTGTTATGGATAAAATACAAATTTCTCTATCTAAAAAATTTGTCTTAGACCTTTTTCTTCCAAACAGTATTTTGCGTATCGGAAAAGTAAACATTCCGGAACCGGAAAACCCCGAAGAAGAAACGCCTAAGAAAGTAGGTGTTTTTGACATAGAATCTAACGGAAAAGAAATACTTTTTGGATTCTATGACGGAAACGACTACAAGTACAAAATTATCAGAAAATCCGGTGATGTTGAAGAAGTATTAGAATGGCTAATAAATGTAGACATTTCTTATTTTTACGGAGATTATGACCTACCGGTTACTCTCTCACCGTTTCTTACAGTAATAAAATACAGTTCTCTTAGAAAGAAAAATTTGGGCGATACCAGTTACGTAATAAAGGGAAAAAAGACCTATGAAATCACCAAACTAAAAAATTTGTATAAAATCTTTGATAGTGTTAATGAAAGTTTAAGTATAAATTTATTAACATTTTATGCAGGAAGTTTATACGATTCGTATAAATCATTCTATCAAGTTATCAAAGAATCTTTTAAAGATAGTGCATTTGATGAAAAAGTTCTTAAAGAGTGGAAAGAAGATAAAGAAAAAAGAAAAGATTTTGAAAACGAAAAAATGGACAACCCGGAAATCATCAAGTATAATAAACTTGACGTAATAGCTACGTATCAATTAGCTTTAATACTCGATAAAATCTTTCCTATGAAAATTAGATTAACGTTACCGGCTACCGCAATAAGTTACATACTCGAAAGAACCAAAAGTGACTATGTGTACTATTATTTCAAAGGTCAAAAGTATCATGGGTTACCAAACAATAATACAGTAATTAACACATTAAAATACCTATACAAAGGTGGTTTATTTGATAGTAATAGTTTAGGTGTATTCAAAAAGGTATACAAATACGACATCAACTCGATGTATCCTTACATGATGTCACACCTACCGGAATTAGAACTAAATTATGTTACAGAAGACCCCAAAGAATTCACAATTGATACCCCCCTTCTCGACGGAACATGGTTTAATGAGGACGCTAAGTATCTACGTATCTATAACATTTGTTATAAAGATAATCCCAAATTTATTGCCTCTAAAGAAAACCACATGTTACTTAGACTTAAAGAAAGTTGTACATCAGTGTTTGACTTCGAAATTATGCGTGATAACGACCTAATAATTAAAAATTTTGAAATGAAAAGTATGATAGAATTCAAAATAAAAAAACATAACGTATTTAAGAACATTATCGAAGAAATCTACTCTAAAAGACTAGCATTAAAGAAACAGAAAAATCCTTTTGAAAAAGTATACAAACTAATTATGAATTCGAGTTATGGAAAATTCGGCGAAAGAATCCTGACTACCAATTCACGTTTCAAAAATGTAATTTATTCCTCAATGATTACAGCTCTTGGAAGAAGTTACATTCAAAACGCTGAACCCAATTCAATAGCATACTTAACAGATTCAATTTTCACAGTATCGCCGTTAAAAGACAGCTTAGTAGGTGATAACCTAGGTCAATTCAAATTAGAAGGTGAAGGGGAACTGTACATAATAGGTAATGGTCTTTACGTTTTAGATGGCTCTGAAAAAATGGTAAAGTACAGAGGTTTCAAATTTGAAAAAGAAGAAGATGCTGAAAAGGTAATAAAATTTATTGCGGAAAACTTGACAAAAGGACAAATTACTAGAGTTAGTATCACTACACCCATCATGATAAAAAACATTTACACCTTAAGAGTACTAAACACGGATGAAATAAAAATAGGAACATTAGGAGAACAAACAAAAGTATTATCACCATTAAATGCAAAACAAAGATACATCTTCCAAAATGGAACATGGATTGGTCAAATGTTCAAAAACAAAGAAGAGGCAAAACAATACAAAAAAGAATTACTAAAAACCTTAGACTCAATAGAACCTCTAAACTTAAAAACTGTGTTGCAAAATTACAAATGACCCTCTATGAAAAAACAAAACTATGGGTCTATTCTAAAAGAAAACATAATCAAAACCTATCCTGACTACATAACCCAATTTCCAAATTACAAAAAAGCTTTAGACATCATGGAAACGATAATGAATGAAATAAAACCGGAAAAAACGATAATTGTTGATAAATTTGATAGTGAAATAAAAAAGGCAATACAAACACCGGGTAAAGTTATAGAAATTATCCCAAAAACAGAACCAACAATCTTAGCGTGGAATAGTGACTATTATTTCGATAACTATTATCTATGGTCAGAATTCAAACCAAAAGATAGAAATCTAGTAACTACCCTAGAACTATTAGCAAACGCCTCGGCATCAGTGAAACTATTCCTAGGGTCAAGATTACATCTTATTCTTTATGACCTAACAGGGTATTATAACATGTCGATGACAGAGACGTTAAAATTCAAACAATCTTTTCCTATCACACAATTAATGAATAGAATAAGAGATTATTTCCAGATACCTATAATACAAATGAAAGAATCTGAACCTTTAATCAGTGAACTACAAGAAATGAAGAAAAAAGTAAAAGATAACATAAATAGTGAACATGTACAAAAATACATGAATAACCTACAATTATTCCAAGCAAAAAGCGGTATTGAACTAACAACCGACGAAAAGATAGAGTTCATAGCTGAAAAATTGCTAGATGAGTTGGTATCTGAAGATTATGATGAAATTGAAAGTTAGGTGATAAAAATGAATCTTGAACTGTTAAGTACCTTTGTATTAGTACTTAATGTATTAACGATGACTATACTTATGTTTTACACCGATGCCAGAGTAACTCAAGTAGAGGATAAAATAGACGTAATAGTATCAGAACTAATAAAACTAAAGAAAGAAGTAGAGAAAAAGGGGTAAGAACATGGATTTGTCTTTTATTGCATTAGTAGGTTTAAGTCTTTATTCTCTTTTCAATAGTTTGACAATAACATTAATAGACAAAGAACTTGATGATTTGAAAGAAAAACTAAATAAAGTTCAGAAAGAATTAAATGACATGAAAAAAGAATTACAAAAAAGTGAGAAAAAATGATAGAAAGTATAGTTTTTCTATGGTTAATTTTACTAATCTTCGTGGACATAAGGATAAGAACTGTAGAAAAGAAAATAAACGAAATAAAGGAAAAATTATTAAAAGGTGATAAAAATGACAGTAAAAGTATTAATTCTTGAAGGTCTAGATGGAACGGGTAAAACCACAACAGCATCTAACCTAATAAAAATGAGTACATTTGAGTTACCAATTCACTATCTTTACTTTCCCAAATTAGAAAACGACCAGACCACTATAGATTATTTCTATGAAATCACAAATTCCTTTAAGTATCTTAAAGGTGTCATAATAATGGACAGAAGTATCCTTAGTACATTCTCTTACGGATTAATGAGTATTACACTATTAGAGTCATTTAAAATAGTGTACGAGTATGACCCCATAATAATTTATTTTAATGAGATTTACGACAATACAAAACTACCTCTAGATTACGAAAGAATTATCAACCGGTATAAACATGGCATTGAGTACCTTAGCAATAAATTAAAAATACCCGTGATTTCAACAAATGCCAAAACTTTCCTTAAAACAATAGACAGCTTAGAAAAACTTAAAGAATTGTTTAAATCTAAACGTTTGCCGTTGTAATCATTTTTTAGTTTCGCCTACCCTCAAACTATAAAGTAGTTTTGAATTTTGAAAAATTGTAAGCCCTTGTTTTACGTATTGCCTAAAATGACACATACCCGGTTACGTAACAATTTGTTGAATTTTGATGCACTAAATTGAAAATGTCGTTACATTTATTGTGAAACTTTGAAATTAATGGGGTTCTGTCGTTACAAAAATCAGTAGAAAAATTCAATGCCCGAATGATAAATTAGGATTGACGTAAAAAATCATGAGGAAAAATAGCGTTAGAAAAATTGTAAAAACGTTATGAAAGGAAACCGGGTAAGAGGGGGTAGGGGACACCCCGGTTCCCATACCTGTCACGTTACTAGAAAGTTGAGATTAATTTAACGTTTGTAATAATTTCATCATTAAATCATTTTTAACGTAAAATGTGTCTATCAATTTTTTAAAATGCATAAGATAGAAATAATACAATGATGAAAAACAACTAAAACAGGGAAGTGTGAGGGGAACACTCACATGATGCCCCCTTCTCTACTGATAGAAACCATCACGTAAAAGAAAGGAGATAACTTTATAAATTCGGAATGCAATAACGTGTATGAGGGCGAAAAAGTTTGATTAAATGGGACGCCAGGTAGAACAGAACGGTAAGGAGTAGTATCTTTATGTAGAGTAGAATTTTTTAGGCGTAAGTTCTATCTTTATGTAGAGAACAGTGGAGAAACGAACGTGTAGCGTAGGTAGGTTCTGTGGAGGGAGAGTACCCCCCGCCTCCCCGTCTGGGGGGG
>OGCG01000391.1_pt1 | contig 27762 bp, 32 predicted proteins | sample 1570061 | NCBI WGS metagenome assembly OGCG01 (sample SAMN06268698, study PRJEB24515) | hot springs metagenome | isolation source: Joseph's Coat, Yellowstone National Park, Washington, USA | place: USA:Joseph's Coat, Yellowstone National Park, Washington, USA
GCCTATCTAACTCATTCATGAGTATTTTGGCTACTTCACTGCATAGTTTTGATTCCACGCACTTATTGTAAACGAAGTCCCACAACTGGCAATTGGCTCCTCGATACGTCATTAACCATGCTATTACGTAGTCTCCCCAACCCACACCAACAATTATTTTAACAACTAGGCTTATAAGTCACCACGAACATAGGCACAAAACAACAACCACACACGCAATAACAGCAACCATAACAAACGCCAACACAACAACACGTGCCGAAGGCGATGATGGAAAAATTACCGAGAGTAGTGCTGGTGTGAAGGACCAACAAGCCACCCAAGCAAACCCAAGGCACGGCTGCGTAACTACCATAAAACCAAACAACCTGTTCCTGCAAGGTAATGCAATTTTGTTTTTAATTGGTAAGGTTGGTTTTGTTTTTGTTCTTGTTTTGTACTTGTGGATTTCTTGTTTGTGTAGTGCTTTCAAGCTGGTCGGTATAGAAATGCGTAGTTCTTCGCTGTGTTTTCCTCATAAGGAGACTCATAATGATGATGGCTTCAGATAACGTGGTTAGCAAGTCTGGCTATAATTGCAAGTTGATTGCTGTAATCTCTAATATCAATGTTAAAAACCCAATAGATACCTTGGTATTCAAGTCCTCTAAATAAATAATAATCGACATGACCAAGTCAAATTTTAGATGCAGGACTTAGGTTTGAGGAAATTAAAATAATTCTATCTCCGTAGGGGTCTCATTTATTTTTAAGGTCTCCTGTGAGTTGGTTTTTCATGGTATGTACATATTTTATTCCTTAATGGTGAAGCGAATCATCGTATGTTTTGTGCACTACTCGATTTATCTGTTGTTCCTGTCTTATTATTGACTGAGTAATGTTTAAAATTTAGATAAGTCTTCGATTCACTCATGACAATGGATAGGGATGGAAATAATGAGGAGTTGAATAAGATAATAGAGAGGAAGGCTAGGGAGTTGTTGAAGGCTGGGAATGATGTTGTTGAGCTTGGTGAGGATGGTTTCGAGAGCTTTGTTAGGAGTAGGAAGGTTGTTGTTGTGGACTTCTGGGCGCCGTGGTGTGCTCCATGTTTCCTGCTAGAGCCCATAATGAAGGCCTTGGCTAAGGAGATGCCGTGTGTAGCCTTTGGTAGATTAAATACGCAGCAGTGGCCTGATGTGGCTGCTAAATATGGTGTGATGAGCTTACCCACGGTAATAATATTCAGGGATGGTGAGCCTGCAGACTTCGTTGTTGGTGCTGTGCCTAAGAAGATACTTGAGGGCAGGATTAGAAAAGTCCTTGGTGAAAATTAATTTTAAGGCCTTCACTACTATATTCTGATTATTTTATATTCTCCTCCTTCTCAATTTCACCTAACGACTTATCTAAGGCATCTATCGCCTTATCTATGTGCTCCTGCTTAACGGTCAATGGAGGCGCAAACCTTATCACGTTACCATTCCAACCACTGGTGACGAAAAGCACGCCCCTCTTTAAAGCCCTGTTTAGGCATATGTCACTTGTCTCTTTAGTGGCTGGCTCCTTCGTCTTCCTATTCTTAACAAGCTCTATACCAATCATTAGACCCAAACCCCTGACATCACCAATGAGTGGGTGTTTATCGTAAAGCTCCATTAGCCTCTTCATGGCGTAATCACCCATTTTCCTTGCATTGCTTAGGAGTTCCTCCTTATGGATATTGTAGTAATCGACCGTAGCCTTAACCGCAGCCATTATTAATGCGGAGGCACCAAATGTCGAGTGCTCATCGTTCAATTGCATAACCGATGCTATCTCCTTACGGGTAACAACCGCGGATGCCGGTAGTCCACCGGTCATGCCTTTGGCGGCAACCACTATGTCAGGTTTAACGTTGAACTGCTCAAAGGCCCAGGTTGTGCCTGTCCTACCCATGCCCGATTGAACCTCGTCAAATATCAGCAGTATTCCATAGGTGTCTAGGATCTTCTTAAGGTCTTCAAAGAAGTTCTTGGGCGGCACAACAATACCACCAACACCCTGTATTGGCTCCGTCACGAGGCAGCAAACATCCTTTATCGCCACATAATTTATGTAGTACTCTATCGTCTCCACAGCCACCTTACCGCACTCCTCAGGTGGCATCTCCCCGAATGGGCACCTGTATGGGTATGGGAATGGTGCCACTAACGTGCCTGGTGGCAATGGTCCATACTCCTTCCTCCTCATCCCATGATAGACACCCGTTAGGTACGTCCTACCATGGTAACCACCCATTAGGTACATCACGTAGGTGTTCTTCGTATACCTCCTGGCTATCTTAAGGGCTAACTCAATACCCTCCGAACCACTTAATTTGAAGTGTACCTTATTGTACATGTTCTTGTCAGGGAATAGGCTGAGTACGGCCTTTGCAGCATTCAACAACTCCTCCGTGTACCAGTTATAACCATTACCAGCCACCAGTCTCTTTGCGGTCTCTGTTATGGCATCAACAAGCCCAGGCGGATTATGACCTAGTAATGCCGTTGTTACCACGGTCATGAAGTCGAGATAAACATTACCATCAACATCGTACACGTACACATCACGAGCCTCTCTAACAACAATCTTATGGGTTGGGTATAGGTTCGTCATCAAGTACTCATCTAGTTCCTTAAGAAGTTCTTCCGACCTTCCCATCGGTAAAGCTGATATTTTCTTCCTTTTAAATTTTAATCTATCTAATTTAATACTTAAATTATTTTTTATCGAAGATATTTAGTAATTTATCTCAATAACTTGGTTTAGGGTAAAAATATTTTATTGAATTTCACAACTACCAGAAATAAATAGTTTATTTACTTATCAATAGAAAGGTTTTTAAAAATTAACTATGAGGACACCTCGATAATTATGGAACCGCAATCGCAGATTCAGAGTGGTAAATCCGTAGAATTAACAATAACATCACCGTTGGATTTATTGTTCAATCCTAGATCGGTTGCGATAATTGGTGCAACACCTAGGGAAAATAGTGTTGGTGGTGTTATTACCAAGAACCTACTAACGAAGTTTAAGGGCAAGGTTTACCTTGTGAATCCCAAGTATGACGAGGTTAATGGTACTAAGTACTACAAGTCCGTTCTTGATGTTCAGGATGAGGTTGATCTATGCGTCATCGCCGTTCCCGCACCAGCAGTTCCTAAGGTAACTGATGAATGCATTAGGAAGGGTGCTAAGGTGACCATAATAATTAGTGGTGGTTTTAGTGAGGTTGGTGAGGAGGGTGCCAGGTTAGAGGAGGAGCTTAAGAAGGTTGCTCTAAATCGAATAAGGGTACTTGGGCCTAATTGTATTGGTGTTTATAATGCGTTCAATGGTTTGGACACATTCTTCCTACCTGAGGATAGGATGGGTAGACCTAAACCTGGTCCCCTCGCATTGATTAGTCAGAGTGGTGCTGTTGCTGGTGCAATCCTTGATTGGGCTGCTAGGAGGAATATTGGCGTTGGTTTAGCCGTAAACTACGGCAACAAGCTCGACATAAGTGAAGCAGAACTACTCGAATACCTGGCTAAGGATAGTAGGGTCAAGGTCATCGTAATGTACATGGAAGGGTTGAAATACCCAGGGGAGGGCAGGAAGTTACTTGATGTGTTGAGGGAGGTCGTTAGTATAAAACCAGTGGTCGTATATAAGGCCGGAAGAACAAAGGCCGCATCAGGTGCTGTTAAGTCCCACACGGCTGCATTGGCTGGTAACTACGAAATATACCGAGCAATGCTAAGACAGGCGGGGGTTATTGAGGCTGATAACTTAACGGATGCCTTCGACATGGCCAAGGCCCTGGCGACACAACCACTACCGAGGGGAAACAGGGTGTTGGTTATAACGGACAGCGGAGGTATGGGTATACAATCAGTTGATGCGTTAGATACGCGTGGACTGCAGGTACCAGAACTCTCGGAGAGCTTGCAGGAAATTCTTAGGAAGCAATTGCCACCATTAGCTGTTACACGCAATCCAATAGATTTGACGGGTAGCGCCACAGATGCCATGTACAAGTTTGTGCTAGACACCGTACTACCCACGAGCTATGTGGACATGGCCCTAATAATAGCCCTGATGCAGATACCTGGCCTAACCATAAACCTAGGCAACTACATCGTGGAGGCAAGGAGGTTTAATAAGCCAATAGTTGTTGTTAGCTTTGGTGGTAATGAGTATGTGGCTAAGTTCGAGAGCCACTTGGAGGAGAGTGGGATACCCGTTTACCACGCTCCGCATAGAGCCGCTAAGGCCCTATGGGCCCTATACGAGTATGCCAAGATTAAGGGTGCAATCAGGGGGTGGGTAGCATGAACCCAATAATTGCAAAGGCTATTGAGGAGGGTAGGTATAAGCTACTTGAGCATGAATCCTTTGAGTTACTTAGGCAGTACAACATCCCAGTTCCCGACTTTGCCCTTGTTCAGGACGTTGATGAGGCACTTAGAGTCGTTAAAGACATTGGTTACCCAATAGTTCTTAAGGTGGTTTCTCCCGATATAGTTCATAAATCTGACGTTGGTGGCGTTATACTAAATATAAGCAATGATGATGAATTAAGGAGCGCGTGTGAGAGAATTAGGTCCAATATTAAGGAGAAGGCGCCGTATGCTAGGGTGAGTGGTTTCCTGGTGCAGAAGATGGTGCCTGAGGGCTTGGAGACCATAGTTGGTGCCACCAAGGACCCAATATTTGGGCATGTGATAGCCTTTGGTCTCGGTGGTGTCTTAGTGGAGGTACTCCAGGATGTCAGCTTTAGGATAGTGCCCGTTAGTGAGGAGGATGCTAGGGCAATGATTAGGGAAATAAGGGGCTATAGATTATTCAATGGTTATAGAAACATGCCCGCTAGGGATGAGGAGGCCGTGGTCTACATAATAACTAGGTTCTCCGAACTTCTTTCGGATAATCCAAACATCGTAGAGGCTGATCTAAACCCCATCATTATCCTCGAGAGGGGTAAGGGAGCTTATGCTGCGGATGCCAGGTTCATAATAGGAATATCGTGAGATAGGTTTAAAATTAGTGTCGTCTCAATAATCTCGCTATGAATGCATCACTATTAGTATTTAGGCTTAAGATGGCTTTGGCAATAATAGCGATACTACTGCTAGGTGGGGCATTTACTTATGGGTTAATGTTGTGGATAACAAATGGTTCGATTAGTGGCATTGCCATGGTCACGAGTCTCGTGGTCATGGCGTTCTTCCTAACGCTCTTTCAATGGTTGATCGGTCCTTACATGATTAACATCATGTATAGAGCCCATGAGGTTAAACCTGATGACCCAACATATGGCTGGGTTTATGACATGGTGGCTGATGTGGCTAGGGCTAATGGGTTTAAGGATACGCCCAGGGTTTTCATTGCCGATGTGCCATTCCCAAACGCCTTCGCTTATGGAAGCCCCGTGGCTGGTAAAAGGGTTGCAATAACATTACCATTGCTCAGGATTTTGAAGCCAAGCGAGTTGAAGGCGGTGCTTGGTCATGAAATTGGTCATTTGAGGCATAGGGATGTGGAGGTTTTGATGGCTGTTGGCTTAATACCCACCGTAATATACTGGCTAGGTTGGTCGCTGTGGTGGGGTGGACTATGGGGTGGTTGGTCTGAGGGTAGGAACAACGGTGGTGGTTTATTACTATTGATAGGGCTTGCCCTCCTTGCTGTCAGTTTCCTCTTCCAACTATTTGTACTCTACATAAATAGGCTTAGGGAGGCTTATGCAGACGTTAATGGCGCATTGACTGTGGAGAACGGCGCACACAACCTACAGAGGGCTCTTGCTAAGATAACTCTTTATATGGATCCAAACATTGTTAAGAGGACGACAAACGGCACACTAAGGATGTTATTCTTTGCACCACCAGTTAGTGTTGAGGAGATAGAGGGTAATGTGGACTCCCTAATTGAGTATTGGAGGCATTATAAACCCTCAATATTGGAGGAACTGTTCATGACACATCCACACCCCGCAAGGAGAATTCAAATGCTCGATAGATTAGCGGAGTCATCACCCTAACTCAAATAATACAATTTAAAATGTGAATTAAACTCACGTTAAATTTCATGACTTTTCTTTTTCCATGGCGCAAAATAAATTAAAGGCTTGTTAATTCACGTAATTAATGGGTGAAGTTGATAGGAGGATTTACGAGTTACATAGAAAGATCATGAACGAATTCATGGGCGGTAAATGTTATGATATAGATGGGTCATTTGTAATTGATTGCATAGAGAACGTATTCACTAATATTGGGTTAAACATTAAGGATATCACGTTGTTCAACATAGATGGCAATATCGTAAACTCGATCAATGATGCGAGGTATGTCAGAGTTGTTGCTGAAAGTAAGGACGTTGGTGGCGACCAAATATTTACGTTAGCCCTCATAAGGATTAGGAATAGTTACAGGGTTCTTTACCTGCAATCGGCTGTTAGGGAGAGTTGATGTATTAGGTAAAACATTTATTGTATTTCCTGCACCCATGTGTTGATGAGTGTTGTTAATACGGGTAGGTCAGTAATGGATATGCTGAACGAACTACTCAGTGACCTTAATAGGGATGACTTAGCGCTCGTTGAGAGACTGCCCTATGTTCGTGAGTACGAGAGGTATAGGGACGTAATCACAAACATACTCAGGGAGTTCCACATAGCCCTAGTGCTCGTTAGGGTTACGTTCACTGATGGTTCAAGGAAGGGTTACGTATTTCTAATTAGGGGTGAAGGTGGGGAACTGGGTAAAATACCGACTACCGGTGTTGTTGAAGGTTATGTCGTTACTATTAAGGGTAACGATAGAAGGAAGTTCGTATATAACCCGGCTAGGTTTGATAGGGCTGAGGATGTGGGGGCTAGGATAATAGAGTTCGCGAATATGTATAGGAAGGCTGAGGAGAGGATATCACAGTTGCAGTTAATGCGTGAGGCTGAGAAGGACTATGCATTATTTTACGAGGAGGCTGGCGATTAGTAAGTGAATGAAATCTAAGTTTCAAAATAGGTTGTAAGGTGTATCCTCATATTAATAACCTAGTGAAATCTAACATCTGATGGATTGGGCGAACCTACCTCGCAGTCTGTTCTATTGATTTTATTTTATTTTTTATTTCCTTAATCATTAAGTACGCCTCCTCGGGACTTGGAATTCTCGACTTAGCCTTATAGTACTTGTACACCTCCTCTTCAAAGTTCAGTTCAGTCATTATACCCTTACTGTTTAGTAATCTCATGGCATCCCAGGGGTCTTTAACATTGGCATTAATCAGAATGTTTGCTATGGGTAAATCATCGAGCACCATCTTAAGATCTAGGTAATACGTGAGTGACGAGACTATATCTAGCCTAACGCTTCTCGTGCTTCCGCGAATATTGGCACTTCCATAGAATCCGCGGGCAGCCCTATAAACAAGCGCACTGGCTTCCGTAACGGCTTTGCTGAGTAGGTCCTCGAGCAGTGCAAGGTCGCTGCGTGTTGGTCCATACGCGCCTAGGAATGCGCCTTTACTTGCCAATTGGCTTATCCTCATCAATACGTAATCCCTATCCAACTCCCCATCAACGCCAGGACCCGCTATGCCGAGTATTACGGGTATGTTCGTTAATTCCTGGACCTTTGCGAGAATGGCTATTGCGTAACTATCAGCCAATGGGCTGTATAATCCCTCCTCATTGCCAATGGCTATCGAGTCACCACCAACATCTATGCCTATCACCGCATCAATGCCGTACTTACTCACGTAATCACTAAGCTCGCTTGCTATATCTATGATGGAACCTGAGATGCTAATTCCAATTCCATCATCCTTTACTACACTAAGTACATTAGCTATCTGAGGTATAATACGCCTGCCACCCCTAATTGCGTAGGTGTCCCCATTAACAACTGCCACGTAATTACCCAGGTATTCAGCATTCCTTAATTCATAAATCTTAATGGGGCCAGGTATTATATCGACAACATATCTTTCCCAGAGCACTGCGCCTAATACGGCATCAATGCCTTCATTCACAGCTAAGTTGTATGTTATTGTTGAGCCTACAACGTCGCCACCGCCTCCAATACCGATAACGAGAATATTCCTGACTTCGGAACCCACGATTTCATTAATCACGATAAAACTAAACCCAACCTCCTTTAATAAATTAACCCGTTAATTCCAGAGGTACGCCATCACTGCGCAGCATGATTATTTACTAGCCCATTTATTGAGAAGTATAGTGTCTCGTTAACGTACTTGTTGATGATGACAATAACGTAGAAATCGCCTGAGTACACCGTTGTTTTGTTGCAATAATTTTCGTTATTTGGTGTGGCATATATCGTGTAGTGAATCTGCCCGACATAGGTTGTTTGATTACTTGTCCTTCTAACCATACTGAATACTCCTTCATAATAAATGGTGATTTTCACGTACTTATCGCCGAGCAATTCAACCCTATTGGACACGTCTCTGTTCACTATTTGTATAGCTTCTGTGATATTGTTGGCATATACCGTTAAATTAGCCCTGAGATTATTCATGAGATCCTTAATGGCTTGGGAATAAAGACATAGGTTAATTGGGTATGAGGCACTCACCATACCTTCTATCTCATCATCCTGTGTCATTGCAATAATTGTTGCACGGTATATTGTCTCGTTACCACTACCATAAACTCCGTAGCTCATGATTTCGTAATGCACAATACTACCCGTTCTATTACTTATAATGCCCAATACGTTGGCTATGATATCCGTGGTATTTATACCGAGCGTTTCGCATGTATAATTAATGGGGTTGGATATTAATGTACATGCCTCGTTCTGTATTATCGATGGTAAAGTCTCATTCAATTGTTTAAAAACATTGATACTGACTAGGTATCTATTTTCGTAAAGCAATGCCTCATTTGTTTCGTAATTCACATAGTTAATTAGGTATGTTGTTATTGTCACCATGATTATCAATGTTATGACTATTGGTAGGAGCGATTTGTAAATCACGATTTCTCACCTAACGTATGCTATATACACAGTTACGTTGATGTCGTAACCACTGCCCGTGATTCTAGGGCATATTATTAAGTAATTCCCCGATAATGGCTTGTCTTCTGTAATCGTTACGTGATTGAGGTAATTAATACCTGAAATACCACCGTCTAAGCACTTAGTGAACAGGAATGCGCTGATTGATGCCCTATAGTTAATTATTGATAGTTTCACGAGTAAGCTGGTTAAATATATAATTAGTATTAATGCCACAATCGTGAGGATTATTACCACAATCAAATCAGGAAATACCAATGAATCTACCAGTACCATTTACAATCACCACCGAGTAATGGGTTAATGAGTCAAGGGCTAGTATGGTATTTAAGAGAAATCCTGCTATTGTAATTATTAATATTAACGTCGCAATAATCAAGACCGTAGTTAGCAAGTACCTAATCATTACCCAATCGCCTCATTAATACTATGAACTACGTTATTGAGTTCCTTAATTAACGTAAGTTCATTTTTTACAACACCCATGAAGGCCGTGGTTATGACTACGGAAAGCAGTACGGATACTATGGTTAGTATTAATTCACCATACTCCTGAAATAACAGGTTCATTAGCTCCTCAAGGAACTTCACATTAGAATAGCCTCACCAGGAATTAAAAGTCACTCTACGACTTAAATAGTGATGTTGTACTCATGATGTGATTTATTAGTCTCTGAAGCTCACCTGCCAGGTACCTTCTGCACTCAACCTCAAGTACCTCACCCTTCACATGCCTCTCCTCACTCAATGCCTCCTCTATTGTATTCCTGGTAACTATTTCGTAAACCCTAGCCTCAACCTTACCATTCGTAGCCCTAACCACACGACCAACCCTCTGTATCATTTGTCTCTGCGAACCTGTGCCGGACATTATTATGGCAACATCGGCATCTGGGACATCAATGCCCTCATCAAGCACCGTTGTGGTTACTATGACCTTGTACACACCCCTAGCAAATGCCCTGAATATTGAGTCCCTATCTCCAGTCTTCGACGTTATTAGGGCAACGATGGATCCAAGTTCATCCCTAAGCACTTTGTATAACTCCTCAGCTTGCTTTATGAACTGTGTAAACACAATCACCTTACTACCAATGTTAACCTCAGACTTCACTATAGGCACCACAACACTCAACTTAGTACTAGCTGTGCTTGCTATGTTCCTGAGCACTATGGCATTATCCCCAGCCCTCTCATAGTTCCTCCTCTCCTCAAGCGTTAAATCAACGTAGATCCTGAAGTGCCTAATCGGCACCACAAGCCTTGCCTCAACCATATCCCTATAATCGGCTTGGTAAACAATGTCGCCCGAGCTCAGGAATATTAAGTGCTCATTGTTATCATTCCTCTTGGGAGTGGCTGAGAGCGCTAATCTATAGGGTGCCCTGAGCTTGAAGGCAACCTCCTTAAACGTGTCTGCTGGTACGTGATGAGCCTCATCGAATATTGCCAGGTCAAATTTATCGCTTATACTGGCTATTCTATTGACGGCAGAGTTGTAGATCGCCACCGTAACCTCCCTAACATCATCAAACCCACCACCCAACCTACCGGCATTAATGCCTAGGTATTTCATTAACCTCTCGTGCCACTGGTTCATGAGTTCCTCGGTAATTACCAGGATTATCGTTGGCACCTTAACAAGCGCTAAAGCCTTCAGCGCTATGAATGTCTTACCACCACCGGTTGGCACAACCACAGTGCCCCTCTTACCAGCCTCAAGCCATTTACCAACGGCTCTTTCCTGGAATGGTAATAACCTTATCTCGTCCTTGGGTACTTGGATGGTCCTTGGAGCCCACGGCAATTCGACTACCCTGTAACCACCCTTCACCAATAACTCCTTAATCGTATCTCTAATGAAGACCGGAAACCTCACCACAACCCTATCCTCACCCTTCACCACATCATCCTTACGTATCAGTCTCAAATCATGCTTGTTCAGGTTACCCTCCTTATCAACTACATAGTAAGGAACCGTCAGGTTCCTCAACCCCTCATAAAACTCCTTAGATAGGAAGTGAAGCTCAACAGTATCTAAGCCAAGCCTAGCGGTCCACCACTCAACCCTCCTGGTAAATACCGCCCTTAACTTATCATTGGAAAGGGCAAAATCCCTAGCTCTCCTAATGGCCAGTTCCAAGTCGCCGACCACGGGCTTGTTAATGAATTGGTTCCGTATAATCTCCACAGCCTTATCGATGTACTCCTCGAATGACGAGGCACTACCTATGTACTTCCTATCGCCCTTTACGAACTCCCTTATTAAGCATGATAGTGATATTACATATAGACCTCCCTCCTCACTCAGGATACAGTCGCTTGGTATTAACTCAAGGCCTTCGAGGCTTTCAACACCGATGGCACCACCTGCTGAGTTAATAATGATAGACCTCGTTATTCTATTAACCTCATCACCCGTAAGATCCAGCAATTCCTTCAGCTCCCTAATCAATGATAGCGAGTAGACCTTGCCAGACCAGTACTCACCATTCCACCTAAAGCCAAGCTCCTTCAACCTATCCTTAACCCTGGATACCCTATCCCAATCCCAACTCCTCCTAACCTCAACCTCATTGTTAATAACAACCCTAAACAGCACTGCCCTCCTATGAATCGATGAAATACTTAAACCTTAATAGATTTCTGACCTCTTCCTCGCCCTTTTTGTGGGTGCTACTTTGTTGTGGTCCACAATAAAGGAGAGTGGTTTTTTGATTGTAATTGGTGTTTTGCCTGTTGCCTTCCTCATTATGTTCAAGGCACCATTTAGGTCGCTGTGGAGTTTATGCCCAAATGGGCAGTGGACAACACCCCTTGGTTTTCTCTTTACCTCAATGTTGTGGTAGGCACAATACTTTGAGGTGTTGTATTCAACGACTTCAAACACCCTTATCCCATACTCCTGTGCTTTCAACTCAATAGCCTCCATCAACTTACGGTATGACCACATATTCGATGTAAACTTATTGCCCTTCTCCTGGGCAATGTTGAAGGGGTAGCCGAGGTAAATGGTTGAAACGCCGAGTTCGTGGAGTTTTTCGATTAGGTGCTTCGCGAAGTTCCTATATAGGTGAAGCAACCTCCTCACAAGAAAAAGTAACAACTAGACTTAAAAGTCGCTCACGACAAAACTTACCATTTAGGACTAGGATTATTCGTGACAATGCAATAATGACCGACCTCAGTAGAATTGCGCCTAATGGGGATGAGAAGACACCAACGACACACGCAGTACTGGCGAGGAGCAACTACAACGCGACCAAAAATCCAACACAAAGACACGTAAAGCCGGAAACAATGAGGAAACCACCGAGGGTAGTGCTGGCATAGGACTTACCCAGCCCTAAAAATGAATCACACACCAAATACTCAAAAACCATCCAAACACAAAATCTACGAGAAACAACCACAACAAACACCTAACCCAACAACACCAAGGAAAATAATATAGAAACTACCAAAGGTAGTGCTGACGTAAGGATTTATAAATCTCAAGTAAACCTATGGCTTGTGGTCGCGATAAACCTGATAGACTACCCAAGATGGCCGTCGCTAGCCCGTGAATCAATACTGAATGTGCCCGCGGATATTCGAAACGTCAAGGTAAACATTGATGGTAAGGTAATTGATTACAGCGGTGAGGTGGACTCCGTGGTAATCACGGGAATGGGTGGTAGTGGTGTTGTTGGTGATATTGTGAGTGACCTGTGCTGGTTCTGGGATTGTAAGGTCCCCATCATTGTTAGCAAGAACATGAGGCTCCCAAGGAGGTTATCGAAACCCCTCGTAATAGCGATCAGCTACTCGGGAAATACGGCTGAAACGATAATGAGCGCCAATGAGGCTCTATCCAGGGGTTACCCGATCATCGGTGTAACTACCGGTGGCAAGCTGAGTACGATACTCAGCAATAAAGGCGTACCAGTTGTGCTAGTTCCAAAGGCGTCCGCACCGAGGTATGGACTCCCATCCCTACTATACCCAACCCTAATCATTCTGGAGAGGTTTGGTATTGCATCGGTGGCTAATGAGCTGGAAAGTGGTATTTCCGGCATGGAGAGGGCGTTGAAGGCTATTGATGAGGCTGAGAGGTTGGCTGGGGAATTACTAAACGCTATACCCATTATTTGGGTTAGCGAGAGCAGACGCGGTGTTGGTATTAGGTTTAAGAATGACCTTAACGAGAACGCCAAGTACTTCGCCATAGTATCCATAATACCCGAGGGAGCCCATAATGACATTGCCGCAGTAACAACAAAGCAGGTAGGGCTTAGGCACATAGCAATCATGGGCCCCAATGATTATGAGGGTAGGTACCTGGAGACGCTGTTGGACGTGGTTTCATCATTTGGCGCGAAACCGTTAGTCGTAAAGCTTGAGGGATCAACGCCGCTTGAGAGTGAGATGTATGGTGTGACATTCCTGGGCATAACCACGTTGGTGCTTGCCCATCTACTAAATGTGGAGCCCATCTCCACATTACCGATTGATAGGCTTAAGGAGGAACTTGATAAGAGGAAGCTTTTCCCAGTTTAGGTGCTCGAGATTTGAACGTAGGTAAAACCACACAAAGGCTATGGATATCACTATGACGGGTATTAGCAATAGAATCATTGATAGACGAAGCCCCATGAAGTCAGCAAGATAACCAAACATTGCCGGCACCACTATGGCTATTACTCCCTGGAACGCGGAGAAATAAGAATTAGCCACATTCCTTTCCTCAATACTCGTACCCCTACTAACCATTAGTGTCGATAATGGGTAGGTTGATCCATGCGGTACACCCAGCAATGTCATTGCTACTAGGAATGCCGTGTATGTCGGTGATAAATAAAGCATTGATATACCAACTATGGTTATCGTTATAGATATCAACATGGGCAGAAATAACCCCCTCGGTACCCTAACCGTTAGGTAAAGCCTGGTAAGGAATGAGGTAAGGAAGAAGGGTACGAAAGAGAAGTAAGCCAAGTACTTAGATACATGGTATATTGATTGTGCGTATATCGCTATAAAGGCTGTAAACACCGCAAAAGGCACGCTATAGGTTGTTGTCGCCAACATCGCAGAGACCAACCCCCTATTTCGAAGTACATTACTGCGAATTGCCGAGAATCCTCGATTTCGCGGTGGATCCGGTGGAAATTTTAGCTTAAATGAGAGTGCCAGGGCTAGCACGGCTAGTGGTATGAAGGGTAGGTACACGGATCTATAATTGAGATGCGTCAATAGGTATGTCTCAAGTAATGGGCCGACAACCAAGCTTGTACTAAGGGCTAGAGTATATAGGACGAGTAGTCTTTCAGCTGTTGCTTGGTCGCCGAAGATGCTTGCGGAGGTCAATAGATTGGGTACGATCAAGCCATACGCGAAGCCGGTGATTATGCTGATAACCCATATGTCCACTGAGTTGGAGAGGTAGTATAAAAGGAGCAACATTGGTATGGTTGCGTTAGACACTATAAAGAATGCCCTCCTTAGACGACTTGGTAGTCTCGCGTTGATTAGTATTATTGAGAGTAAATTAACCGCCGCCACAATCGACGTCAAGACCCCAACTAACGCGTTTGAGAATGAGAACCCATACTTAGCCAAGAGGGGTGTTGTCGTCCCAACCATGTTGTTCACAGCCCTTACAGCGAAGGTTACTAGGAATAGGGAGATAGCGTAGATGAGGACTTCGCGGTTGTTGTTCACGAAGAATCGGGAATTAGAGCTGCGCTTAAAAACCATTCTAGGACTCTGAGGACCTGAGCTCTCTGAGTATAAGCTCGCCCTGCCTACTTAATCTATAGTACACGTGATGCTTACGAACCTCGTTACTCAACTTATAACGAGCCTCACTCCTCTTCAAAACCTTGCCCTGGATCCTCTCTATCAATCCTAACTTCTCGAGCTTGTCAAGGATTTCCAGGACGTTTTGTAATGGCAACCCTGTGTTCCTGGATATGGACTTGCCATAATCAATGCCAGCCCTCTTTAGATGCCTCATAACTGTGAGAAGCTCACGCCTTTCTATGAGTATTCTTGCCAATTCATTATCCATGGCAGTTCTTATCTTTTACAGCGAATATTTAAGGTCTATTAATTCAAACTTTTGACATTAGTAGATAGGGGTTAACCAATGCCTGTACTTATCTACCTTACCGTGAACTATATCCATGTAATAATTCCTTATCTTGAGCGTTATTGGTCCTGGTTTGCCATCGCCAATCACCCTACCATCTATGTTCACGACAGGCGTGACCTCGGCTGCCGTACCAGCAAAAAATACCTCGTCGGCCGTGTAAAGCTCCTCCCTGGTTATCCTCCTCTCAATGACATTAAGCCCCAAGTCCTTCGCCACCTCGATGATTGTAGCCCTGGTTATACCCTCAAGTATTGAATCGTACGTTGGTGGCGTATGGAGTGCACTATCCTTAACAATGAATATGTTCTCCCCACTACCCTCCGCAACGTAGCCGTCACGATTAAGCATTATTGCCTCATCAAAACCAGAGTTCTTCGCATCCATTAGGGCTAGGACTGAGTTGACGTATATTCCGCCGACCTTGGCGCGCATTGGGAACATGGAATTGTGAATCCTCAACCAACTAACAACCTTAGCCCTAACCCCCTTAGGCTCCAGGTATCGTCCAAAGGGTATGGTTATTATTGCAGTTGTAACCTCGAGATCCCGGATATCGAGATTCACGGTGCTTGCCGACACGAAGGCTATGGGCCTTATGTAAACGTCTTCACGGGCTTCGTTAGCCCTTAGCAACTCTACAGTTGCATCGATTAATTCATCAACGCCATAATCAATCCTTATACCCATTATCTTAGCTGAGTTGTGGAATCTAACGTAGTGCTCTCGAGCTCTGAATATGTATAGATTGTTTAGGTCAGGGTTCCAGTAGGCCCTGATTCCCTCGAAGACTGATGTGCCGTAATGAAGCGCATGTGTTAGTATGGGTATTACGGCCTCTTTTTCGGAGACTAATTTACCATTTACCCATACATACCTCATTAGCCTTATGAAAATAAACTCCTTATTAAGCATTATCGCATATATAGGTTAATGATCTAGGTGCTTGGTATTTCCCTACCGTGGGGGCATTTGCTAGGTCTTCCTAGGTATTCATAGAGCTTCTCAACAACCTCCTCGGGGAGTGTTTCATCAAACATCTTAGCAAGCTCGCAGGCCTTATCTGGGTCAATGCCCGCCTTCACAAGCAGGGTTTCAATAACCCTATGAGCCCTTATCAGCGAATTCATTTCCCTAATGCCCTCCTCCGTTATGTAGATGCCGTCCCCCCTCTTCTCCGCTAAGCCTTTCCTAATTAGGTGGTTTATCTCCTCATAGGCGCTGGCTGTGGATACGCCGAGGGCCTTCGCCACACCAAAGATTGTAGCCCCTGAGCCCTTATCATTAACACCCTTGATCACTAATAGATAGAGGAACTCCCTATTGGATATCCTCACTCCAAACCCCTACTACACTTAGCAAACACCCTAATTAACCTAACTACCCATCAGGCGATCATGGTTATTGCATAAATACCTGCTGCCACCATAATGGTTGTTACTACATATAGAATTAAGGCTCTTACCTTACCTATTGCGTAATCGCCAACAATTCTCCTTTGCGATACAATATGAATAAATAAGTATGTGGGTATTGCGAGGGCTATGGAGTTGAAGATCATTATATTGAGTATCAATGTCGTAAGTTCCCTCGCAAATAGTACTATTAGGGCTGCGGGTATAATCTCAACTGCATAGAAGGCATAGAAGCCCTTGGCTTCACAAAGCCTTTTACTAAGTCCCGTGGGCCAACCAAAGTATTCACTAAGCCCGTAAGCAAAGCCAAGGCTTATTATGAATATTGCGAGTAGGGCTGCGGCAACCATACCTATGGCTGCAGTAGCGAACCAATAGGATCCAAAGACCTTATTAATTGACAGCAACGCCGATTGAAACCCATCAACGAGCCCCTCCCTAACCCTTAACCAATAACCAACAAGTAGTCCAGCAACCATTAGGGTTTCGCTTATCACGGCCCCCATCACAGTCTCAAACCTCTCGTGAGTATAATGCTCTCTCCTCAATCCCTTATCTACAATGGCGGATTGTTGGTAATAGAGCATCCAGGGCATTATTACGGCACCAATGTTTGCGGTGAGTAATGATATGTACCAAGTGTTGGTGTAGGAGTTGGGCGTTGTCATTAGGGTTATTGCTGAGTATAGGCCGTGGGAGTTTATGGGTATTATTACGAATGCCGCTAAATAAACAAGTATGAAGGCAGATATCACTAATAGGGTATTTTCGATTCTCTTATATGAACCACCCATGAGGATCACCATTGTATGGAATGCCAAGACTAGTATTACTGAAATAGTTATTGGTATACCAAAGAGTGTACCTATGGCGGCTATTGCAGCATACTCACCAACATAGGCAGCTCCATCTATCAGGAGCATGGCTATTAACGATACTGCAGCCACACCTCTACCGTAGATCTCTCTAAGTATTGTACCCATACCCTTACCACTACCTAAAGCCGCACGTATCGTTAATTCCTGTATGAAGTAAAGCGGTATTGTTAACAGTAATAACCACGGTACCATGGCAAGGCCCGTGTAATAACCACTCTGCATAGCCGTTAAAATACTGGGCGCGTCTACATCAGCCAGCATCACCAACCAACCAGGTCCAAGCAATATACTAAGTGAGTCACTAATGCCCTTCATACTCCTTGATACTCTCTCCTGAAAATTCACGCTGGAGTTACAATATGCCTTATTAATTAATATTTTTCCTGTGACAACTAGGGAGGGAATATACGGGCTAGGTTCTATACACCACACCCATCCTCCTCTCAACATCCCTAAGTAATATATAGAATAGAACTACTGCTGTGGCGTAGAGCATTGAGGTCAAGTAAAGTGGTAGGTCTAAGTAACCAATATCCATTAAGTAACCACCCAGCCCTGGTCCCACTGCACGGGGTATTGAGGATAGCATATTCCAAATGCCAAAGACACGACCTCTCTCCTCCCTAGGTGCCAATTCATTAATTAATGACGTTAATAATGGGTTTGCCATATTCATTAACGTATTCCTAATTATAAACAACGTAAGCAATATGGGTAAGTTGTATATTGATGGCATTACGGCCAACACCACTGTGGCTAAACCCTCAAGACTGACTACAGAAATTACCCTACTGCGAAAGGCTCTTGATATTATTGGTGCCATCAGCGTACCAAGTGCCAGCGTTGCGTTGGATATTGCATACACGAGACTTAGGCTTGCAAGATCAACGTGGAACTTCAGGTAAAACCAGAGACTGAATAATGGAATTATTATGCCAGCACCAAGACCTATTATTGCCTCAGGAATAAGCCTTTTTAACAACCAGGATGAACGTAATCTACCCAAATCCCTTAAGCTCAATCTCTCAATCTTAACATTCAGTATGGACCTATCTAGATACTTAACAGCCCTAAGTACCATGGGTATCGTTAGGTATAGAGACGCCGCCTCTGCCAGGAATACCAGGTCATAGCCAAAACGCCCGAGGTAACCAGGTAGCACTGCCAATAATGAACCAACAACACTAAACGCTACATTGAAGGTTGATGAGAGACTAAATAGCTCATCAGAGATATCCTCCTGCTTCGCATACTCACCAACTATTGCTGTCAATACAACATATCGATTAAACAATGCAATGAGTAGGTAGGCTATAGAAACTATGATAGGCACACCTGTAATCATTAGGAGTATCAATGACCCACTAATTAATGATAATAATATGAAAAGTTTAACCCTATCCATGAAATCGGCCAGGTAACCCACGATTAATGAACCAAGCGCGTTCATAAATGAAAATGTCCCAAGAACGAGGCCTATAAATGCTGGGGACATACCAATACTGAGCATGTATATCGAGAGCATCACCGAGTTAGCACCCCAAATAATACCACTCAACGAATTAGCCATAGCCAATAGGAGTCCCACACCGCCAATTTTTCTAAAGTACATTGTTCATTAACGATGATTTCCCAGCCTTAATAAGGAGTATTTCCCAATCTGGAATAGAAAATTTAATGAAACACCGATATTAGGAAATCAATAATCAAAGTATGTATATTATTGAGAGAAATGTTTAAAAACAAAGAGAAGGAAATAGTAGAACTATGACAAACGGTGGAAAAATACTCATAATAGCAATAGCAACACTGATACTAGCACTAACGGCGCCAATACATGCCCAGCAACTTCCACCCGGACCATCAAGCACCCCGCAGTACTTTACGTGTACTGAGGTTGTTCCTGGTGTTCCTGGTTCTGGTCTGAGCCACGTTATTGTTTGGTTGAGGTTGAGTAATGTGACTACGCCCAATGGTTTGCTTTCCCTTCTCAATCAAATGTATTATAACCCATTTAGCCCATACTTCCACGAGTTCATCACACCACAGCAGTTCGCCTCCTGGTACTCACCGCCTAATTATGTCTTCACGTACATCGAAAAACTGGCGATGCAGTACGGCTTAATCGTTAATTACACATTCCCAATGCTCATAGAGGCAACTGGAACGGCAAGCTCTGTTGACAACTTCCTAACGGCATTACAGTCAGCCCCAGCGGACATAAGCCAATGGATACTATCAGGGGAGTGCATACCAATAGGCTACTTCTACGTAAGCAGTAGGGTCTCTATGTATAAGCCACAGTATAAAATGCTTTATCTAAATACGACGAATGTAAATGCTGTGTTGAGTACGAACGTAACAGTAATCAACGGAGTACCCCTACGGGTTGGGCATGACCAGGCTGAGATATGGTTGCCGAAGGGTCTCGAGTTTATATATGATGAATTACCACTATTCAATGGTTACACATACATAGGGTACACAGGGAAGGGCGTAACAATAGCTATTGTCGATGCCTTCGGAGACTTCGCAGGTGCTTACGAGGCAACCTTCAATTCAAGCTATGTGCCATCTAAGTACGTGTCGGTGGCATGCAACGACCTAGAGACATTTAGTGAGCACTTTGGTTTGCCGTACAGCCCAACACAATGCGGTGTCATTTACCCAACGGGCATTCCGGTATTAACGCCCCAGGACATATCGACTGCCGCAGGTTGGGCCTGGGAGACTGCTCTTGATATTGAGTATGCCCACACCATGGCTCCTGGTGCCAACATACTCCTCGTAATATCCCCAGACTCGGGTGATGATTTGTATGTTGATATTGAGTACGTTGTTAATAACTCCCTAGCCAACTTCATAAGCCTGAGTTGGGGTGCTTATGAGGATATGTTCTATTACCCACCACCAGCCTACAACCTACTTTATGCCTATGACGAGATATTCATGCAGGCAGCAGCCGAGGGTATCGGTGTATTCGCAGCATCTGGAGATTCGGGTGCTTTTGATACGTACTGGCTAGCTTATAACATGCCTATGGAAGCCAGCGTATTAAATCCAGCCAGCGACCCGTGGGTCACCGGCGTAGGTGGCACAACACTCAAAGGCATAATTAGTAGTATGATAACTAGTAGAATTGAGTACGCATGGGATTGGAATGCATATTATATGTGGGGTAGCGGTGGTGGTTACTCCTTCGCATTTCCAGAAACCCCAGGGCAGGCGTTGGTGCATATAATTTATGAGCACATCTACGTCTATGAGCCGGACCTGGGTGTCGTATTCTACACAATAGGCCATAGGGGTGTCCCGGACATCGCGGCTGATGCAAACCCATTCACTGGTGTGGACATTGTCCTCAACGGTGTGATACCACCATACTTAATAGGAGGTACAAGCCTAGCAACACCATTGTCAGCGGGCATGGCAGCGACCATACAGAGCTACCTTGGCAAATCGTATGTAATAGGTGATTTGGCGCCGAACCTATACCTACTGTATTACTATGAGTATCCACAATTCTACGCCTGGAGTAGTGCATACCCAACACAGCAATTCTACACGGGCATACCCGGTGCCATGTTCCCAACACTAGGTGGCGAGAATGGACTGTACTGGGTAATACAGGGCATGTGGAACCCTGTGGATGGCCTTGGGCAAATAAACACCTACGGATTGGCGCAGGCACTCAGTGGATTTCCGCAAAGCATAATAATATCGCAAATACAAATTGGTTGAGCTTTATTACCCTATAGCTTCCATTAAAATCAATATTTCCTTTATTTTTCATTTAAGTGCTAAATCAGCATTGTCTCCTTCAATCCCTGTATTATCAGGGAGACCGCCCACGCCATTATTATCAGGCTCATGAACCTACCAATGAAGCGCAGCATGTTGACCCCAACCACCTTCATGATTAGGAAGCCGAACCTAATGACTAGGTAGGTTATGAGTGACGCTATGGCTATACTAATTATTACCTCGGGTAGTCCATAGTACGTACTGAAGAGCATCACTGACGTTATAGCTCCAGGCCCGACAGTATTACGAGTTGAGGGGTTGGGATGAGAGGGGCATACCCAGGAAATCAACACTTAACAGGTTAGGGCTCGGCTTCGTAATACCTCAGTTAGGGTGGGTGGTATCTCTGACCAAGTAAGTTTTAATTCAATAAGTCATTATGTAATCTTGTTGGGTGGGATGGGCGATACATGACGCTTACCGCTATTTGCGGGTTGTAGGGAGGTTGATGACGAAATAAAATGCCTAGGCGATAACGGCTACAGCGTAATACCACTATTCGGCAGAAGAGTGAGGGTTAAGAAAGCCCGTGACCTAGGTTCAAATCCCGGCGGCTCCAAGACGTTGTTTTTATATTCCGTGTTTTGGGTTTGATTCCCCGTGGGTGTGGGTTTGTGGGGCCGCTCGGACGAGGACCTCCAAGCCGCGATTCCTCTTGACGTCATCCCTCCCTCGCTCGTATTTTATTATTTTGTAAAGCTCTTCGAGCTCCTCAGGGCTTATCCTCCCGTCGTAAAGCGCCAAAATCAGCTCGGCCCTCAACCTCCTTAATGGGTGGTGGATGTACTTAACAACACGCCTAAGCAGTCTAACGGCGTCCTCGTCGTTGAACGTTAATGCATCCTCTGTTTCGTATGAATTAATGCTTCCAACAATGCCAAATCTCCTAACGATTACCTCCTTCAGCACATCGATTATTCTCTTCGGGCAAGCTTTACATGTTGTAATTATTACAAAGGCAGTCCCTTTGAATCTTATCGATCCATCGCCATCTATTAGTCCAGCCACGAACATGGCAAGCTCCTCATCATCGAAGTTCTCGATTATTTCTTTGAGCTCGTTGGTACTTAGTCTCGTGGGCCATGGCCATTCATTAACGCCTAGGGCTATGTAGTAAGTCAAAACGATTGATTTAGATACGTGTTTCATACGCGGCGCACTCCTTTCCCACTCGATTTTTATGCTCGGCGTCTTGATCATGCTTAGTATCTTTGCAAAGAATACAGCGTCGATGCTATTTGTAGTGTTTATTATCAATTCGATTGCTCTACCACGCCTTCTAGCTGTTAAGTCACTGGCCCTCATCCCAAGCCAATAGGGTTTCCTTAAGTCGCTCAGTAGTTCTAAACCGCTTAGCCAAACACACGGCTCTATGCCGTATTTTCTAAACACTTTGGTGTCGATGCCGATGTATTCCCACATGCTTTCGCATGTCTTGATCTCGTCCCAACCAAACCTCTCCCTTAGTAAATCCTCGAGTTGCCTAACGACATCGTTCCTCGTCGCCCTGCCCTTCCAGCTGATTCCACACCTCCTCAACCACCTGTCCAGCCATTTCGTGCCTATGTTGAAGATAGACCTAAACCAGTTCCTCGATATACCGAGATCTCTAAACATCATTAATAACCTACATCTATACTCATTATCACTATCACTCCTTAGCCACAGATCACGAACTAGATCCTTAACCTTGTCCGCAGTCTCTTTACCCACCGCATAGCCGTTGTGGCATTGGTTTCGAACCAACTCCTCGATGAGTCTCGTGACGCATTGCTTGTCGTTGTTCTCTAAGCACTTTATTGCTTCCTCGATTAGTCCTTGGCAGAGTTCTATCCTCCCCGCCTGGGTGGGTTGAGGCAGGGAGGCTTCGTTGTTTAATTCCTGACCCTCCTTGCTAGTCATCGGGTCTTTGCCCATTTTGGGCGGCCCATTGATTTTAAACCCACCCATAGCCAAGACAGCAAAACACCTAACTAGGTGCATAGCCGAAGCACCTATGTTTTTTCAGTTCATCCGTGAGTGTTTTGGCTAACTCGCTGCATAGTTTTGATTCCATACATACTCGATAGACATAGCTCCATAAGCTGCAATCAACACCTCCATAGGTCAACAGCCATGCTAGCGGCCACACCACCCCACACCCAATACTTATTTTATCAACTAGGTTTATAAGGTACCACGAACGTGGTTAATGACAAGTTGAGCCGTAAACGAGGCTTCACAGGAACGAAGAGCACCGATATGCACACCATACCGGCTAGGAGCAACTACAACGCGAACAAAAACCTAATACAGAGGCACGTAAAGCCGGAAACAATGAGGGTGTTACCGAGGGTCGTGCTGGCATAAGGCTGGTAACCGGCCCTAAAAATGAATGCCGCAAGCATCGGCGTGACTATTGGTACGAACACGTAATCCTCAGGGCTTAAGCCCATGGTTCTGGGCGCACCCTCCCTTAGTGTATCAATACCTATGACCAGGAGGACTATGCCGCCGGCAATCCTGAAGTCGGCTATACTTATATTAAATGCTGTTAATATGTATGGCCCTGCAACGGCGAAGAAAATCAATAGGGTTGGTACGGCTATAGCTATGATCTTGAGGGCTCTCCTAAACACCGAAGTCTGCTCAATGTTTGGCATGCTCATTATTAGGGGTAGTGCTCCCATGGGATCTATTATTGCTATTAGTTGGGAGACCATTATTAATACGTCGATTGCAATACTCATTATCCAATGCAAGTGCATAAACCCTTTAAAAGGGATTCTGCGTGTTCGTATCTGCGATGTTGCTGTATCCTACTTTTTCTAACCTTCATTAGAAACTTTAATAAGCAAATTAGTGTCTTGCTTTTAGAAATGGCAGCTGGTGGTGTTACTCGAGTGAGGAGGATTAGGAGAAGTATGGTGATCACCAAACTACCGTACACAACGAAAATATACATAAACTATCAGGTATTAATTCCGGCTAGTTTGGTTAAGGCTTTGGGTATTGAGAATGCTTGGTATGCTGACATAACAATTGAGTATTTTGGTCAGGAAATAACATTGAAGAAGGTTAAGTTATTACGTACTAGGAACACGGCTAGTAGGCAATTCACAGTACCTAAGGATGCTAGGGAGAAGTACGGCATCAAGCCATTAGATGAGGTAGAGGTCGTCGATATTAAACCCTATTACTAAGCTTCGTAGATAATACCTATCGTGAATCGCAGATGCACGGGTTCATAGGACTGCCTACTAGCTAGTAATTAATACCAATCACATTGGTGATCTAGTGAGGGTAAAAGCATAAAAAGGCTTTGTGGATTACGCAAATCGTATGCCCATTAGCGACCCGGAGAAACTTAGGATAGCCACTGAGCACAGATTCAACTACTGGATATGTAGGAATTGCGGGGCAAGGAATCCACCAGGCGCTGAAAAGTGCCGAAGATGCAAGAGCAAGAATTTAAGACCCAAAAGGTTCAAGAAGTAATATTGCCATTAATTTCACCGTAACTCATTAACCCATTCCCACGCCTCATTAATATGGGTAGGAGTAAATAACCATCTAAGGGCTTCTCATCCGATAACTGATGTGTATTACATGAGTATTTGTGGGTAATCAATGAAGGTGGTTAGATATATAAATAGGTAGTTAGTGTTTCATGTAATGGAAGACGTAGATAGATACGAGGAAGAACCTGAAAACGAGGGAAACGACGTAGACACCGACAACGAGAATTACGCATCGCTTGTTGACAAAGCCCCTGAGTGGAGCGTTGGTGTGATCCTATATAATGGCAATGCATACCCACTCGCGAAGTCCAAGTATAGGAAGAGCGAGTACTACTTCTCACCAAGTTGGAGGCCTGTGGCTAAGAACGTTAGCGGTGAGGTTGTTGTTCTTAGGGATGGTAAGGTTAGTAAGTATAGGATTAGTAGGCATGGTGATAAGTACCTCCAGGTAGTCCTTGTTTAAAATACCTAGGTGCAAATAATATAATCAATTGCCTTCCTTGGCGCGTCCTATGATCATCAATAATTTGTTAATGACATCCATGGGCGTCTTGCCGAGTATCACAATTTCAGGCTCCTTACCCCAATCTCCAAGGTGGTAAATAATATCGGGAACCCTACCCACAGCCTTTATTGCCTGCTCTGTACCCCAGGGAATAGACACCCCCTCTTTAGCCTTGATTTCGGGTGGTTCCTGCCTCCTATCATAGCTACTAACGAGTAGCCCTAGTTTCCTTGCCCTCTCTATCAGTTCGCTATCGTACTTTATGTTCATGGCAGCCCTAACCTCTGGGTCGTACTTCATTACCGTTAATATGTAGCTAGCTACATGCGAACTAGCGCCAAATGTTGGTGATCCACTGGGCTTGGCCTTACCGAGGTACTTAACGATCCTGCCAGGTACTGCGGCAACATCGCTGACATCCCTGGCATAGAAGGCAGGTAGGGCATAACCTAGGTTTGACTGAACTTCGGGTATGTAATTACCTATGGAATCAGCGTTTCTCTCAATAATGTCTAAGGCCTTATTCAATTCATCGATTACCTCGAACCTGTATGCCTTTGGTTCGAGCCATGCCATTGGATTAACGGGGCCATGCCCATGACCTAGAGGTAGTGAGTACTTAATGGCTGTCGTTATTAATTCCTTGGCGATCCTAATAGCCTCCCATGGATGCAGCCCCTTAGCTAATCCTGCGGCTATTGCTGCTGAGAACGAGCATCCAGTCCCATGCGTATTCTTGGTCTCAATCCTTGGAGCTCTCAATTCCCTATACTCACCAGAATCCCTGAAGTAGACAATGTCTATGCTCTCATCACTAGTGAGATGACCACCCTTAACAATAACAATCTCCGGGTGAAGCTCCTCAGCAATAACCTTAGCAGCCCTCTTGGCATCATCCAGGGATTCCACTTGGAAACCAGCCAGGTGTGATGCCTCGGGCGCATTTGGCGTAACTACCTTGGCAATAGGTATTATTACACGCTTTAATGTTTCCATCGCGTCAGCCCTAATGAGTGGATCACCACTCTTAGCGTACATAACGGGATCAACAACCAACGGGAAACCCCACCTCCTAACTGCCCTAGCCGCAGCCTCCATTATTGGTGAACTACTGAGCATTCCTGTTTTTGCGGCATCAACACCGATATCCTCAGCCACAGCATCTATTTGGGCCTCAACAACCGCTGGGTCTATCTCCTGAACAGCCCTAACGCCGAGGGTATTCTGGGCTGTGACGGCAGTTAGTGCAACCATGCCGTAAACCCCAAGTGCATGGAAAGTCTTTATGTCTGCCGTAATACCAGCCCCACCACCCGAGTCCAACCCAGCTATTGTTAATGCCCTTGGTATTTTCATACTGAAAATAATTTAATTATTGCATTTTTATAAAGCTTTTATTAATGGAGGAGAGGGGTCACTGAAAGTAATTAATAAATCGTCCTGGTGAGTATTTTCATGGTGATTGTATGAGAAGGGCGTTGGAGGTTTTCCTTGTGATATTAATAACATTAGCCACACCAATCATGGTACATGCAGCACAGGGCACCAATGATATAAACAACGCAGCCACTAACATAACAAACACAATAAATAATTTCATGAACTCAATAACTAACAGCACAGAGGGCGTCATAAACACAGCACTAGCTAACCTAGTATCATTCACAAACTTCCTAAAGAACGTAATCTACAACGCATCCGAGGTACTCGCCATACTCTTTGGAATAATTGGTGGCTTCCTATGGCTTAGTGGTGTTAGTCCGTATCGAGGCAGGAGACTTGTCATCTCTGCGATCTTATTGGCGCTCTTAGCCATAGTAATAGCCCATTTGTGAGTGAGCAATTAATATAAGGCAGAAACTCAAATACCACATATGTCAGAGATATTGATTAACATCCTAAAGGACTTGGGCTTTAGGAGAAGCGGTGATTCCTGGGTCAAGGACTATGGGGATGATGTAGAATTGAAAATAACACTCAGCAACACTGGTGATGTTGATATTGAATTTAATGCATCAATAATAACCAATGAGGATTTATCAGAAATAAGTACGCCCGAGGACCTAATGAGGGTATTATTAAACCTACCGGCAGGTGGTGAGTTATTGGTATCATTATTCAAGGCAGCAAATGATTTAATGCACATAAAACTTGCAATGAGTATGATCAATTAAGGCTCTTTGATGCTTGCTGCCTAATTCGTACTAACTCCTTAGCTATAGCCTTAACAAGCCCTCTCTTCCTCAATCCCTCCCTCTTTTTAATGGCTATGTAACCATGAGGTCCATCAAACCAATTAGCTGGATGCCGTTTATCACCATAAACCTCAAACTCAAGGCCTAGATTGCTGGCAGCCTTCACCAATTCATCGATTGTAGGCGATTTAATGGCAATACTTCTAGGGATTTTCCTACCATCTCTCCTACTCTTGTTCAAATCAAAATAAACGGTCCAAATAATCCAATAATCCTCCTTATCCATCG
>OGCG01000394.1_pt1 | contig 27670 bp, 27 predicted proteins | sample 1570061 | NCBI WGS metagenome assembly OGCG01 (sample SAMN06268698, study PRJEB24515) | hot springs metagenome | isolation source: Joseph's Coat, Yellowstone National Park, Washington, USA | place: USA:Joseph's Coat, Yellowstone National Park, Washington, USA
AAATAGATCGCCTTACGGCGATCTATTATTGTTTTACAGCACTCCACGTACCACTTTCGTTTAAAGAACTCCCAGTTATCGTCCATGTGCCACTCATATGTGTCGAATCACTTATGGTACCTGTAAAACTTATGCTTACCCCAGAATTTGTAGCCGAGAATTGAACGTTGTTGCCGTTGACGGTTCCAGTAAAGTTGATTGAATCATCGGTATCGTAAACTGTTATTGAATTTCCATTCTGCGTTATTACCATAGTTAGTGCAGCGAAGGTTTGACCTTGATAATACATCGTTGCCGACCACTTGCCACTTAGATTGTAAGATTGAAGTAAAAAGCAACTTGAAAGCACAACGACAAGGATTACAGAAATTGCGGAAAACAAAAATATTTTCTTCATTTTAATACCCCCCTTAAATTTTGATCATAAGAATTATATACTTTTTTTTCAAAAATCAAAAACAGAAGAATTGTGAAGAAATAAACGATAACGCACAACTTAAGTAACCAAATGAGATCCCGCATCAAGTGTGGGATGACGGAGGGTGACTCATATACTTGATCAACTTTAAATATGAAATAGCGTTGGCTCCGGCATTCGCCATTTACTGCTCATTGCTCACTAATCACTAATTACTAATCACTACTCTCTTTCCGCCACGTGCTACGTGCTGTTCATTCATTTCACTTTTAAAAGAGATTTAGTATATCAAGTGCCAGATAAAATCTATGATTTCTTCGAACTTTTGGAATGGCAAAAAGTCTAATTATCGATTGAAATGACCGAGGCGATCGAAATGAAGAAAGGAATTGTAATTTCAATTATCTTTTTGAATTTGATTTTTGCCTTTTCAGGTTATACTTTTGCATCTACATCGACGATGCTTAGCGGAACGTGGCAATTCATTTTGTATGGGTACACCAACGGGTCAACGACGACTGTGCTTGATCAGAGTTTCAATCTTTCTCAGATGCAAAATGGTAACTTCTTCACCGGTAATTTTATTGGGGCAAGCAAAGATGACAAAGTGCAATTTCTGTATGTCAACATTGCCAACGGTGGCCTTTTATACTGGCAAGGTTCAAATCAGCAACCGCCTTATTTTTATGTGAATTTTCCGTTTTCGAGTGGTACCGTGATTTCTCTTGCTGGAAATGCTGTTAGTTCTGATCGTATGCAGGGCTCATGGATTGGCATATTCAACGGCCAGGAAGAAAGCGGTATCTGGCATGCGGTAAGGCTAACACATGAACAGGTAGTTCAGCAAACCTTATGGAATTTGGGAGGATTTGCGCTAATAATGTTGGCGCTGGTTTTAATAAGATTTCTCTTTTGATTTATGAACTTTTCTCTAACTTTATTCTGTAGACGTAATAAAAGACAGCCAATCTTACCAAAAATGTTATAAAAAAGATCATCCTGTAATCGTTAAACGTTAATCCTATGAAATTAAAATGCACTTCTGCAAGGACTATAACGAAAAGTCCTGAAATTATATTTCCTATAAAAGAAGCGAAATTGACAAGACTTGAATAAAGTGATAACGCTTCGGTCTTTCCGAAAGTTGGAACAACGTTAAGCAACGTGTTGAATGACATCAATCCCAATCCAGCGTTTGCCACTATTCCTATGATGATCTGGAATGGCAGCATGTAAATTAAAGATGGCAGTGCTAATGCCCAGCCCAACATCAGAAAGGCACGGAAAAAAGTCACAATTTTGAGCATTTTGAAAGGTCCATATCTATCTCCAAGACGTCCCCAAACTGGTTGCGCAAATGCGGCAGCCAAACTCGATGCAACTGTTATGAGTCCGAGCGTCGCATAACTGTAATGAAAATCATCTATCATCATGACCGTCGGATAGGGTCCGGAAATTGTGCCCGCGAAAGTCATCAAAATATAGGCAATAAGAAATTTTCTGTAATCACCTTTTAATTTTAAGACTTCGATTAAAACATGGGGATTTAACATATTACCGGCTGGTACCGGATCTTCGTCTTGAATTTTTAGCGCGTAAACGTCAAGTGCTCCAAAGACAGAACCTATTGCGAACATCGTAAAAAAAGCCCAGAATCCACCTCCAAGTATGTCAAGCACGTACCCAGCGGCCAAAGTTGCTGGTACAGAAACAAGCCCTGTTATGAGGTTTCTCAAACCAAAGTATTTTCCTCTAACACGCTGATCTACAAGATCGCTCATCCAGGCCTGCCACGCTGGTCCTGCTGAGGATACAGCTATTTCAAAGAAAAAAAAGATGAAAAGCGCTATCCACACTTTCATGCCAGTACTTATCAAAGCCACAAGGGCCAGCGTGAGAAAGGTCGGTCTTGCAAGAATTGCCACGAGCAATATAAATCTTTTTTTACTTGTGAAAGTGCGTGCCAACATCAAAGAAAATGGCTGAATCACACTTGCAAGAGGTATGAGTGCGCCATATATCGACATTACAAACGGAGTTGCGCCAATCCAAAGGAAGAATCCTACAAGATAAGAATTACCGCTAAAGCCTCCTGTAAAAGCGCCCCAGACTGTGGCAAAACTACCTTCAATTATCGAAATTTTTCGTGCGTGTGTTTTTTGCGATTCGCTTAGCATATTTATCTCAAAAAACGAGAAAATACCTCCTTAGTAAATACTTCATTCAAATTTGAAATTGATCGAATGCACCTAAAGAATTATAAAACTTTTCGATGGGATATACAAATTTTGTGTTGAGATATAAAATTGCGTTTTATGAAATTCGTAATGTGTTGTAAAGGTTCTTGACATATCTTAAAGATTGATTTATAATTAAAACGCTTTCACAAAGCAATTTAGATAAATTGAAAGGGGGGTTTTTGTAGTGAAGAGATTTTTGTCGTTAGTTTTGGTGGGGATAGTCGTTGTGGGCATATTGGCTTTTGCGGGAGGAACGGCCAATTATGCGCTTTTGTCGGACGTGACAACTTTGAACATCTGGTCCATGTTAGGGCCAAACGCAACTGCGTGGAATTTCTACCCGACAATGGGTAAATATGGAGGCTTATACGGCATGTCGGATTTGACCTATCAGGTTGTGCCAGCGCTTGCAGACGGCTTCTGGTCACCTCTTGAGAAAGTAACAGAGGATGGAACGACGATGTACGTTACAACTGTGAAACTTCTAAAAGGTGTGACATGGTCAGATGGAACACCTTTCACCGCGGACGATGTAGTTTTCTCCTACGAGGTGCCATTTAAATTGCAAATGCCCGGAAACTGGATGTCAAATATTCCTTCAGACCTTTTCGTCAAGGTTGTAAAGGTCGATGATTACACGGTAAAGTTCTACATAACGCACCCGAGCGGCAATTTCATCTATTCAATTCTCATGAGTGCGATCGTTCAGAAGAAATTCTGGGAGCCTGTTTATGAAGCAGCTTTAAGTCAAAAAGATCCTGCACAATACATGATGTCCTACGATAAGAATCTTCTAAGTGAGCCATCGATAGGAGGATTCACAGTTTCTCAGTGGCAAAAAGGTGCATATTTGCTTGACAAAGCGATTCCAAATTATACCTTTAAAGGTCAGCAGGAGATAGAATATGCCAATGGTGCAGTTCAATACGTGATTCCATCTTTGAATCAAGATAACACCTACTACGGAACGGCCGAAGGTACTGTCAACAACAAATTTGTAACCGGACCATACGTTGATTCCATAATTTACAGGATATACCAGAACCAGACAGCGGCTGTTTCTGCTCTGTTGAAAGGCGAGGTTGATTACATACTCAATCCGAACGGACTTCAAAAGGGATTTGTCCAGCAACTTCAGACAAATCCAAATGTAAAAATCGTCGAAAACCCATCTTTGGGTTTCCAGTACATATCCTTCAACATGAGAAGATACCCGATGAGTCTCAAGCCATTCAGAGTTGCCATTGCATATCTAATAGATAGAGATCTGCTTGCCAACAAGATTCTCGGTGGGAACACGAATCCGCTTTCCTCCCTTGTGCCTCCAGGCAACAAATTCTGGTATGATCCTGATTTAAAAGCCTACGGGGAAGGAATGACGACGATCGAAAGGTATCAGGCTGCGATAAAGACCCTAAAAGATGCTGGATTCTCATGGCTTATTGAGCCAAAAATACAAAATGGTCAACTTGTTCAACGCGGTCAGGGATTGATAGGGCCGGATGGAAAACTCGTCAAGCAGATAACCATGATGGCTCCATCCGCCGGGTATGATCCCATAAGATCTACTGCGGCTTTGTGGGTAGAGAAATGGGCTAACGATATAGGAATCCCGCTTTACGCGGATTTAACGAGTTTCAACAACATAGTCGATGCGGTATACAATCAGAATTTCAACTTTGATATGTACATTCTCGGTTGGGGCATAACCATATATCCTGATTATATCTACGAATTTTTCTCCTCAGATCAGAATGTACCAGGCGGATTCAACTCTCCAGGATACACCAATCCTGACTTTGAAAAGGTTGCAAAGGCATTCTTAGATTCAACGGATATGAATGTCGCACGTCAATATGCATTTAAAGCCGAAGAGTATCTCAATGCCGATGTGCCTTACATCGTTCTCTTTGCTCCAAATGTCATAGAAGGCTACAGGGCTGACAAGATTTCTTTTGCTTACACGAAATGTCTTGATGGAATTCAGTCTGGATATTCTGGATACGGCGAGCCTACCTACGTTCAGGTTATTCAATAATTTGATTGAACCAAGCCGGGTCTATCGGCCCGGCTTTCATTTTTAAAATTGGAAGGTGAGATGATGCTGAAGTACATCGGAAACAGAATTTTGCAAATAGCCATACTACTTGTTATTTATGTGGCTATAGTTTTTTTTATGCTTCACGCTATGCCTGGCGGAATAAAAACTTTGCTCATTTCCAATCCAAAACTCACACCTCAGGCTCAAGAGTCCATAATAAGGGCATTTGGTCTTAATCAACCTCTCTGGCTTCAGTTTGTCGATTACATGAAAAACGTATTCACTTTAAACCTGGGGATCTCTTTTTCATATTATCCGACCCCAGTTTGGAACATTATCGCGGAGAGATTGCCAAGGACTGTTTTGCTCTTCACTGTGGCCACTTTGATAGCCTTCTTTGTGGGATTTGCCTCGGGAAAGTCTCTTGCATGGAATCGTGGAAAAACAACAGAATACGTTTCAACTGTTGTTGGAATAATAACTTACACGATTTTCACTCCACTGCTGATATTTGTCGTGATCTGGTTTTTTGGATCCTTCCTCGGTATCTTTCCACTGAATCAATTTCTCAATCCGGACCTCTGGATTCACACGCGTCTAAATGCTCAGGTTATCTTTCTATACATACTCATGACCATGCTCATAATAGGTGCTGTGATGCTTATATCTTACATTATGGCCCTGAGATTTTCTCATAAAGTTATGACACGAAAGATGATCTTTTATCTTTCCACCGTGATATCGGTGGTGTTTTCAGTTTTTTTCTGGTGGGTGAGTCCTGTTGGCATATACGCAGCCGATATTCTCTGGCACATGGTCCTTCCGGTCATGACGGTGACTATAATATCTTACGCCGGAAATATGCTTGTCATGAGAGATTCAATGCTTGAAACGATAAAAGAGGATTTCATAACAACTGCACGTGCCAAAGGATTACCTGACAAAGTTGTAAGGGACAAACATGCGGCAAGGACTGCGATGCTCCCTGTCGTAACTAACTTCGTTCTCTCACTCGGCTTCGTGGTCAGCGGCGGTGTTATAACCGAAAGCCTCTTTTCGTGGCCAGGAATGGGCATGACTTTGCTTGATTCAACGCTTGCAAAAGATTATCCATTGGCCGCTGGAGCGTTGATATTCACGGGCATTTTCGTGCTTATAGCACATTTGGTTGTTGACATAGTTTACGCATTTCTCGATCCAAGAATAAGGTATTGAGGTGATAATTATGGCAGATAACGCAAATATGACTGTTGAACCGGCAGAAGCAAAGTTGGAATCTCCAATTTCAATAAGAATGAAGTTGATGTGGAGAGCCTTCAAAGAAAACTGGAAGATCTTTTCACAGTCTAAGATAGGCATGATAGGTTTGTACATAGTCGTTATTTTCGCCGTGGCAGGTTTCATAGTTTATCCAATACTTGCTGCAACGGTGTGGAAAACGACAAGCCTTAACGCGATGGTTTCTTACAACCCTGTAACCGGTTACGATTTCTTGCAAAATAATCCGGCCGCACCATCGTGGGCACATTTGCTTGGGACAGATCCTCTTGGAAGAGACGTGCTTGCGCAATTGCTTTATTCAACGCCACGAGAGTTCATGCTTGGCATAGTTGCGGCTTTGATAACAGTTATAATAGGCACGCTGATCGGTACAGTTGCGGCTTATTTTGGAGGTGCACTTGACACTTTCTTCATGAGGCTTGCCGATATAGTTTTACTCTTTCCATTCATACCATTTCTCATAGTTATAAGTGGGATGATGGAGGTAGACCTGCTTACGCTTGCCCTGATAATAGGATTGCTTTCAGGCTTTGGGGGAATAACGATAGTTTTAAGGTCGCAGGGCCTTATCATAAAATCGAGACCTTTTATAGAATCCGCAAAGGTATCTGGTGCAAGCGATGCTTACATAATAGTCAATCACATAATCCCGAACGTCATGCCATTGTCCTTTCTTTACATGATGTTTAACGTAACGGGTGCCATCTTTTCTGAGGCCGTCTTATCATTCTTTGGACTTTTGAACATAAAGATGTCATGGGGGCTGATGATATACACGGCCGATACGGCCGGCTACATAATAGGTAGCAACATCTGGAATTACTGGTGGCTTTGGTTACCTTCCGGTGCTTCCATAACTTTGCTGTGCGGTGCGTTTTATTTTATAGGCCGTGGCCTTGACGAAGTTGTCAATCCAAGACTTAGAAAGAGGTGAAAAAATGAGGCCTATACTTGAACTTAGAAATTTAAAAATGTACTACGATACACAGTCAGGGCAGGTTAAAGCCGCCGACGATGTTTCTTTTGTGCTTAACGAAGGAGAGTCAATTGGCCTTGTTGGAGAGTCCGGTTGCGGCAAAACATCGATTTCTATGTCTATAATGCGCTTACTTCCTGAAAATGCAAGGATAATCTCGGGAAATATATTTTTTGACGGGAAAGATATGGTAAAACTTTCAAATGATGAAATGAACAAAATAAGATGGGCCGGTATTGCGATGATCTTTCAGGCTGCCATGAATTCTTTAAATCCAGTCTACAGAGTTGGGGATCAGATAATAGAAGCCATAACGACCCATGAACCTAACGTCACATTCGAAGAAGCCCGCCAAAGAGTTGCCAGCCTTTACAAACTTGTCGGTCTTGATCCGGAAAGAATGGATAATTATCCTCACGAATATTCAGGCGGTATGAAACAAAGGGCCGTTATAGCCATGAGTTTAGCGTGCAACCCGAAACTTATAATTGCCGATGAACCCACAACAGCCCTTGATGTCATAGTTCAAGATACAATTTTACGAGAACTCGAAAAGATACAAAGAAAATTGAACATGTCCATGATTTATATATCGCACGATATAGCCGTCATAGCAGAAGTTGCATCAAGAATAGCGATAATGTATGCGGGTAAAATAGTCGAGATGTCAGATTCTGTGACGATTTTTAAAAGGCCTGCGCATCCTTACACCGTAGGATTGATGTCTTCTTTTCCTTCTATAAGAGGGGAGAAAAAAGAACTTGTAACAATCCCGGGAGAGCCACCGAATTTGCTCAATGCGCCGGATCATTGCAGATTTGCGCCAAGATGTCCGTTCGCAACTGATGAATGTTGGAAGCATATGCCTTCTTACGCGGAAGTAGAATCAAACCATTTTGTTGCATGTTTTCATCCACAGAATCTGAAAAAGCGGGTGAGTGCAAATGTCTGATAACGAAGTTGTCATGAAGGTTGAAAATTTGAACAAGTTTTTTCCGATGAAAAAAAGTGTATTTTCGCGGGCTAAACATTTTCTTCATGCCGTTGATGACATAAATTTTGAAATAAAGAAAGGCAAAGTGCTTTCTCTCGTCGGTGAGTCAGGTTGTGGTAAAACTACGACGGGGAAAACTCTTCTGAAGTTGTACGAACCTACGAGCGGCAAGATAACCTTTCTCGGTAAAGATGTCACGTATATTCAATCTTCGGAAGATAGAAAATGGTTTCACAGTAGAACGCAAATGATCTTTCAAGATCCATTTGAATCTTTGAATCCAAGAAAAACCATCTTCGATATAGTTGCAGAACCCATGAATATACAAAATTTTGGGACGCTCAGAAAGCGCGAATTGATGGTTATGGAGATATTGAAAAGAGTCGGAATTTCTCCACCGGATGCATTTTTGTGGAGATATCCTCATGAATTAAGTGGTGGACAAAGGCAAAGGGTTGCAATAGCAAGGGCGCTTGTCATGAAGCCGGAATTCGTGGTTGCCGATGAACCCACTTCGATGTTGGATGTCTCGATAAGGACACAGGTTATGAAACTCATGATGGAACTCATAAAAGAAATGAACATGAGTTTTCTTTACATAACACATGATCTTGCCGTTGCACGGTATATGGCAGATGAAATAATCGTCATGTATCTTGGTCGTATAGTCGAACATGCCGATTCAGAGGAATTGATAAACAATCCTTTTCATCCTTACACAAAAGCCTTGATATCGGCCGTACCTGTTCCTGATCCCGAGTTTAAAAGAAAATCTGTTGAAATAAAAGGAGGAATAGGAAAACCCATAGATCCGCTTCCAAGATGCAGATTCTACGATAGGTGTCCATTTGCAATGGAGATATGTGCCCAAAAAGAACCAGAACTCATTGAAGTTGGGAAAAATCACAAAGTTGCCTGTTTCCTTTACAATCAGGAACGGCGGTGATAAAGTGCTGTCATGGAAAAAAATGTTGCCTTTGATTGTTCTGATGGTTGTGCTTTTTGTAAACCTCGCGATATCCATCGCGAGGTTTAACTCTTACACCACGTTTATGGGAGATTTCAAGGCCAATCTTTATGTGTCAAATATAACCGAATCCTCTTCAGAGGCGAATATAACTTTTAAAATAGTAGGTCAATCCGGAATGATGGCCAAAAATGCGTATTTTTCCGAAGCGTCATGTTTGCTGATGATAGACGGGCACTCTCTCGGAGTGTATCAATTTCCAACGGAAGGTATTTTAGGTCAATTCGATGGCAAAAGCCTTGTTGCGACTGCGACGTTCAATTTTTCGGATGATTATTACAAAGAGATATCGAAATTTCCATCTACACCTTTGAAATATACGCTATACATCATAACGCATTTCTTGACCGGAAATCATGATACCCGTGGGACATTGGTATTTGAGGGAACTATTAAGGAGGCAAAATGATGAGACTAAGATTTATAATATGGAGTTTGATCGATGCGATTCCATTTCTTCTTGCCCAGATGTCTTTGCTTTTTTTGCCTTTTGCTGAATTTCCTGGCTGGCTTATATATCTTTTGATGCTTGTGCTTGGACTTTTCATCGTTATCTTTGTGGGAGATTTCAAGACGGGCATATTTGTAACGCTGTCCGGCACTTTAATTGCGATGGTGCTTTATTTCTGGGTAAGTTTTGTCATACTGCAATTTTGGGGCACATTTAACAGCGTTATAGCATCGAATTTGAGTTTGAGTACGGGAATTGTCAACACGATCTTTCTCTACATTTTTTGTCTTTTTGGAAACATGATAGCGATGATCTTTTTAGGATTTATATCTTAAAATAAGGGCGACCCTGTCGCCCTTATTCATCCTTTTTTCATTGATTCAACGAGATTTGATAATTTTTTGAGATCGACATCTCTTTTGTACAAAGGAGTTTTATCTACTTCGTAAGCCATGTTGCTTTCTTCAAACGTCTTTCTTTCTTCGACGTAAAACACTCCAAGTGGAAATTTATCTTCTTCAAAGGCCCTTTTTAAGGCTTCAATTCTATCGTGTGGATCGTAAGAATCTTCAAGGTAATAAGAGTTCTCCCTAAACCACTGATACGTATTTAACTTGTTGAACGTGACACATGGCTGAAATAAATCAACGATCGAAAAACCCTTGTGCTGGATTGCTTGTTTCAAAATTTTGACAGTGCCAGGTATATCGGTTATCGAGGCTCTTGCCACAAAAGATGCACCGTTGGCTATTGAAACGGCAATAGGATTGAATGGCTTAAGTATAACTCCTTCGACCTGAACGGGAGTTTTGAATCCTTCACGACTCGTCGGAGAGGCTTGTCCCTTTGTGAGACCATACACCATGTTATCATGAACTATAACGGTTATGTCTGGATTCCTTCTCATCGCATGGATGAAGTGGTTACCACCTTCACCATAGATATCCCCATCGCCACTTTCAGCGATGACGACAAGATCCGGATTTGTCGCCTTTATGGCCGTCGCTGGTGGAATAGACCTTCCGTGCAATCCGTTGAAAAAATTTGATCTTATGTAATGAGGCAATTTTGCAGCTTGTCCTATACCCGAAACTATGACAAATTTTTCGGGAGGTATTTCAAGTTCTGCCATCGTTTGTTTGACGGCGTTAAGAATGCCGTAATCTCCGCATCCCGGACACCATGCGATGTCAATGGGTCCCATATCGAAAATTTTCTTATCCACATCGATCACCTGCTTTCTTTTAATCTTGAAACGAGTTCCTCAACAGAAAATGGCATGCCGTTGTATTTAAGAATTTTAACATCGAAATCTATGCCCGTTTCGGCTTTTACGACATGGCCAAATTGAGATGTGGCGTTATTTTCAACGATGATTCTTTTTTTAGCCGATTGAAGATACCTTTTCGTGTCCGGATGAAGAGGATATACTTGCTTAAAGTAAAGAAAAGCCATACTTTTATCCCCTATTTTTTCAATAGATTCTCTTATTGCCGGATAAGTTGAACCCCATCCCACGACGATCGTATCATACTTTGGAGATCCTATCAATTCAGGTGGTATTATCTCGGCCTTTATGGAATCAAATTTTTTCAATCTTTTGTCAACCATTTTTACCCTTAAGTCGAGATCTTCCGTTATATGACCTGATTCGTCATGCTCGTCGCTATCGACATCCACAAGTCCTTCGCCACCGGGTATTCCACGGGGCGATATGCCATTTTTGCTTAGCGCATATCGTTTGTAATCTTTCGTCGTTTCAACGACGAATTTTTGAGGCTGATTTTTTGGAAGGTCAAGATTTTTAACGTTGTAATAAGAATCAACGAGGTATTGATCACTTAGTATTATGACAGGTACCTGGAATTTGTCTGCAAAATAAAAGGCTTTTTGGGTAAGGTAAAAGGCATCTTCAAGTGTACCAGGGGCGAGCAGTATTTTAGGAAATTCTCCATGACCTGAATAAAGTGCAAAGAGTAAATCACCCTGCTCTGTCCTTGTCGGAAGTCCGGTCGCCGGAGCAGGTCTTTGACCAAGATTTACCACAAGAGGGCTCTCTATCATGCCGGCAAGGCTCATCCCTTCGACCATCAGGGCAAAACCTCCTCCTGCGGTTGTAACCATCGCTCGTGATCCCGCATACCATGCACCAATGGCCATATTTATTGCGCTTATTTCATCTTCAGCCTGTTCAGCTACAATTCCGAATTCTTTTGCATGTTCCGAAAGAAAGGTTAAAATGCCGGTTGAGGGAGTCATCGGATATGAAGAGATAAAATTACATCCACCCGCTAAGGCACCAAGACCTATGGCCGTTGCGCCGTCGAAGATGAGATCATTTTTGACCGCATCGTCTTTTTTTATGCTGACTTTTATTTTTCCGGTTTTAACAAGATTGAGTCCCAGATCGTATCCTTTCCTTGCTGCTTCGATGTTTTTATTGACAATCTCGTCGCCCTTTCTTGCGAAAAATTCCCTCAAATAACTTTCAATCGTTTCAAAATCAACGTTTAAAATGGCCGATATCGATCCGACCGCGACTACGTTGGAAAATATCTTATCGCCAATTTCAGTAGCTATCTGTGTGAATGGCATTTCAACAAAGGGGTAATCATCTTCTGCATTCTCTTTTTCACTCAATATAAGGGTATCTTTGCTTAACCTATCCTTCAGGTGCTGAATCGATCCTTTTTTAAGGGTAACGAGTATATCGATTTTACTCACAAAACTTTTGATGTTTTTCGATGAAACTCTTATCTCCGTCGAATTAAAGCCACCTCTGACTCTCGACATATATTCTTTCGTGGCGTAGACATTGAATCCATCGAATTTTAGAACCCTTGTCAAAAATCTTTCAACAGTCTGTATTCCTTGCCCTGCTTCTCCGCAAAGCACTACCGATACATCATCTTTCAATTCCATTTTGTACCTCCTTTCTATTCTCCAAGGAATCAATTCAATTTTGAAACTTCTTGTTATCCCTCAATTCTTCTTTGACCCTCACCCAAACTACCTGCCACAAGGGTGTAAAATTTTTTATCAACTACTCATGGCGTGCACCAAGATTACAATAAATATTATGTAGTCTTTAATAATTATACCATTTGAATCAGTCTATTCTGGAATTGAATCCTTGATGAGCTTTTTGTTTTTTTGGATCCATGATGTCGATGAGTAGGATCTTGTTCTTTCCTTTTAAGTAAAGAGTACGTAAGTGGGGAATGACATTTCTGTTATAATTAAAGTAGTTTGTTTGACTATGATCGGTAATATACTAAATCTCTTTTAAAAGTGAAATGAACATTTGCGTTCGGCGCAGGGCATGATGCCTCGAGGTGGCCGACGCTGCGCAGCGAGGACAGACACCGAAAGGCAAATGCCGGAGCCAACGATATTTCATATTTAAAGTTGATCAAGTATATTAAACCTCTTTTAAATTCGATCAAGTATACCATAAAGAACCGGATACGTGCGTGTTGATCTTAAAAACTTGTTATGGTAAAATCTTTATGTGCGGCCATAGCTCAGTTGGTAGAGCATCAGCTTCCCAAGTTGAGGGTCGCGGGTTCAAGTCCCGTTGGCCGCTCCATCAAGCCCTCTTAGGAGGGTATTTTTTTAGGAAGGTGAGAAAATGCAAACGATCGAAGCAATTAAAAACAGAAGAAGTGTTAGGAAATACATCGATAAACCCATTAAAAATGAGATTTTAAAAGACATTGTTGATTGCGGCAGACTTGCACCAAGCGGGAATAACTCCCAGCCATGGGAATTTCTTGTGGTGACAAAACGCGAAGACCTTGATTTTTTGGCAAAGGTCACAACTTATGGGAAATTCCTGAAAGAAGCAGGGGCATGCATCATCACTTTTTGTGAAAAAAATAACAGACATCATGTTGAAGATGGATCGGCCGCAACTGAAAACATGATTTTAGCCGCAACGGATTACGGTATAGGCACGTGCTGGATAGCAGGATACAACAGGACTTATGAAGAAGATATCGTTTCACATTTCAACGTTCCACAGAATTTGAGAATGATATCCATCATATCTTTAGGATATTACGACAGATACCCTTACATCCCAAACAAAAGATCCATAGATGAAGTTTTGCACTGGGAAAGATTTTGATGCGCACGAGAAAACGGACATTAGGACTTCCGTGTCATCCTGCACTTGATGCGGGATGATATTGAAGTTCTTAAAGGTTATCCTCGATGAATTCGAGGATGACAGATGGACGGTGATGGGATGCCTGCCGGAGTCATCATACATTTGCGGATCGAAAATGGTTGACAATGGTATATAATTGATATGAAACAAGATTTCATTAAGAGGTGTTTTGATGTTAAAACTAAGATTTTACGGTGATCCGATTCTTAGGAAAATCTCAAAGGCAGTTCAAAATGGAGAATTAAGCGAAACATTTTTGAAAGAAATGAGTGAGATCATGTACACTCAAGATGGCGTTGGTCTTGCTGCACCACAGGTTGGAATTTTAAAAAGATTTTTCCTCTACGATATAGGAGAGCAACTCAACGTGGTTGTAAATCCGGAGATACTCGAGAAATCAAAAGAAACAGAGATCAGTCAAGAAGGATGCTTAAGCATTCCCGAAGTGTACGAAGATATCCCAAGGTCGGCAAAGATTAAGGTAAAGTATCAAGACCAGCATGGTAACTTTTATGTCAAAGAAATGACAGGCTACGAGGCACGTGTGTTTCAGCATGAACTTGATCACCTTAACGGAAAACTTTTTATAGATTATCTGAGTTTGATAAAACGAAGAACGCTTAAACCACAACTCGATGAAATAAAGGAAAAGGGAGAAGAGATTTTGAAGCGAAAACTTCAGTCATCTGAGGGCACAAAAAGTGTATGATCATCTTGCCTTCTTTGGATCTTCTGAGTTTGCCATTCCCCTTCTCAAATCCATACTTGATTTCACAGACGTAAGGGTAATTGTAACTCAGATACCCCGTATGGCAGGACGTAACAGGCGTTTAACGCCCACTCCTGTTTCCACTTTTGCCCACAAAATGGGGTTAAATGTTGTGGAAGTTGAAAATGTCAACGATGAAGGTTTCATAAAACTTTTAAAGGACTTAAATATTCAACTGGCAATAGTTGTCGCATTCGGACAAATTTTGAAACCGACCTTGCTTGATTCAGTTCCAAAAGGCTTTTTCAACGTTCATGCATCTTTATTGCCTGCGTACAGGGGCGCGGCTCCCATTCAAAGGGCATTGCTTGACGGCGTTGAAGAAACCGGCATTACGATATTCAAAATAGACAAAGGTCTTGATACAGGTAAGGTCGCTTTGATGGAGAGTCTAAAGGTAGATCCGTTGGATACTTTCGATACTTTAAGCGAAAAATTGTCGATGTTAGGATCATCTTTGATCAAAAAATTCATGGAAAGTCATGAAGTGCTTCTCAAGGATCAAAATGGAGAACCTTCTTACGCAAAAAAGATATCTTCTGAAGAAACCATCATAAATTGGAATTATCCCGCCGCAAAGATCGGTAATTTGATAAGGGCATTCGATTCCAGACCAGGATCAAGGACAATTTTAAACGGGGAAATGGTTAAACTTTTCGGTTTCAAAGGAATTTCGCAGATGCGTGGAAGACCAGGAGAAATTTTGAAGATAAATTCCGAAGCAATCGTTGGATGTGAAGATTTTTCGATCATCGTATCGAAGATCCAATTTCCATCTAAGCGGGTGATGAGTTTTGGTGAGGCCCAAAATGGTCACAAAATTATCTCTGGCTCTTCTTTTGGTGCTTAGCGTTTTGGAGGTTTACGGAATGCAAATCCAAATAAATGGTGATCTTGGTCTTTCTTACGGTTTTGGCGATCAATCTATTTTAGAAAGCCTTGACATTCAAGAGGGTTTTAATTTCAATCAGCAAATCCAATTCACTTTGAGTGGAGAGGTCAACGATGGACTTTACGTTTCGGCAAATGTTGGAACGAAAACGACAACGGTTACACTTTATTATGTACCGTTAAACGTTCAACTTGGAAATGTAACAACCTCTGCTTATGGCGTAAATAACTTTTCTGTTTTTGGAATTAAAATACCGAACGCATCTTTCGGCCAGTTATCCGGAAACATTTTGAATACGACGGTAACGGTTTCTCCTTTGGTTCCTTACGCAACAATTGGTTCTATACTTTACGGAAGCGTCGTGATTTATTCAGATGGTCAGGTTTTAAATCCAACGCTTTACACGATAGACTACACGACGGGAACGATTTATTTTTCCGATCTGACATCGACAAAAACTTTCACAATCGAGTACCAGAGTAACTCTTCAAACGCTGGCACATATCTTTTGATGACTTCTGCCGGAACGAAAGATAAAGGTTACAATCTGAACGGCACTTTTTGCACTGTTTTTTCAACTCCATCAGATCAGTTCTTTGGTCTCGGGGAGATAAATAACGATAAATTTTCACTTCAAGGTGCGGTTAACGTTGATCAAATACCTTCTTTTAAAGTGGGATTGACAGAACATGATTTTTTTTTTGGACAGGACGTGAAAATGGCGCTCTCTTACGTTTCTGAAGGTTTCAGATATCCGTTAGGCATAGCGCAGGTTCCGGGAATAGGTGGAAACGTATCAATCGGTCCGGTCAGTTTTTCTTTTAACAAAGATTATTTTGGAGTAACCGAAAACGGATCTTCGATCAACTCATCTTTGGAGATAGGCACCCAAAACGGTATAAACGCATCGGTGAGATGGAAAAATTTTGAAACTGCTTTGAGCATTTCAGCATCAAATGTGACTGCTTTTGAATCTTTTTCAAATGATGTCTTTAATTTGATGGTAGGCCAAAATTTTTCAAATTCCACAAACTGGTGTGTTTTACAGATCGCAACTCCCATAAGCGCTGAGGCAAGTGTGAGTTCTCAGGGTTTCGGTGTGTCTTTATCAAAATTAATGGGACCTGCTTTGTTAAACGCATCATTTTCAACCTTTCAAAATTACAATCAGGCAAATTTGGGTATATCGAATCTTTTGGCATATGGAATTCCATTATCCGGAAACATACAAATTTCTAATTCTTCTACTTCATCGATCATGGGAAACCTGAGTTTTTCCATGCCGGCAGGCAAAATTGGTCTGAGTGCGACGACATTTCCGTCTTTTGGACTTTCGTTTTCCAACAACACCTGGAATTTAAACGGTCAGATCTGGAATAACGGTTGGAATTTAACCGCCGGCGTTCAGATGAATTTTTCAAACTTCACTTTGGATGGAAATATTGAGTTTGAAAACGATCAGAATAGATTCGGAGGATCAATCTCTTTGAATTTGAGTGGCCAGATATGATAATCGAAAAAATGATAAGTGGAGGATTTGGGCTCGGCCGAAAGGATGGAAAGATCTACCTTATAAGAGGCGCATATCAAGGTGAAGATGTTGATGTCGAGATCGAAAAGCAATCAAAAGACGTCGTCTTTTGCAAGGTAAAAAGCGTTAATGCGCCCTCTCCGAAAAGACAAATTCCCGTTTGCGAACATTTCGGATCATGTGGCGGATGCGATTGGATGGACCTTGAATATGAAACTCAACTTGAGTACAAAAGGGATATATTCGTAGATCAGATGAAACATATAGCGAATGTCGAGATTTTGCCTCCAAAGATCGTTCCAACCTCTCCGTATTCTTACAGGAACAAAGTCGAATTCGTTATAAAAGACGGCAAAATAGGATATTTTGGTAAAAATTCCCACAATTTCGTTGAGATAAATGAGTGTCATATCATTTCAAACGCTTTGAACGACATAAAAAATGAAGCGAAAAAATACGATTTGAGATATTTTGATCATCTTATCCTTCGTGAAAGCAATGACAAAAAAATGGCTGTATTCGTCTCATCAACCGCTCAAAAGATACCCAAGATAGCAGATGAAACGGTTTCGCTCGTCAACAATTCTCATGTTGTCATGGCCGGTCATCAAAAAATAATCACGGGAAAAGGATACCTTGAAATAAAGGTGGATGAAATAACTTACAGAATTCCACCAAAATCTTTTTTTCAGATCAATTACGAAGGCGCTGAGATACTTTCTTCGAAAGTTAAAGAGTATGCCCAGACGGGCAAAAACTTACTTGATCTGTATTGCGGAGTTGGGTTTTTCACGCTTCAGGTTGCCAAAAATTTCGAACATCTGACAGGTATTGAAAGTTCTCCTTCGTCTATAATCGAAGCGAGAGAAAATGCAAAATTAAACGGTATTTCAAATGTCAAGTTCACGCTTTCAAAAACATCGAAATTCAACTTTTCAAATTACGATGTCATAATTGCAGATCCACCAAGAAGCGGCATTGACAAAGAAACCATGAACGCGATTCTTGAAATAAAACCCGAAAGGTTTGTTTATGTTTCCTGCGATGTTGCAACTTTCGCAAGAGATTCTTACAAATTGATACAAAAAAGGTATAAAATAAAAGATGTGATGCTTGTGGATCTTTTTCCTCAAACGCATCATTTTGAGATCGTATCTCTATTTGAAAGAAAAGAGGTGGGTTGAATGTTAAAAGTGGGCGATAATGCTCCAGAATTTTGTCTTCCAGATCAGGATGGAAAAGATCTTTGTCTGAAAGATCTGAAAGGGAAATGGGTAGTGCTTTATTTTTATCCCAAAGATAACACGCCCGGATGTACGGCAGAGGCCTTATCCTTTACGGAACATAAAGACGAAATAAACGGACTCAACGCCGAGATTGTCGGGATAAGTGCCGATAGCATCGAAAGTCATAAAAAATTCATTGAAAAGAGAAATTTAAAGATAAAACTTTTAAGCGATCCTCAAAGAAAGATCATAGCACTTTACGATGCAAAAGGAATCTTGGGGACAACAAGAAGCACATTTTTAATAGATCCCGAGGGAAAGATAGCAAAGGTCTGGCCCAAAGTCAGCGTCAACGGTCACGCAGATGATGTCAAAAATTCTATTTTGAATTTGAAGGTAAAATGATGTTCGATAAATCTTCATTTGAAGAGATGAAAAAAGAGATCGAAAGTCTCCTCGAAGGACGAAAAGATAAACTTGAACCAATATGCCAGTACCTGTACGATCATGTCCCTTACTACAATTGGGTAGGCTTCTATCTTGTCGATGGATCAAAAAAGTTAAGACTTGGGCCTTACGTTGGCGAACCAACGGTGCACACGACGATATCTTTCGGACAAGGCATATGTGGTCAGGCCGCACAGACGAAACACAACTTTGTAATTCAAGATGTTACAAAAGAAACGAATTATCTTTCGTGCAGTCCGGATGTTAAAAGTGAGATCGTCATACCGATGATGAAAAATGGAAAAGTTATCGGAGAACTTGACATAGATAGCCACTATCTTTCTCCATTTGATGAAAAGGACGAGGCATTTTTGGAATGGATATGCAAAATATTAACGAGTGAGTAGGGGAAATGGCCAATGGCGAATGGCATATGGGGAAAAAGACATCAGAGATTATAGACTAAAAAGCAGCACATGGCAGGTGGCACATTGCAAGAACAAAAATTAGAGATCAAAAGCAGTAAGAATGACAAAAATTGATGGTTCTTATGATAATTGACAATAATGCGAGGAGATGACTTTAATTGATATCAACCGTAACAATGAGATGGGATGGGAAAGCACTTGAACTTATAGATCAAAGAAAACTTCCGCAAGTGGAAGAATATCTCAAATGTAAGACATCCGATTGCGTTGCATCTGCGATAAAGGACATGGTGGTAAGAGGTGCCCCTGCAATAGGCGCGACGGCCGCATTTGGATACGTTATAGGCGCCATTGAAAACGCTAAAAGTTTAACCGAAGAAAGGATGAACTCTGTTAAGGAAAGATTGGCCAAAACAAGGCCAACGGCCGTTAATCTCTTTTGGGCACTTGATAGGATGCATTCAAAATTTTTGTCTTTAAAAGATCGAAAACCTGATTTTATCATAGAAGAGTTGAACAAAGAGGCTGAAAAGATAGCCCGCGAGGACATAGATGTCAACAAGCAAATGGGTGAATACGGCCAAAAGTTATTGCCGGAAGATTCAACTGTCATAACTCATTGCAACGCTGGTGCCCTTGCGACTGTGGATTACGGTACGGCCTTAGGAATGATTCATGCCGCAATAGATCATGGAAAAAATGTAAACGCATATGTGGATGAAACAAGGCCATATTTGCAAGGTGCGAGACTTACCGCATGGGAACTTATGAAATTAGGCGTGAAAACCACACTCATATGTGATAACATGGCGGGATGGGTCATGAAAACGAGAAAAGTAGATGCCGTCATAGTGGGTGCCGACAGGATTGCCGCAAATGGAGATGTGGCCAACAAGATAGGCACGTACTCTTTAGCACTGCTTGCAAAACATCATAACGTCAAATTTTATGTCGTTGCACCTTTATCAACGATAGACGTGAAGATAAAAAGCGGCCTTGAAATTCCAATAGAAGAAAGGTCTCACGATGAAGTTACTTCTGTAAGAGGGGTAAAGATAGCACCGGAAAAGGTTGGTGTTTACAATCCGGCATTTGACGTTACCGATGCCGATCTCATCGATGCCATAATCACTGAAAAAGGTATTCTTACATATCCTTACGACAAAAAAATAGGTGATATCAAAAGAGGAGGATAGTTTTACGGATGAGTGATGTAGAAACTTTTGTCAAAAAAATTTCCGTCTTTTTTAAGAATAGTTCGGTCGTTAGAATGCTCATAAAAGTCGAAAACGATCTTTTGAGAAAACAAATACTTTCCGAACTTTTCAAACGAATAGAAGTTAACGATCCGTTCTACGATACTTTTGAGATAGATAAAAATAGCAACATAAGCATAGACACGATAAGAAATATAAAAGAATTTTTATCATATCCCCCTTCTTTTTCGTCAAGAAAATACGTCATCATAGATGAGATGACGCTTATGACTCCCGAAGCATCTTCGGCTATTCTCAAGATCGTCGAGGAACCGCCGGATTTTTCCGCTTTTATATGTTTCTCTTCGAATTTGAATGGCGTCTTTTCGACCGTTAAAAGTCGTTTTTCGATTTTCAAACCTTACATAGATCCGGTTGAATCAGTGATCGAGTCTTTGAAGGTTGAAAATTTGGAGGTTGAAGATGTTTTGAGAACGGATTTGTCGTTGGCGACGAATTATCAAACAAATCCGGAAATGGTTCGAAAATATTTGAAAGACTTAGAAGAAAATCCGGTTAAATGCTTTTCGAAATTCTTTAAAGACAGATCTTATTTCATGCTTCCCGCAGCGGCTGAAAGAATATTGCTTACGGTAGATGTTAAAAACATGTCAAATTTCTTTCAGTCATTGCAACCTTTGTTTGATGACGAAGAATCACAAAAGGCAATCGATGCTTTTTTCAACTCAGCCTTAATTCTCTGTGAAGATATGGTGATTTTCAACTTCACGAGTTACTGGAAAGATCTTGGCAGAAAATCTTATTCAGTCTATTACTCAAAGATGAAAGCACCATCCGAGGAATTCATAAAACGAATATCAACCGTGAAACATGGCAACATAAGCAAAGACCTTTTGATCTTTTGGCTTTTGCTCAATTTCGCAATTTTAAAGAAGGTATGAATATCATGATATATGGGATATCTTTTGAAAAACTTGGACAGATACATCCGTTTGAATGTGATATGGATTTGAAATTACACGATAAAGTTGTATGTGAAAGTGATTTTGGAATTGAAATAGGGAGCGTTATTAAAATTTTCAAAGAACAAGTTGAAACCAAAAAGTCTATCATTCGGGTGGCGACAGAAGAAGATCTTTCAAATAACGTCCAAAATGAGAAAGATGCGATAACAGCGCTTGAAATTGCTAAAAAGAAAGCGGAAGAACATTCATTGTTGATGAAAATGTTGAGTGCAAGGTATACACTTGACAGAACAAAACTAATTTACTTTTTTTCGGCCGATGGCAGAATCGATTTCAGGACATTTGTCAAGGATCTAGCCGGTACCTTTAAAACAAGAATAGAATTAAGACAAATAGGTGTCAGAGATACGGCAAAGATCGTTGGTGGTATAGGAATGTGTGGCATGCAAACTTGCTGTTCGAGATTTGAAAGAGATTTCAAAAGCATAACGCTCAAATATGCAAAAACGCAGCAACTTTTGATAAATCCTTCGAAAATATCCGGCGTTTGTGGTAGATTGCTGTGCTGTCTCGCTTACGAAAACGATGCTTACCTTGAAATGCTGAAAAATCTTCCTGATACGGGAGATATGGCAAAATACAACGACAAAGTATTCACGGTTTCTGAAGTGAATATCTTTTCAAAAACGATAAAAATGAGGGATAACGAATATTCGGAATTGAAATTGACTTTCGATGAATTTATAAACGGAAAGGGTGAAAAAATTTGCGATTCGAAATCGCCGGAAGAGACAAATATGCCAGGGCTGGAAAACTGACGCTTAATCATGGAATAGTCGAAACTCCTGTCTTCATGCCGGTTGGAACCAACGGGGCGATAAAGATGTGCAGCCGTGATTGCGTAAAAGATGCCGGTGCCCAAATTGTGCTTGCAAACGCTTTTCACCTTTATCTTAAGCCTGGTCTTGATGTTTTGAGAAGTTTTGGCGGCATCCATAACTTCGCCTCATGGGATATACCAATCTTAACGGACAGCGGTGGTTTTCAGGTTTTCAGCCTTTCAAAAAATATGCGCGTTGATGATGAAGGAGTTGATTTTAAATCTCCTTTTGACGGATCCGTTCATAAATTCACACCGGAAAAAGTTGTGGAAATTCAAGAAACTATAGGATCGGATATATCTATGGTGCTTGATGAGTGCCTGGCCCCTGGAAATGATTTTGAATCAACAAAAAAATCCATGAGAAGAACTAAACAATGGGCAGAAAGGGCGTTAAAATCGCACGAAAAGCAGGATCAGAATCTCTTTGGTATAACGCAGGGTGGTTTCTTTGAAGATTTAAGAAAAGAAAGTACCCTTGAAATAACTTCAATGCCATTTGATGGATTTGGAATAGGTGGATTAAGCGTTGGCGAAGAGGTGGATACGACTATCCGTATGCTTGATGTTGTGCTTCCTTTGATGCCTCAGGACAAGCCAAGATATCTTATGGGTGTCGGAGATCCGATTTTAATGCTCGAAGCGATCGAAAGAGGCGTTGATATGATGGATTGCGTTTTACCAACGAGAATGGGCAGGCACGGTGGAATTCTGACTTCTGCTGGAAGAATTAACATACGCGCATCTGTCTACGAAAAAGATCCAGGCCCTCTTGATTCGGAATGCGATTGCAAGGTGTGTAAAACTTATTCAAGGGGATACATTCATCACCTTATAAAGCGTGGAGAATCAACTGGTATGATACTTGCAACCTACCACAACATTTATTTTCTCACAAATTTAATGAAACAATCAAGAAATGCTATAATTAAAGGTGAATTCGATGAATTCAAAAAATACGTGATCGGAAAAATAAATCACAAAAAGAGGTGAAAATTTTGACAAAAGAAGAAGTTATAAGCGTACTTTCAAAGATAAAATATCCGGGATATGCAAAAAGCCTTGTGGATTTCAAAATCGTCAAATCAATAGACGTAAACGATGAAGAGATAAAGATAGTTTTAAATCTCGCGACAAAAAATGAAGAAACCAAAAAACGTATATTTGAGGATATAAAAACGGCTTTCAAAGGATCAGAACTTAGGCTTATGCTTTCGACGGTTCAGGATCAACCGCAATCCACAACCGTTGAACAAAAGCATATGGTTCAAAGGGCAAAAAAACGTATAGCCGTCTTAAGCGCTAAGGGTGGAGTTGGTAAAAGCACATTCACGGTTTCTCTGGCAATAGCTTTAAAAAGAAAGGGATACACCGTTGGCATCTTCGACGCGGACATACACGGCCCAAATGTTCCGAGGATGCTTGGTACTCTTGGCGAAAGGGCATCGATAAACGAAAACAAAAAGATAATGCCTATTTTGAAGGATGGAATTTATTCGATGTCCCTTGGGTATATCATCGATCAGGAAACCCCCGTTATATGGAAAGGGGCGATGGTTTCAAAGGCGATAGTAGAGATGTTGGAATCGACGGAATGGCCAGATATGGATTATATGATAATCGATCTTCCACCAGGTACGGGTGATGCCGCGCTCACAATAAAACAAAATATGGATGTCGATGGTGCGGTGATAGTAACAACTCCAAACGCACTTGCCGTAGCTGATGCTTTCAGAACGGTTGATTTTTTTAGACAGGTTGGAATAGAAATATCTGGATTTGTGGAAAACATGGCATATTTCGTGTGCGATAACTGTCACAACAAACTTTATCCGTTCGGCAACGTTGAACCGAAAGCACTTGAAAAAGCACTTGGCATTTCTTCTTTAGCGGCAATTCCTTTTGTGCCCGAAATTGAAGAGGCAACTGACAATGGAACACTTTCGACATTGGAAAATAAAGAGTATTTTGATCTGATAAGCGACGTGGCAAATAAAATTTAGGAGGAAAATTATGTACTGGTCCAAACTTTACGCACCTACTTTAAAAGAAAGTCCATCAGATGCGGATATCAAAAGTGCTGAATTACTTATAAGAGGTGGCTTCATTCGGAAATCCACTTCGGGAGTTTTTTCGTACCTGCCCCTCGGTACACGCGTCCTTCAGAAAATAACCCAAATTGTCCGTGAAGAAATGAATATCGCTGGCGCCCAAGAACTTTTGATGCCTATAATGCAACCAGCCGAGATATGGAAAATAACGGGCAGATGGGATGATTATGGACCTGAGATGATGAAATTCAAAGATAGAAATGACAGGGAATTCACCCTTGGCCCAACCCATGAAGAAATGATAACGACCCTTGTTAAAGACGAATTGAGATCTTACAAACAACTGCCGGTAAATCTTTATCAAATAAACACAAAATACAGGGACGAAATAAGGCCAAGATTCGGCTTGTTGCGTGGAAGAGAGTTCATCATGAAAGATGCTTACAGTTTTCACACAAGTCCTGAATCTTTGGATCAAACTTACAAGGATATGTACAACGCATACTCTCGAATATGCGACAGAATGAACATGAAGTACGTCGCCGTTGAGGCTGACACGGGAGCGATTGGCGGAAGCAATTCCCATGAATTCACGGCTTTTGCCGAAAGCGGTGAATCTGACATACTCGTGTGTGAAAAATGCGGCTATTCCGCAACGCAAGAGAAGGCAGAATGTGCGGACGATCAAAAAAGCGCGGATGAATCTTTGAAAGCATTGACGCTTGTTGAAACTCCAAATGTCAGGACTGTAGATGAACTTGCAAAATTTTTGAAGATAGAAAAAGATAAAATCGTCAAATCGATGGTTTTCACCGGTAAAAAAGGATATGTAATGGCTCTCATAAGGGGAGATCTCGAGATAAACATACCAAAGCTTAAGTCTTATCTCGAAGATCAAACTCTGAGATTTGCAACGGCGGAAGAAGTTTTCGAAAAATTTTCAAGTCAGATAGGTTATATAGGCCCGATAGGCGTGAAAGAAGTCAGAATAGTGAGCGATAATTCTGTAAAAAATTTGAAGAATTACGTTGTTGGGGGCTTGAAAAACGAATACCACTACATCAACGTTAATCACGAAAGAGATTATAAAATCAATGAATATACGGATATAAGAGTTGTGGTGGATGGAGACAAATGTCCAAAATGTGGATCGCCTCTTAAACTGAAAAAAGGCATCGAGGTGGGACAAGTTTTCAAACTCGGGACGAAGTATTCTGAAAAACTCTCCGCCACTTACGTTGATTCAGACGGAAGCGAAAAATATTACGTGATGGGGTGCTACGGATGGGGCATAAGCAGAACGATGGCGGCCGTCGTCGAACAGTTTCACGATGAAAAAGGTATAATCTGGCCAAAGGCAATCGCACCTTTTGACGTGGTCGTCACGATCGTGAATACAGCAATGCGAGATCAGGCGAGAATTGGCCATGAAATTCACGAAATGCTCGAAAAACATGGGATAGAAGTGCTTTTAGATGACAGAGACGTATCGGCAGGCTTTAAATTTAAAGATGCCGATTTGATAGGCATACCTTTAAGGATAACATGCGGAAAGAGTCTTGAAAATGGAGATATCGAGTTAAAATTGAGAAATTCCGATAAATCTTCAAAAATCAAGATCGAAGATCGAGATTTTGTTTTGAGGAGTGTTAAAACGCTCCTTGAAAATTACAAATTGTAAGAGTGATATCATGGGAATATTTGATTTACTCAAAAAAAGTCTTCAAAAGACGAAAGCGGGCTTTCTTGGAAAGGCTTTTTCCATTCTCAAGAGCGGAAATTTAGATAAAGAGAAGATCGAAGAGATAAGAGAATTGCTCTTACTTGCGGATGTCGGAATTCCAACGTCAGATTACATAATAGAAAAACTTAAAAATTCAAAGGGAAAAGATCCTTTGGAAACTTTAAAAAGTGTGCTTTTAGAACTTTTGGGGCAGGATGAATCTGTTAGATTGTCTGCCGTTCCTCCGACGGTCTACACGCTTGTCGGTGTAAACGGATCCGGTAAAACAACGACGGCCGGCAAATTAGCCTTCAGGTTCAAAAAATCCGGGAAAAGGATCGTCTTGGGCGCCGGCGATACTTTCAGAGCCGCTGCCATCGAACAACTCAAAGAATGGGGTAAAAGAGTAGATGTCCCTGTGATTGCCCATCAGATGGGAGCAGATCCCGGAGCAGTCGCTTACGACACGGTAAGCCATGCCATTGCAGAAAATCTTGATATCGCCATAGTTGATACCGCTGGCCGCCTTCACACGAAGGATAACCTCATGAGAGAACTTGAAAAAGTTCACAAAGTTATAAAAAAATTAAGACCGGATCAGCCCGAAGAAGTTTTACTCGTGCTTGATTCGACCATAGGTCAAAATGCGATTCAACAGGCAAGAATTTTCGACAAAAGCACAGGCGTAACCGGAATCGTTCTTACAAAATTGGACGGTACCGCAAAGGGAGGCATGATCTTTTCTATAAAACGTGAGTTGGGAATACCAGTTAAATTGATAGGCATCGGCGAAGGAATCGAAGATTTAAAAGACTTCAGCGCTTCCGATTTCGTTGATGAATTGTTGCAATGAAGTACAATAATATCGTTGAACTGTATAAAAAAAAGGTACTCCTTGAAGACGGTGAAAATGCGCTTCACCTTGCTGAAATTATAAGAAGATACGGAAAAGGCGGATGGACAAAACGTAAAATTGCGATAGCGCTTGAAATGATAGATCCAAATTTAAAAGAATTGTCCGAGATAACAAATTTTGATCCGTCAAAAACAGAAGAAATATCGAAAAAAACCGGCATTTCCATTTCCAAATTAAGCGTCATGTCGATGATAATCGATCCCCAAAAATATCTTCCTATGGATGAAATGATGGTAAAGCTTTCGGTAAATCAGTCGATAAACGTTTCGAATTATTCCGCATTTTTGGCCGAATGGAGAAAAGTGCTTTTGCAAAACACGGAATATTTCGATGATTTCATAGATCTTTACCTTGTGCTTTCCGAAAAGCGGGCGTACGAAAAAGATTCTTCAATAGTTGACGAAACGATAAAAATGGTAGAAAAAACAAATTTTTTATCCCTCGACATGAAAACATTCCAAACATTCAGAGAAATATATAACTCACTTCTTCCTTCCGACAAAAAGAAAATCGCCGATTCGATAAAAGATCCTTACGTTAAAGGCGCATTGACAAGACACGCTGGAGCACTTTTGATCGTGGACGGAAGCAACGTCGCCATGGTGGGTTTGCCTTATGCAGATCTGAAAAATATATTTTTGGCATTCAGGTTGATCGGATCTTTAAAAGAAGTTCCATGGCCTTTCAAAATCATCTTCGATCAAAATTTCGAGTATAACCTCAGAGGTACCCAAAAGAAACTTTTTGAAGAAAAATTTCAGAAACACCCTGATGTCAAATTTCATTCTCCTGCCGATGAAATGATATTGGAAATCGCAAGAAGCACAAATGCCTGGATTCTGTCGAATGACAGGTATCACGATTATCCTCGTGTAGATTGCGTTATGTTAAGATTTGACGGAAAAAGTATCTTCAAAGAAAAGTTCTCACGACATTGATATACTAAATATCTTTTAAAAGTGAAATGAACATTTGCGTTCGGCGCAGGGCATGATGCCGAGAGGTGGCCGACGCTGCGCAGCGAGG
>OGCG01000395.1_pt1 | contig 27604 bp, 28 predicted proteins | sample 1570061 | NCBI WGS metagenome assembly OGCG01 (sample SAMN06268698, study PRJEB24515) | hot springs metagenome | isolation source: Joseph's Coat, Yellowstone National Park, Washington, USA | place: USA:Joseph's Coat, Yellowstone National Park, Washington, USA
CAGCATAATCAAAAGGAGTGGGCACGGGACATACGAGATAGTGGATCCAGTAGTTAGAATAAGATTTAGCCAATGATAGAAAGGGAGATCGAGTCTCGCCTATGTTGAATAAAGTCTTGATCGTCATTGCTGAGTTAGATTTAAAAATTGAATGTAATTACTCCATAATTAGTATGCGTGTTAGTTACAGCGTCTTGGCCTGGCCCGGTTTGATTATTTGGTTACTTTCCCCTTATTGTCTTACCTTTCTTTAAATTGCACATACCTAGTTACTTATGGATCTTCCCTGTGGTTACTATTGCTTTAGTGATTGCTTATAGAGTTAGTGGGGTTTCTCAACCTACATTACATACGCCATTGTTGGTATTGTAATTATCTACTTAGTATAGCGCCGCAAACCGTAGGTAATGACCAGTTATTCATTGTTATCGTAGCGATAATAATTATCGTGGCCGTAATAGCGATGATACTCCTACCGTTGTCTAGATCAAGGACCAGGAAGTAAATTAACGATGAAGTCATTGAAAGATTGTGTATTTAATTTAAAATCAAACCTCCATTTTTGCCGCATTAAACGTGATGGGCTTAAATTAACTGATTACCTCTCTTGCACATGTATACTTATTCTCGGAGCTGGATGCCCACATTACCCAATGCAAAGTTTGGTCGAGGAGGTGTTGAGGCTTAAGCGTGAGAGGGATGCCGTAATCTTGGCCCATAATTACCAGAGGCTTGAGGTTCAGGCGGTAGCTGATTTCCTCGGTAATTCACTGGATTTGTCCCTTGAGGCGTCCGGAGGCATCGATGAGGATAATGTGGTTGAGTATGCGATGTATGTCGACGTCATGTCAATAGGGGCCCTGACACACAGCTATAAATCAATCGACACAAGCATGGACCTCATCAAGTAGGCATAAACCCAGTACTCACTACTAAGCCTACAATATATCGGCAATCAATAAAGGAGGGGCCTTCCTTCACTGAGCCTCCCAGTCGCCGGGTCTACCTCAAGCTCGATGAATGCCCTGGATCTATCAACTTCAATAGTGCCGGCGTTGGTCATACCCTTGATTTACCAGTAACCCTGAGCCCTAATTCATCGGCTATACTCCTCGGCACAACAGTCAGTGTCCCACAATACGGTTTTGCCCTCAATTATTTTAAGGCTTTCAGTAGATCAATCCTCGAATCTGTCCTAATCATAGCAATTCTATTAGTCTTTATATCGATATATTTATATACAATGGCTATATTTCGCTATTGATGGGTAGGTATTCGTTGATGATGGGTAGTGAGGCCTTGGTGCGTGGTGCCATATATGCAGGTGTTCGATTTTACTCCGGCTACCCAATAACGCCCGCCACGGAAATCGCTGAGTATATGTCCCAGTTATTGCCTAGGGTTGGTGGTATCTTTGTTCAGGCTGAGGATGAGTTAGCGGCGATAAACATGGCGATCGGTGCCTCGGTGGCCGGTTGGAAGGCCATGGTCGCCACTAGCGGCCCGGGTTTTTCCCTAATGCAGGAGGGTATTGGTTATGCCGTGAACACAGAGGTTCCCTTGGTTATAGTTGATGTTCAGAGGGGTGGTCCATCCACGGGACAACCAACACTCCCGTCACAGCAGGACGTCATGCAGGCTAGGTATGGTTCCCATGGCTCTTACGAAATAATAGTGCTGAGTCCCGGCAATGTTCAGGAGATGTTTTACTTAACAATCGATGCCGTGAACCTGTCGGAGCAGTATAGAACACCCGTCATCTTGTTGACCGAGGAAGTCACGGCACACCTCTGGGAGAAAATATACATACCAGACCCAGGCGAATACCCAGTACTCCCTCACGTAACACCAACACCGCAGAACGGCGAGGGCTTCCTATTGGAGACCCAGCTCCATGATGAGAGGGGTTACAACGTGGCCAACGACCCCGAATTATCAGCAAAGGCTCTATGGAGGTTGATTAATAAGATTAGGGATAATGTGGATAGGATAGCTAGGGTCGATGTCCAGTTCAACAGCGACAACCCAGAGGTGTTCATTGCATCCTACGGTTGCTCGGCGAGGTCTGCGTTGGCCGCGGTCAAGATGCTTCGGCGCGATGGGTATAGGGTTGGTTACCTCCGCCTAATAACGCTGTGGCCATTCCCATCACAACTAATACGGAGTAAGCTTGATGGTGTCCATACGATCATCGTTCCAGAAATGAACTCGGGCTATATGGCTGAGGTCTTCAAGACCCTTGGTTACAACGTAATTCCGCTACCGAAGCTTGGTGGTGAAATGCCAACACCCGAGGAGATATACAACACAGCCCGGGGTGTCCTCGAATGAACCCACTAATACAGAGGTACCTAAGGAGTGAGTATGCCCAGGGGAAGAGGAGAACCATTTTCTGCCCAGGCTGTGGCAATGGTATAATTCTTGGGTACTTCGTTAGGGCGATTGACGAGTTGAAGAGGGAAGGTAAATTCGACGACTCCAGACTATACATAGTAACTGGGATTGGTTGTTCGGGAAATACCCCAATCCCGCTTAAGTACAATATTGTACGTGCACTACATGGTAGGGCACTCTCGGTGGCCACTGGGATAAAGCTCGTAAGACCTGACGCCGAGGTAGTGGTATTTGCGGGGGATGGTGACCTACTATCAATAGGTGGTAACCACTTCATACACACGATAAGGAGGAATGTTGGTGTAAAGGTCATACTAATCAACAACATGCTCTATGGAATGACCGGCGGGCAGGTTGCACCGACAACGCCCATAAACGCCATAACCCACACAACACCCTACGGTAATCCAGAACCACCACTAGACGCTTGCAAACTAGCCGTTTCCCTAGGTGCGACTTATGTTGCCAGGTGGACTGTTGCCCTGGCTAGACAATGCATTCAATCAATCAAGGAGTTACTGCTCCACAAAGGCTTCGGACTGCTGGAATGCCTCTCCCAATGTCCCGTCTATCAGGGCAGGTACGTCATCGGTGTCGATAGGCCATCGAAGATAATGGATTACTACCTAAGAATAACCGAGATATCAAGCGAGCCCAGGTACGGCGAGAAAATAACAATAGGCAAATTCGCCGACTACGAAAAACCAACGTATGAGGAAATCGTTTGGAGCATGATAAGTAAGGTTGGGAGGGTGATGCATGGTGAGGGCTAAGGCGAGGGTCGTGAAGATAGATGTTGATAAATACCTGTGCAAGGGGTGCTACATATGTGTTGATAAATGCCCAACAAAGGTCTTCGAGGTATCCAACGTAATTGGTGATTACGGAGCCTTCCTACCCGAGGCAAGGCACATAGAGAAATGCATCGATTGTGGAATATGCGAACTATACTGCCCAGACTACGCAATAACCATTGTGAGGGGTGATGGGGAGTGAGGCTTGAGGTGCGATTCGCAGGGTTTGGAGGGCAGGGCGTGATTACGGCAGGAAGGTTACTGGCATTAATTGTCATTGAGTCGGACCCAAGCATGTACGTGATCTACAGCCCATCCTACGGCTTCCAAACCAGGGGAGGTGATGCGATCTCCGACGTCATAATAAGCGATGAGGAGATTGACTACCCAAAGGCCAGGGCTCTAGACCTAGCCCTTATCCTGAGTCAGCAGGCCTATAATAAGTACTGTAAATACGTTAAGGATGATGGCACATTAATAATTGATAAGTACGTGAATAAACAAAACAACTGCCAGGGTAAGAGGCATTACGAACTTGACATCCTAGCTAACGCTAGGAAGCTAGGTGGGGATGTGTACTCATCAATGATAGCCCTTGGCTCAGCAATAGCACTACTAAGTACGAATTCGTTATTGAGGGATAAATTAACAATTGATATAGCAAAACACGTAGTGATCAATTACTTCAGAGAATCCCTAATAGGAAGGAAAATCAACATAGAGGATGTGATAAACAAAAACATAAGCGCATTAGATTTGGGTTATGACTTTATAATGAGTATGAATAAATAACTCATTCTCGTTAACCTTTATGGAAAAATACTGAATTCTATCCAGTGATAATTATAGATAGAAAGAAACATTACTTTAACGATTATATTTTAATTCGTAATTCAACATCTCATTCTATTTCATATATTGTTTACGTACTATTTTCTAAAGTTATTCAAAAATGATAAGAAGCAATCGATCTTATTAAAGAATTTTTATAGATACTATTTATAACAATGATTATAATTTACATATTTTATTGACTTGAAGTTCTTATTAATGCTTTAAATTTAACCATATTATATGACTAGGTTTGTTTATGTTAAGTTAGGTTTGTCTGTTGTTGGTTTAGTGCTCGTTATTGTTTTGGTGAGTGTTCCTATTAGTGTTATGGCTCCTCTTGGTCAGGTTCTTAATCCGGGAACTGGTGTTTGGGTTAATGTTCCTCCGCCTGGTGTTGGGTGCCATAGTGGTGTTTTGACTGTTAATGGTAGTTCGGCAGCGATTGTCGTCTGTGTAACCCCGGATGGTTTTGTTAGGATAGCATCTAATGAGACTTGGGCGGTGTTTTATGAGCAGGGTTACTTAACTGCCGAGTATAGGTTGGCTCAGATGTATTTTATGGCTATGATGACCATGGGTAACCTCTCATCTATAGTTGGGCCTTCCGTATTACCCAGTGATGAATTCTTTAGGGTGCTTCTCACGCCCCAGGTTACCCAGGAGATTGTGAATTCTCTAAACAAGTCAAGCTTTGTCTATGAGGCTTTATATTACTACACGCTTGGTGTTAATGCGTATATTAGCACACTGAGCCCTAGGAGGATGCCCATAGTGTTTAAGGTGCTTGGATTTAAGCCGCGGCAGTGGACTATGGAGGACACATTCGCAATACAGCAGTTACTCACATGGTCCCTGAGCGGAACCGCCGATCCTCTGCCATTCACTATAGCCCTCCTTAAGATGCCACCTGAGGTTGTTTATGCGTTCTATCCAGCGTATCCACCACCCCCGCAATACCCTATCTATCCCATTGAGTGGAATCCATCCATATACAATACGACAGGTAATATGAAATACCTCAACCTCTACTCGCTAAATCCATTACCGCCAGGGGTTTCTAAGCAGGAGTTTATTAGTGCCATTGATGAAGCAATAAGGTTTTACCTCGAGGGTGATACGTCATTCAGAAACTCCATAGTCAGCAAAATAATCCCTGGCATAAATCCATTTGAGCACTACGTTATTGGACTAAGTGATGAGGGCAGCAATAACTGGGTTGCGCTTTCACCTAATGGCGAAGCCTTTCTGGCAAATGATCCGCACTTAACCACGACTGTGCCATCGATATGGATAGGCTTTCAATTAGTCGGTCCTGGCATGAATGTTGTCGGTGTTGACTTCCCTGGAGTTCCAGGTGTCATACTTGGTCATAACCCATACATTGCGTGGGGTGCCACAGATGCCGAGCCCCAGGTCGTGTATTACTACGTTGAGGTCACAAGCCCGGAGCATCCAGGTGAGTATTATTATGATGGTTCGTGGATACCGTTCAAGGTCATTCACGAGGAAATATACGTGAAGGGTGTTGGTTATGTCCCATTTAATGTGGTCCTTGCCAGGAACGGGGTGGTTATTGCAAACTATAGCGGTGTGGTCATAGTCATGAATTGGACGGGACTGTACCCAACCGATGAAGGTGCCACGTTCTTATACTTCGACATAGCCCAAAACCTATCTGGGTTCCTTAAGGGGCTCTCTTACTTCGAGGTTGGGATACAGAACTTTGCCTATGCTGATAGGTATGGTAATATTGGTATTTTTGCCTGGGGATTATACCCGATAGTGAATGGTGGAAACCCCAGGGCGGTACTCCTCGGTAATGGTTCATACGATTGGGTTGGCTTTATACCCAGACAATACCAACCATACATCCTTAACCCACCTTCGCACTTCGCCCTCTCCGCTAATGAGATCATAGTGTCTCCAAATTACCCATACTACGTGGGTTGGGTCTTTGAAAGCGGATTCAGGGCTGATGAAATCTACACGTTGTTATCGGAGTATGAGGCGCAGGGTAACATTACGTACCAATCAATGGAGACCATTCAGTTGAATGTTCACGATTACACGACAAACCTATTCCTAAAACCACTACTTAATGCCCTATCGACACGCCTGAACCAACTAACGCAAACTGAGGTTGAGGCATACGAATTGCTTGAGAACTGGGATGGTGATTTCGCAGTCGATTCGCCGGCAGCTACGATTTATTACTTCTGGTTATTAAACTACCTAAATGACACATTCCTACCCTGGTTTGAATATTACAACATAACACCGGCTGATGGACTCGGTCAATTTTCACTATTCCTAGGTTCTGATACCGTGTTTCACGGACCATTAATACTAGACCTAGCCAATTGGACGAATAATTACCCAAACATACAGTGGTTCAATAACCCATTAACTGGACAGAGGAGGAATGCGACTATGGTCATGCTCCTAGCCTTTAACCAAACAATCACAGAACTAACCCATGAATTAGGACCGAACCCATCAACGTGGTATTGGGGCAGGGTTCACAAGAGAATATTGACAAGCTTCTTCGGTATTAACCCATTATCAATAGGTCCATTTCCAGCACCTGGGGATGGTAATACGATCAATGCGGCATACGGCTTGTTATCTAACGAAGGCCCGAGCTGGCGCATGGTAGTTGATATGGCAGAACCGTTGAGTGCAGTCGGCGTGTACCCAGGCGGTGTTTCTGAGTATTCATTAAGTCCGTTGTACAACGATACAACAGCATACTGGCTTAATGGGCAGTACTATACATTAATACCACCAGGTTTGCCGCAGTATTTCTATTACCTATACACACCAAACGCAACCCTACCGGGTGATTCGTCATGAGGCTCAGCGAGAGAACTTGGTTCTGGGTCCTATTCGTAATTAATCTCGTAATCTCGCTTATACTCTCGATTACTGGTTACTGGCTACTCATTGCTGTGCTTGGTATAGTCATTGGTTACTTACTGAATGCTAGGAGGGCTTTGAATGCATTTGCAGCTACTGGAGTACCTGCATTAATCGCTGTATTAATAGCCATATTGATGAACCCATACGCACTGGATAATGGGGAGATAACGGCTGCAATAATAGGGTTACCATACAATGTTACTGGTGCAGTGATACTGTTGATAGTGACGGTATTGATTGCCATGGCGGTAGGAGGCTTGGGAGGATTGGTAGGGCATTACGTAAGGAAATTAGTGACTAAGTAATTTGTGAGATATCGTATCGGTTTTTAAATCACCCAATCTCTCCATGTCTCCCAAAACCCTGAAGGAATCTCCTAACTCCCTCATGAATCTCTCCTGATTTTATTGATTCAATTCCTCGATTCATCTCAATGATCAATCCCTCATTCAGCGACCTCCCTAAACCCTCATATAATGCTAACCTATCATTCCTAAGGGTTCTTTGTGGATACCTACTTATTAACTCCGCAATTTCGATTGCCTTATTAAGGGCCTTACCCTCATCGACCAGGTAATTAACGAGACCCCATTGATAGGCCTCCTCAGCAGAGATCAATCGCCCAGTGAGTATCATATCGAGAGCCCTACCAACCCCAATAATTCTAGCAAGTCTCTGAGTCCCACCATCGATAAGTGGAACACCAAAACGTCTCTCAAGGAAGCCGAATTTAGCCGTCTTATCAGCAACCCTAATGTCAGCCCAAAGTGCGATCTCCAATCCACCGGCCACACAATAGCCGCTTATAGCCGCAATAACAGGCTTCGATAGAATCATCCTCGTAAATCCCAGCGGACCATTAGGATTGCTAACCCTCTTAATCATCCTATCTATATCGTAAAGATCAGCCCCAGCTGAGAAATTACCACCTGCCCCCATTATTATCCCCACGTACGAATCATCATCCTCCTCAAAATACCTCCATGCCCTGTACAACTCCTCAGCCGTATCTGCATCAACAGCATTTCTTCTCTCGGGCCTGTTAATAATAACAACGTATACATGACCCCTCCTCTCAACCTTGATGTTCTTGTAATCACCCATACCAAGCTTAGGTAGAGCTGTTAGCTTTTTGCATTTATTCCAGTAACTTGCCTGGATTAAGTATGTTTTTACTGTCAAGGAGCCCCTTAATCAGTTTTAGAATGTTTAATTGCCCTTTCATTTCCTCCTTAACAAACCCTCTCTTTAGTAAACCTGTTCCGTGGTGATGAGTTATTGTGGCACCAACACTATGAGCGACCTCAAATGCCTCCTGCCATATTCTCCAATAAACCTCCTCATCCTGCTTAAAAACAACGACTGTGTATAGTGAAGCACCATTCAGATAAACATGTGTAATCCTTGGTAGGACGTATACGACACCATCAATACCCTTAAGACCCTCCTTAATACTTAAGTAAAGTTTCAGTAACCTACTCCATGTCGTTGCCATATCAATAGTCTCAACCCAGAGACCTGAATTGACTAACTGCATTAGTTGATTTTCATACTCCCTAGAAAATACGACCCTCCATTTCCTAACAAGCTCCTGCTCAACCTCAACGCCACCATGCACCTTTGCCATGCCATCTGCAGTGTTCGCCTCCGCAGCAACAATTTCTCCATAATACCCCCTAAACCTGACCAATGCAATGTTTCTATCTTCACCAATCATTAACCTGCTGCTATCCTCGTCATGAATTACGATCCTCCAGGGACCAGGAAGTTTAACAACGAAATCCTTAGCAAAGCTGATAGCATCTTTCATGCTCATGAATATATATGCCTTATCAATGTAGTGATTTGCTAATGGCTTAACCTTAAGCGTGGCCTTAACGACTATGCCTAGCGTCCCATCTGAACCTATGAATAGATGGCGTAGATCAGGCCAGGAAGCCCTAACGTAATTTCCTGGACCTACTGTGATCATGTCACCGTTTGACAATAAAATCTCCATCGATAGCACAAGCTCCTCAATATTACTAAGGCTGTGCGATCCAGTGGCACCATGTGCTATGGCTCCACCGATTGTAAGTAGATTAAACGATTGTGGGTGAAAGTCTAGCGTATAACCCCTCTCATTAAGCCACCCCTCTATATCAGCAACCTTAGCACCTGCCTCAACAGTTATCGTGAGATCCTCCTCGTTAAAATCAATTATCTTATTTAACCCCTTCATATCGACCACGACACAGCTTGAGTGGTACGAACCACCAACAACACTGGAACCACCACCAAAGGGTACGAGACAAATACCGTGCTTATTAGCAATCTTAACAATACCCCTTAACTCATCGAGGCTCACAGGCCTAAGCACAAGTGGTGGTTTATCAATAACGTGGCCTAGTAGCTCCCTAAGCATGAGCAATGTCCACCAATCCCTACTAAAGGCATGCATCTCCTCGCCAGTAACTATAATGTCCTCGCGAATACTTGCCCTGACCTCATTTATAAACTCGTTAAGACTCACAAAGAAGTATTATTTATTCCATTATTATGTAAAGCTCTTATATTAATTCTATATACTGCTCATCACATGTTGTAAGCATAAATAGACTATGATGAATTATATCTAAATAGTAGTGCATTCATTAATTAGGTGGCATAAGATTTTATTACTTATGACAGATTGGCTTTTGACCTGGGAAGGGCCCATAAATGAGGTTGCTGGGCTTACCGAGAGGATCTGGATCATTGAGAGGGAACCCGGCAGTTGCTTTGATAGGATTGCACTTAGAGAGGTCAGGGGTGGCGAGGTTAGGTATCCATACCCAGTTCTCATATTGCCCGGCATGTTTTCCCACGGGGAACAGCTCATCCACGTATCATGGCATGGTATCCAACCCACGATATCCCTAACGCAACATCCCGATACGGCAATACCACTTTACCTGGCTAAACGTGGCTTCCTTACTTACACAGTCGATTATAGGACACATTTCGTAATGCCTGACACTAAGGACTTATCATTCATGCTTAAGTGGGGTTGGGATGCTTGGTTAAGTGATATTAAGGTTGTTGTTGATAAGGTGAAGGAATTGGGTGGTAAGGATGAGGTTATACTCATTGGTGAGAGCTTCGGTGGAATTGCATCAATGAATTTCGCATCGGTTGATCAAGAAAGCATTAAGGCAATCGTGTTTTTAGACGGAGCACCAATAAAGGAACAAGCACCACGCGTTATAAGTGCCGCATCAATTAGCGAGTTAGAGGCAAAGAAGTTATACGCGGTGCAATCACTTATCGGGCTTGAATTCTCGGGAGGATTAGCAAACCAGGTTTGGTTGAGGGCTCTGTATAATCCATCATTACCAAGTCCTAACCCTAATTTTAGGACGTTAGCTGACTACCTAGTGGATGTTCTATACCGTGCAGGTTTAGCGAACCCATACTCATACCCATACACACCCAAGGAAGTTGCCTTTGCAGTGATGGCAACCTTTGATCCATATTGGCCGGCTAGGTTGCTCATAGAACCTACTGACAAGTTTAGGGCTGGTTACGGCAATGTTAGAGTACCAACGTTAGCCATAGTAAGTGAGTTTGGTATGAGAATTGTAGATATGGAAGTCCTAAATAGGATTAATACGAAGATCATTGCATTAAAGGGTTATGGGCATCTTGATGTGTATGCTAACCCGAACAATGTCAAGGATGTTAATGAACCAGTCTATGATTGGTTACTCAACTTAACTTGACCTCAGCCCTATACTTAATCATTTCAGCTATCACCTCATTTAAATTACTCAACGGTGAGCCAAGCGGTTCTCCTCTAAACTCGCTATATGCCCTAGCCACGTTACCAATCACCCTCTCCTTATCAAACCAGTTGTTGTAATCCTCAAGATCGATATCCCTAGCGGCCCTATCATACGGCATACCTTCCTTAAACCTCTTCCATGCCTCATCCCTTATGTACGTTAGGTAATCCCTAGCCCTATACAGGGCATCTTTTCCGTGAACCAACGGTCCATGCCCTGGTATGTAAGTATCAGCATTTAAAGATGCCAAATGGTCAAGCGCCTCTATGGATCCTTTCACCGAACCAAACAATACAAAGGGCGTGCAGGGCTCAGCAAATAGTAAATCGCCTGTGAAAACAATGCCCGAGTCAGGTACGTATACGTACACATCACCGATCGTGTGCGCTGGGTACCCTATGTACCTAACCTCAACCACTTTATCGCCAATATACAACGTGATCGAATCTGAGAATACCACGTCCTGAAGTGAGTACCTTGCACCGGTGAAATCGACGTCAGGGAATAAATGTTTGTAAAGGTTTATTAGGTTAAGCTTTGATTCCTCCTCAATCAATCTCCTAGTATTTACATGGGCTATAGATAACGCGTTAAATAAGTGATTTGTCCAGGTGTGATCGCCGTGATAGTGAGTATTGATTAGGAGTCTCGTTGATCCTGCCATAATCCCCTTCGCCTTCGATAGGAAGTCCATTGCCATGCTTTCGTTCGTAAAGGAATCAATTATTATCGAGAAATCCCTACCAACTATCAACCCTGCGTTAGATATGAACCACGTGCCCCTCTGTTGAATGTAAGCATAAACGCCCTTATCCACCTCAATGAGACCTGATTGCCAACTCATTGTAATTGTATTGCGTCATTTTAATTTAAAATAATTTCTTAATGGCAACACTAATTAAGTAGATTTGTAATTTATGACCGATGAGATTACTTAGTTATCTAAGGGACGGCAGGATTAGGTCCGGAGTCCTCTTCGATTCGGATTACGTACTCGATCTAAATGACTCCTGCTATAGCATGCTCATTTATCGAGGCGAGGATGAGGCATTTACAGAGAGGTATTGCAACGCCGTATTACCACCAGACATGCTTGGCGTGCTCCAGTCTGGCGATGAGGGTCTTAACATGATTAGAAGGGTCGTTGAATGGGCCGGTAAGAATAGGGATATTGCTAGCCTTAGGAGATTGAGTGATGTAAAACTGAAGGCACCGCTGACCAGGGCAAACATGCTTAGGGACTTCCTGGCATTTAGGGGTCATGTAGAGGCATCATCAAGAAGGATGGGTACACGAATACCTGAAGAGTGGTATAGAATACCGACATATTACAAGGGCGATCCAGCCATATTCTACGGGCATCTTGAGGATATACCTTGGCCAAGCTATGCAAAGAGTCTCGACTTCGAACTAGAGGTTGCGGCTATAATTTACAAGAAAGGTAGGAACGTAAGTAAGGATAGGGCTTATGACTTTATAGTTGGGTACACAATATTTAACGACTTTAGCATCAGGGAACTTGAGGCTGTGGAGCTAAAACTTCTGTTAGGGCCAGGTAAGAGCAAGGATTTCGCGAATGGTTTAGGGCCTTGGATTGTCACAAGGGATGAACTACCTGACATAAAGGGACTAAGAGTTTACGCTAAGGTCAATGGGGAAACATGGTGCGACACTAAGATTGAGGGTATGCAATGGGATTTTGGCGATATGATATCCTATGTATCCATGGATGAGTACATAAGGCCAGGCGATGTATTTGGAAGTGGTACAGTAACGGGCTGTACAGGTTTAGACGTAGGCAAGGCGTTAAAGCCAGGTGATGTTGTCGAGCTATATGTTGAGGGAATAGGTACACTCATCAATCGCATAATAAAGGCTTAACTATACGTTCTATCTCATAGAATATCATTCTATGATAACTTGAAGAGTAAAGCCATAAGAAGGCGGTGAATGTACTATTCATGTGATTTATCAATCAATCTCTCATTTAAATACAAACATTTAAATAGAGTTATGGTACTAACATGCCTTGTATGAATGAAGAATCAAGTAGACCGACGGATAAAGAACCGTTTTACTTCAAATCGTATGATAAGGTAATAGGTATAGCCCACGATATTTACGAATTAAGGAACGAAATAGAACGACTTATGCAGGTAGACACCAAAGCCCTGGAATACCACCTAAGCGAGGGACATATTATACAGTGGCTTAACTACATTGGTGAAAAGGAGCTAGCAAGCAAGTTGGTGGGCGTTAAGGACCCTAAGGATGCCCTAGAAATAATCAACACGCATCTAAAGCCAAGAAATGTGGCCATGGATAAAGAACCCAATACTGGACGTAGGTCCCGTAGGCAAAGGAGGAGCAGACATAATTAATTGTTTATTATAATTTAAATAACTGTTTATTAAACGTTTAATTAACTATAAATACTCTAAGCCTACAGAATCCACGTGACCGAAACCATAAGCAGGGAACTTAGGAGGAATGCCACGGGCTTCCTCGGCTCGTTGTATAACTCATTGGCTGGGCAGGCGCCGGCTTATAGCATTGCAGGTGGTGCTGCATTCATAATGAGCTATGCATACGCCGCCTCACCGTTGGCAATGCTACTAACATTACTTGGCGTCTTGGCAATAGTTTACTCAATATTCGTGATGGCACGCAAATACCCGCACGCCGCCAGTTTCTATGCTTATGTAACAAATACATTGAACTCCAAGGTTGGTTTCTTCAACGGTATTGTTTATACGGTGTTCTACAGCATAATTGGTGTTGGTTCAATAGCCATAGCCTTCGCATACCTTGGCACCGAGGGCATATACGCAATCACTGGCCACCCGATAAACCCATTAATCCTACTCCCAATACCCATAGTCCTTGCCCTAGTACCCGCAGTGCTCGGCATAAGACCTACCATTAGGACCGAAATGACACTAACAAGCATTGAGATCGCAATCCTCCTATTATTCGTAGTACTATCCTTTGCGGCAAACATAAATAGGCTCTCCATACTACCATTCACGGTACAGGGCACATACCAAACAAGTCCAAGCGGTATCCTAATGGCATTATCGGGTGGGTTAGTCTTCGCCATAACCTACTTCATGGGTTTCGAAGTTAGCACGCAGATTTCCGAGGAGGTTAGGGACACCAGGAGGAGTGTGCCGACAAGCACCCTTTGGGCTACAGTACTCATGGGTGTGCTGTACATGCTCGTTACATACGCCATAATACTCAACATCGGTTACTCACAATCATCAATTAATAACTTCGTAAATGAGGCTGAGGGCATGGGACCAAACCCCGTATACACACTGATCGGTCACTACCTGGGCGAGGCTGGTCTCATATTGTTTGCAGTAAGTGTGATGCTCAGCGTGTTCGGTTGCTACCTAGCCACACTAAATGCAACGGCCAGGATGCTCTACGGCATGGCCAGGGATGGATTACTACCCACGTGGCTCGCGGAGACCCATCCAAGGTATAAAAGCCCGCACAAGGCCCTTTACCTAAGCACTGCAATCGCTATCATAACGATAATGCTCGCGTACCTGGCATCATACATAAGCGGTTACTACAAACCAATTGCACTGACCTATAACGCAATGGAATATGCATATGCAATTGACTCGCTATATTACGTACTCAGCCTATTATTAATAGCCGTCGGCGCACTCAGGGTCACAACATGGCGTGGTAGGGTCGCGATAGCCATTGGTGCCGCGCTGCTTGCCATAACATTCTACTACTCAGTAACAGGCATGGCATACCTGTACATATTGATTGCATCCATATTGTTGATAGTTGTTGTTGAATTAACAATATTGAGAAACAAGTTGGATAAAATCAAGATAACCACATGCCCCTACTGTTGATGCAAAAATTTAACTTCGGCATAGTCGATAATAAAATGAATTAAAATGTACGATGCCTATAGCGTAGTCGATGTGAGGAACAGGGATGTCGTCGATGTTGGCGCATTCGTAGGAGATACAGCAGTGTACTTCATAAAAAGAGGCGCACATAAGGTTCTCGCAATCGAACCCCACCCAAGGGCATTCAATGAACTAATCAGAAACATAAGAATTAATGGGCTACAGGGTAGGGTGGTACCAATAAATGCTGCGTTGGGCGGTAGGCAGGGCTTTATCTACGTACCTGAGGATTTGGATGTCGGTAATATAATGAGTACGTACTTTGGCTATGAGTACGCGAGGTATGTGCCAGGGTACGTCAAGGTTAGAGTGATGGCGCTAGGCGAGTTGGTTAAGGAGTATGAGTTTAATCCGGACGTGCTGAAGATGAATTGTGAGGGTTGTGAGTACGACGTGATACTCAACGATTATGGGCACGTCAGGTTATTCAACGAATTAATCTTTGAGTACCACAGGTGGATCACAGGCATGCCTGTCGATGCTATACTCTCCATATTGAGTAAGGACTATTATTGCGAACCCATTGGTCTCGCAACGGAGGATTACGGCTACGTGCACTGCAGCAAAACAACTTAAAGGTCCCCTAGTAACTACCTCGTTAATGATTGAAACCCACGAGCTAATTAAAGGCTTGGTATATCGAATGAGGATACCCATGGATGTGGAACCTGGTTATGTATACTCATACATTGTTAGGAGTGGTGATGGTTGTGTAATGATTGACGCAGGATATCCAAACAGGGAGTTGGTAAAGCCATTAATTGATTCAATAAGGAAGGTGCCCAACTGTAGGTTGGATGCGTTGATAATAACGCACATGCACATTGACCATTACGGACTCATGAATGAAATACGCAATGCGCTTGGGGCTTATTTGGTAATGCACATCAATGACTACGAACAATTGGTCAAAATGGGTAATACTGAACAATTAATTAGGGAAATGGCAGAGTTGCTTCGTGAATGGGGTGTATTTGGTGAGGAGGAGCAATTGCTGATGAATGTCATCGGGAGATTCTCAAGAAGGAGGGCCTCATTGGGCGATTTAAGGCTTGACAAGCTGATTAGGGGTGACGAGGAATCCATCGATGAATTACGCGTGGTACTAACCCCAGGCCACTCCCCTGGCCATGTATCCGTGGTATTTAGCGAGTACAGTGTGGCATTTACTGGGGATCTGATATTACCGACAATAACAACCCACGTGGGGCTCTCACCAATAAATTTGGGAAATCCATTACTTAGCTACATCAAGTCATTAATGAGAATTAGAAGTATGAAGCTGAAATGTGTGCACCCAGGGCATGAGCACGAGGTCTGTAATGTCGATGATAGAATAGGCGAATTAATAAGTCATAGGGTTTCGAGACTTTGCGAGGTAATAAAGATCCTAAGTAATAAACCTAGCACAGTATTTGAGATTGCGAGCACCCTCAGGTGGATGGATAATAGGGAATACTCACTACTAGACCCTATGAATAAGTACTTGGCCATTACCGAAACAGCATCGCTGGTAAAGTATCTCGAGGAGCTAGACGTGATAGGGAGGAACTACGATGGCAGGTACGAGGTTATAAGAGGCATTGAATGCAGCCAACAATTACTAATACCACAACAATAACCTTTTATTAATACCTCTCGAAATAGATAAACCGTGGACACGGAAAGACTTGAGGAATTCATCCTCGAGAGAATGAGGGAGTTCAAGGTACCAGGTATTAGCATAGGCATTGTTAAGGATGGCAGGCTAGTATACGCAAGGGGCTTCGGATTCAGGGACATGGAGGCAGGATTACCCACAACGCCAGGCACCATCTACGGTATAGGGTCCATAACCAAGGCATTCACAGCACTATCAATACTAAAACTAGCCGAGGAGAACAGGCTAAACCTCAACGACCCGGTGGAGAAATACATACCACTGAGACTAAGGCCCTTTGGTGAGCCCGTACTCGTACACCACCTACTAACCCACACAAGCGGAATCCCAGCCCTGGGCTATGCGGAGGCATTCATAAATGGTGTGCTCGGTCTCAAAAGCAATTTATTACCATTAGCCACACCAGACGACGTAATTGCGTTCATGAGGAATGCCGAAGAATGGGCTGTGGCGAGGCCCGGCGAGAGATTCTTCTATCTAAACGAGGGCTACGTACTACTCGGCAAGATAGTGAGTGAGGTCGGTGGCGTTACGTACGAGGATTACGTCATAAAGAATATACTGAAGCCCCTGGGGATGGGCAGATCATACTTCAGAGAGAAGGATATCGAGAGGGATTCCGATGTTGCAGCATCGTACATAGTCGGTAAGGGAGGCGAGCTGATAAGGAGTAGGTTTCCGTTTGGTGTCACATCCGACGGCGGCCTGCTTAGCAATGTTATTGACATGTCACAATTCGTGGACATGCTCATAAATAGGGGATCACTGGGTGACGCTAGGATCATCAGTGAGGATTACCTGGAGCTAGCCGAGAGGAAGTACATCGACGTGCCCTGGAAGGTGATTGGGGATGAGGGTTATGGGTATGGCCTAATAGTGAGTAACGAGTTCTTCGGAAGAAAGCTCATATATCACAGTGGCGACATCCTGGTCCACACAGCATTCATGGGCTACATACCCACCGAAAAACTTGGCGTCATAGTAATGTCAATGACCGAGAACTACCCACCAACCAGGATAGGGCTCTACGCACTATCCCTAATGCTAAATCACGACCCAACCAAGGAACTCAGGGTATTCAGGGAAGAGGAAATAACGAGGAGGCTAGAGGGCATTTACGAAACCTACGGCGGGACCGTGAGGGTAACAATCAAACGCCAGGGCGATTACCTACTCATAATTGACACCACGAGATACACCGAAGAAGTAACAATACTCGTACCGGAGGAGATTAGGTATGACTATGCGCGATACTACGCACTAATCAACGGCACAAGGATCCCCGCAGAATTCTACATAGGTAGTAATAAGGTGTATTTAATCTACGAGAGATTTAAGCTTGAAAGGAAAGGTCCAACATAGCCCTGGTGACGCCCGCTATACTAACCTAGAAAGGTTTTTAAAGAACTACGTGCATCAAAACCCGTATGATACGAACAAAATTCAATATCACGAAGAAAAACAGGAATTACTCGAACGTAAATTACAATGGACATACACATAATAACGATGTTCAAGAATACGCAATATATTATATGTTCATCAAACGAACACCAATGTGAATAATCACTTAAAAACACCAAAAACATTAACAACCCGTGATCGTCAATAACATAAACAACGTACCGATGGAGGACGCTTCAAAACTACTGAAGGGAACACATGGCTTCTACATACAGTGGCTAATAACTAAGGATCATGGAGCGAGGTATGCCGTCAGGAGGTTTATTGTGAAGCCCGGCGGTGCAATGCCGCTGCACAACCATAAGTACACGGAGGCAGTCATAATACTAAAGGGCAGGTTAAGAGTCAGAACCAAGGAAGGCACCTATGAATTAGGTCCCGGGGACTACTTCTTCACAGCCCAATACGAACCGCACGCTATCGAGAACGTAGGCAATGAGGATGCAGAATTCATATGCGTAATATCGTATGAGGACGACATGACACTGAAACCATTGGAATAATTGCACGTTTCCTAAAATTATTCCCAAATTCTCCTGGAATTCCTGTAAATTATATAGTGATAATTAGGTTGATGTAGATTATTTGTTAAGAAATAGTTATTAGGAGGTCACTATTTAATTTGCGCGATGTATCCAATTAACGATTATCTAAAGGATTCTGTGAGGGAATTACAGGGCGAGAAGGCATTCGCATACCTGGCAAGGGCACGCGAGGTTGCTGAGAGGAGGGGCATTAAGGTTGTATCCTTCGGCATCGGCCAACCAGACCTACCAACCTTCGAGAATATAGTAAACGCAGCAAAGACGGCACTTGATGCTAGGTTCACGGGGTACACCGAGACGGAGGGCATAAGGGAGCTCAGGGAGGCCATAGCTGACTACCTGAACTACAGGTACCACGCAGGTGTTAGGCCGGACGAGGTGATCGTGACCACAGGGACAAAAACCGCAATATTCCTCGCAATAGCCTCGTACGTAAGACCAGGCGATGAGGTAATAATACCAGACCCAACATACCCAGCCTACCCAGAATTAACAAAATTCTTTGGTGGTAAGCCAATCTACGTACCGATGAGGTTCAACCAAGACAGAGGATTCACACTTGACCTAGAGACCATTGAGAACTCAATAACGCAGGGAACAAGGGCCATAGTGATAAACAACCCACACAACCCAACCGGCGCTGTATTTAGGCCTGATGAGGTTTCGAAACTGTTGGAGATAGCCAAGGATCACAGGTTGTTGGTGATTGTTGATGAGATATACGACAACTTCGTGTATGAGGATAACGCGTTCAAGGGCGTACTTGAGCTGGAGCCTGAGTGGAGGAGGTACATAATATACACCAACGGCTTCAGCAAAACCTTCTCAATGACGGGCTGGAGGCTAGGCTACCTAGTAGCCAGCAGGGAAGTAATAGAACCACTCAAGAAACTAGCAGCAAACACCTACAGCTGCCCACCAAGCATAGCCCAAAAGGCTGGAGTCGAAGCATTAAGGAGTGAAGCATCTTGGAAGGCATCGAAGGCAATGATAGAGCTATTCAGGAGAAGGAGGGATGTTATGTACGAGGAATTACGAAAAATACCAGGCATTGAAGTCTGGAAGAGTACGGGGGCTTTCTACATGTACCCAAGAATCAAAGGGCTACTCGATAAGTTAGGCATGGACGTAGAGCAATTCACAGATTGGCTACTGGAGAACCACGGGGTTGTGGTACTACCCGGAACCGCATTCTCCGAAACCCACATGGGCAAGGAACACGTAAGGCTAAGCTTTGCATTGGATGAAACATTGATTAAGGAAGGAATAGAAAGAATAAGAAAAGCCGCTACAAAATAACGACTAACATAAACTAAGATAACCCACAGAATACTCAGCGCCTAGGATGTTCATTATGGTCCTAAAAACCTGAACCGTAGCATCATCACTAGACCTCGTAATTGCCTCCCTAATCTCCCCAATATATCTGCATGGGTTCATAACAAAATCGTCACTACCATACCTAACAGTAACCACCTTACGAACACTATTGCATGCAACATTAAGAACCACACAATAATCACCACAACCAAAATCTCTATACAATGAAGAATACCTAGTGTGACAATCAACCCTAACCTGAACAACACCGGGCCTACGAAAAACAGGGCCCTCAATAACCACAGAAACAAGCCTACCGTGCTCATCCACAACAAAATCAACAATTAACTCATACTCATGAAACCAAAACCGAACAACAGCACAATCAAACAACCCCAAATACCTCGAACACCTAAGCCCACCTCCAACACAATCCTCAAGACCCATACTGCACGTAATCTAAAACCACCTTATATTGATTCTGACCTCTTCCCCGCCCTTAAGGGCAAGGTTTGTCGTTCATTTTATCACGCACAAACATTTTACATATATAAATATCCTATCCATGACAAAAAGACACAATTAACAGATAATAACCTGTAAGAAACCTTTAAATACACCAAAAGCAAGCATTCTTCTGGGTATAAACAAAATAGGCCCGCTATCGCGGGCTAAAAACAAACTCCCTTTTTCTTTTCTTCATAATCAATTTCAGCCAATATTGCATTCCTCCTTATTTTAGATTATTTTACATGATTTTACGTTATTATTCTAAACAAGGCATATCATTATAACTTCTACAAGGTACTAATAAAGTATAATACATAGATATACCAAGTTATTTGTTTAGAACTTAATAGGAAGATTTATATACAACACGCAGCAATGAAAACCTGTATGAGCAACCTAGATGTTAGCCTGGGGAATGTGATAAAAATCATTAAGGAACTTAGACAACTCAGGGACTCCCTTAGAAACAAACTCATTATTAAGGTACCTAGGGAATACATAATCGGCAATGCAGACGTTGCAGCAAGACCCATGTTCACAGACGGCTTCGTAGTAACCTTCAGGGTAAACAACCGTGAGTACAGGGTCTGGTGGTCAAGCATCGAGAACGCCCTTGAGGGTAGGAACATCGATTGGGGCGATTATAGGGTGGAGGCAGGCAAGGAACCGCGCATAGAATTCCTCAACCCAGATGGTAGTAAGGCCGCTACGGTAAGGCTGGATGAGAAACTCGTGAACGAACTCAATAGGCTAATAAACACAGCCTTTTCCCTATTCATAATCGACTGGTTCATCGAGGACGACATCAAAAGCATCTCCAACATAACAAATGTACTCATCCCAGAGGACTACACGGAACTAAGGAACATAAGCGACTTCGTAGAGACAATCCACACAAAACTCAACGAACTAGGCATAATGAAGGAACTCGAGGACGGAGTCAGGAAGATAGAGCTAGAATGCCACGCGAACAAGCACGAAGGCAGGGACATAGTGGAAGTCATACCAGTGGGCAGATACTACCTATGCCCAGAATGCCTAAGGAGAGCCGAGAAATACGTCGACGAAACACTAAACAAATGGAGCAACGTGAAAACAAAGGTACCAAACGAAACATGGCAAGCACTACAAAAAAGCATAGACTACATAAGAGAAATGATAAGCAACACACAAACATAAAGATCATAAAAGACACTACCATACCCACAGAGGTAACCTAGCCAGGTAAAGCAGTGTGCACCAGGGCTTATTCATGCTCAAAACCGATGGCTAGGGTTCCATGTGGGACTTATGTGCGGTCAATATGGCAGGATTAATTGATCCACCAGCGCGTAGTGGCGATGATGCGCCCTACGAAAGTTCAGCCACACACCCAAATTCCATAGCGCATAACATTACAATAAATTATAAAAGCCCAATATACTCCTTAGTTGACCCCGTGGAACCAGTTGGTAAGCATAAGTTGCTTGCGTTCTTAAACCTCATGGTTTCAACCACGCTTGTTGCGCTCATCACGGTAGAGACCCATGTAGCCTTTATCCTACCACCATTCATAGCGACTGCGGCGACCAAAATTCCAGACCCCGCCTGGAGGTTACATAGGAGCATTGTGGTGATTACCTCATACCTACTCTCAGCGACCGTTGGTGTCGTCTTCGTACTTTTACACCTAGACCAGGGCATACTCATGGCTGTCCTGGCATCGACCCTTGCCTACGGCATTGAGTTAATCCTAAACATTGAACATCCACCCTCTGTCTTGGCTACGTTCCTTGGCATCCTTGAGAGAGCTTCACCAACATATATCCTACACCCCGTCCTCGCTGGGATAGCGGTCATTGAGGGCGTTAACTACCTGCTATCCAGGGCGATATGATTAACACAACGTGTACCCAGAAAAACCCAGGATTCAAGACACATGCAGAGGCGTTAACGGACCATACTACCCACCCAACTTGCAAGCCAGAACAATCGTCAAATAACCCTAAAAAATAACAAAACCCCAAGCACCCAACCCAATCCCCTAACACTGTGAAACTCACCGTTAGATCCACGTTATTGAGGGATTGAATGTTCATTAGAGTCTCTCGATTGTCGCGGTCGTGAGATCGTTAGAGGGTTTACGAATCGTGCATCGATTGCTAGTATAAACCCTCTGACGGAGACCGAGAGACGGGTAGGAAAAGCTTGAAAGGGGGCATAAATAATGACGAAACAGGTGATTTTAAAAGAATATTGAAGAAGATCCATGAGGTAGGCAAACCACACCCACAAAGAAAAACTTATAACCAATCGCCAAACAAAACAAACGCCGGGGTAGCTCAGCCTGGCTGGAGCGCCCTGGGGCGAAAGCCCCGCGTAAGGCTCATAACCGGGAGGACCCGGGTTCAAATCCCGGCCCCGGCACCAGGGTTTTGTTTTTGTTGTATCGATGCGTTTGTTTGTGGTATTCCATGAGCATGGTTATTGTGAGTGCGAGACCTACCATGTGCGGTATTGTTGGTGGTAGGATTCTTACTGCTAGGAATGTTACTAGGGCTAGTAATATCAGCAATGCCATTACTAGAGCTAGGTATAGGTACGTCAGCAATGCCGTGTATGTGGGTGCCTTTGTGGTTCTCATGCGTGAATTCCCTGTTTTCTTTAATCTCTTTATTGATGCGTGTGTTGTGAGTATTGTTGCATATGCTGTTGATGCCAATGTATACTCTGTGTATATTGATATGCCGATGCTTGGTTTTCCGTATATAAGCCATATGATCAGCGATGTTGTGTATGATGCGACGAAGGCTAAGGCGGAGGAGTGTAGCAAGAATGCGTCGCTTACGACCTTCCCATGGGTCACGCCCTCGTCCTCTGTGAATTTCACAATCACCGTGATTGCTGTCAACAGTACTGTTGGTGCGAGGACGCCGGTCATGTAGAGTTGTAAGGGGTTTGTACGTATGATTTTTGCTTCGTATGCGTTGAATGGTGAGGTTAGGTAGGTAATGAGCATTGGTGTGTTGATTATGGGCTTAAGCATGGTGGGTTTCGCGTTTGCCCAATAGGCAATAAATGGGCTTGTGACTATGGGTGATGCCAGGTATAGGGCTAGGTAGGTTAGGAGTACGGCAAATGGGGTTGCGATGATACCTTTTGAGTGCATTATTTATCATGGTGTCACAATCAATATAAAGTCTTTTGGTTAAGGCATGTAGTATTGGCAATCCCATGTTTGCTTAGGTTGGGTGGTGTTAGTGTTTACGTGTTGTGATTTTTGGGGGTTTGCGTTTTTAGGTGGTTAATTATTGTGGTTGTGAGCGTTACGTAAATTGCGGTGTCTATTGTGATTGCCATGATTAGTGTCAGTAAGACGGTGGTAATAAAGGCAGGTGGTTCCATAATCGTCAATAGGGATAGCACGAGTATTGCCGTGAACCACGTTAGTACGAATGTTCTTGCCTCATTTACGATGTGGGTAGTGTTGGGGTCTGGTTGTGTGATTATTGCGATTATTAGTAATGCTGTGGTGATTACCACGTTGAGGATGATTAGTGCTGTGGGGTCCCCTGGTGTGTATATGCCTGAACTTCTGATTAGGGCGGAGATCAGGTCGAAGGTGATGAGTAACGCGAAGACCATTAAAACAAGGAACCAGAGCAGGTATGAGAAAACCTTGCCAAGCACTTTGCCAGCATCGCCGCCGAAGTGCCTTTCCACGCACTGTGGTGGCTTTGTACCTTGCGTAATTGCCCGTACTTTTGTCTCACTTATGATCATCGGTAACCACCTCACCAGTTCGCTTAAGCCGAGGATCGGAAGGAGTAATAAAGCGAATACGCAAATAAATATAAATACGGCGATCCATACGACGATCCATGGGAGTACTGAAAATAATGGTGGGATTAATAATTCCCTAATGAAGAACGCACCTACCAATAAAACAATAAATAAAGCTATCGATAATGCAACGATCGCTAAAAACATCACCCTATACCGACCAATCCTCACCCACCCAGCACGCGCCAGGGAACCCCATAGGCACCTTAGAGCGCCGACCTGTTTTGTATCTTCTGATGGCATAAATTGTGCATTAACAATAGCAGTATATTTTAAATGTTGTTGACCCTCGGTATGGAGGTATTGATTAATGCATGTTTCGTGCCTATTATAGTTGGGTTAAAATTTACGCATCCCAGTTTTGTTGTGTGGAGTCCTCATTAGTTAGGGATAAGTTGGCTAGTGTTGATGCTAGGGTTTATGCGATTGTTAATTGCATTGATTGTGATATTATTGATGAGTTGAGTAGGCTGGTGCGTAATAATGTTGATGTTAGGTTAGTCATCAATAGGTCATGTAATTGTGTGAGAGGAGGCGTTGGTTGGCGTTCGGTTATTTATGTATTAGTTCCTGTGCTCGTTATTGCATTGATCCTTGCCTTTTATTCGCCATATGTAGGTGTCTTGACCGGACTTTTTGGGGTCTTAATTATATTCAGCGTTATTGATAGGCGGACCATTAGGTCGATTAGTGGTTGGGTTAGGATTGTACCTGAGGATTCAGGCTTTTTGAAGGATGAATTACTAATTGTAGATGATGAGGCATTTGTGGTATCAAGTACTGGTTCTGTGACCCAGGTACCTGTTGATGATGCCATTAGATACTTCAACGACATCTGGAAAATTCTTTAATTCGAAATATCGCGTCCCTACTTAAGTTGAAATAACAATGAAATCATAACTGAGCAGTAAAACATTAGTTTAATATATGTCTCCTCCTTCGTCTCCTTGGTCTCATTAGCTGTCTTGCCGTGTAAAATAGTATCAATAGAATGATGAGTAGTAGGAGTGTTGTTGTCGGTAATTGTAGGCCTCGGCTTATTTGTCCTCCTTGTTGCGTTGTCCCGCTTGCATACTCGCTATACCACTGCAGTATTGCATCACGTACTTCCTCCGCAACAACCGGGTTCTCAATGATTATGCCCAACTCCCTATTGTTGTGTAAGGATTCGTAGTCCAAGTTGACGCTACCCACGTACACGTAATTCCCAACCACAATAGCCTTAGCCGTCAAGTCAGGCGCCATGACCGCGCCTAATTCACTGACGGCGTAATCATTCTCCGAGTGCTCACCAACTAGGACGACCCTGTCCGTGTGTCCCTCGATGTAGCTGTACATGTTTGAGGATGGGTATAACTCCTCAATAGCCATGTACAGGGGGCCTGGTTGGTTCAGGAGGTCGCCTAAGTACTCGGCGGAGTTTATTGGTGAGACCACGATGCCTGGGTAACCTATTTGCGGTGGCGTCTCGTTGTAGTAGTCGCTGAGTATTATCTCGGCGAAGACCTTTGCTATTGTTGCGTTGTTGATGACTAGGTCGATGCCTAGGTCATGTTCGAAGCCGTAGTAGGTAGGGTTTATTGAGCCTAGTATGACTGTTTCGTTGTCGATGACAAAGACCTTGCTGTGCACGAAGTCGTACATGTAATTAAACGAAACATGAGCCCCCGCACTAACTAGCTCACCCACTGCGGAGTACTCATCCTCGGGTATGCCGCCGTACACATTGCCAGATAGGACTATGTAGACGCTGACGCCGCGTTCAGCCAAGCTGGCTAACTCATTGACTAGGGGTTGGTAGGTTAGCTCATACGCTTCGACATACACGCAGTGCTTTGCCGTACCCACCACATTGAGTATGTAGGTGGAGTTAACGGAACCAATAACCACACCAACCTGACTCGAGTTCAAAAACACAAACCAAGCCTGTGCAGTAACCGGCACCGCAAGCACTGCCGAAGTCACGACCAAAAACACGAGAAAGTTCGCAAACCTCATCAACAAGAAACCACGGGAGGGCACTTAACTCTAACGCGTAAACAATCAATAATACCAACAACCACGAGGGAAAGCTTTTAAATTCAACAAAAACCCAAGAAAAACGGGCCCGTAGCTCAGCCAGGTAGAGCGGCGGGCTCTTAACCCGTAGGTCGTGGGTTCGAATCCCACCGGGCCCGCCAACTTTGCGTTCAATTTCTCCTAACTGTGTTACACATCAAACCTGCTAATCAGGTTGTTCATAAATCCTATGTAGCAATGTGTTTGGTCTCTTATGAATTATGAGTTTAATGCTTTCTACAATGAGTTTCCTACAATAATTAATTACTCCCTACTTACATGGGGTTGTGTGGTGGGGTCGTTAACAATGGTTGAGTCACGATACTGCAATGCCCTTTTCCTACCTGCCCTGTATGCTGCGTAGGTTATGACGAGCCCGATTGTAAGGGCAATCGCTAGTAATGCTATGAGCATCACTATTAAGTTATCCTCATCCCTAGTTAGGTTGCTAACCATGTTCGCTATTGCATCTCCCACATTCGATAGGTAGTCCCAGGTGTCGTAAAACAATGCACCAATGTTATATGCACTAACGAGACCAGCCCTCCAGTCCCTCGCGCCTACCGCCACGATGATCGACGTGGATGTTGCAATAACACCCCACACGATGATTGCCGCGCCGAAAACCACGAAGTCGAAGTTTAGCAGTAAATCAACGGCCGTGTAAGAAACAACTTTAAACATTACCAACAGGGTAGACAGTACGATTGACGTCACATACGTCATAGGCACAAGCCCGCCTAAAACATAAAATAGTATACCGAGTCTCCTGCTAGCCTTGGAGGTGATGCCAGCCGCGTAACTGTTCCAGATGGATATTACCGTATCGATTATTAGTATCGCTATTGTTATTACCCATGCCCAAGGCATTCAAGAAATTTCTTAGGATTGGCTTAAAAACCCTTGGTATGGGGTGTGTCTTCTTTTTCGTGTTTTGAGCCAATTACACGGCATCGGCTGGTTATTATCGTATCGAGGCGTTAAACTCCAATAAATGCATTGCTTAGTAATGGAGTGTGTACAGAACATCTATAGCCTACCGTTAAGGAATGGGCAACTCACCTACTATTCTCCTCGCCCTTTATTACTGGAATGAGGCTGGTTGGGTGCCCGCCCCGGTGAAATACTTCCGCCGGCGTTTATCTTTATAGCCGAGTCCGTGAACCATGCATACGTCTACACGAACGGTTTGTGTAGCGGTGCTGCCTCTTGTCTAAGTTCCGTTAGAAATACTCAGTACCTGGGTTTAAACTATGATGTGGAGTATACTTAAGCCTTGGTAGTGCATCAACTGGTGCCTTAACTAATTCACCAATCACGACATATAGAGCGACCACACTTCATGGATAGGGGTCGTTAATAGTTGTTGATTTATGAGGATTGATTATTGGCCATTATCATTAAGGAGTAATACTTAAAATTGAGGTATTTGATTACGTATAATTTATGAGGTTGGTGCCGGCGTTGATACATGACGCACCCTTTGCAGTGCTACTACTGGCCTGGGTTTCCTTCGTCACCTTTTACCTAGCTAAGAAGG
>OGCG01000396.1_pt1 | contig 27556 bp, 21 predicted proteins | sample 1570061 | NCBI WGS metagenome assembly OGCG01 (sample SAMN06268698, study PRJEB24515) | hot springs metagenome | isolation source: Joseph's Coat, Yellowstone National Park, Washington, USA | place: USA:Joseph's Coat, Yellowstone National Park, Washington, USA
ACCCTGGAGATACCCTCGATAGAAAAAGTGTAAACTGAATGTTCAAGCACAGACCAGTACCCGTGAATTATCGCGTCCCTAATCCACTCCTCGACCTCCTCATCGGTCATGTTTTGCCAATGGTAATCCCAACCCTTCCTAGACCTACTCATCTTTGATGCAACAGCAACTACCCTTTCACCGTCTTTTGTATACGATACGAGTTCAACTTTCATTTACCTAACTTTTGTATATTGAAAATTTTAAACACTGCCCATGCAATATTATCACGAGGAAATCCTTTTAAAATAAGAAAAAGCTTAAAAAATTAGTTAACGTATAGAATTAGCTTACTACACTACTTAGTTTTTCCACCAACCTTGTTAGTAAAGCAGCGTTTTTCTCTGCATCTTTCTCAGTTTGGTCTAGTACTTTTTTAATCTCCTCATTTTCGCCCACTTTTGCAATCCTTTGCTTGTAGACTACTATTTTATTTAATTCGTCCTCTAACGAATCTAAAACTATTCTCATAGTTTCCTCTCCTATTTTGCTTGTTTTTAGTGCTTTTTCTCTAAGGCATGTATAGTGCACTACTGCCTTATTAGATAGGAATGTGAACAACTCGTCCCAATATATTGGATTTCCACAGAGACCGCAGTTCCATTTAGTTTGGGGTCTGCTCATCAAAAGGAGAAAGTTATTAAATTATAATAAGCATTACGGTAACTGTGATACCAGAAAAAACATTCGCGGACGCTAAGTTCTATGATAAATTAATAGCGATCTTCTTTACAACTGATAACTGCGAGGAGTGCGAAAAATTGTTTGAAAAAATCAAAGATATGAACATTGTGAAACAGAAGTATTATATCTTTAAATTTAATGCAATAGAACATTTGCAGTATTCAGTAAGGCTTACTAGAGGAATTGTACCAACTATTAGTATAGTTAACCCTAAAGGACAATTATTAGCCATAATAGAGTCCACAAACACGGAATATATAGAAGATAAATTAGAAGAGATTTATTATAAAAGAGATAAACTAAAACCCTTAGAGTACCAAGAGCCTAAAGAAGTAGAAGAAGTTAATCCCGTGGATTTTTATGATATTATAAACTATGTATTAGACGGAAACCCAGTAGATTTTAGAGCTGTAGAGTTCCTTAAATTTTACTCCTCAATTCATAAGGAATACGTAAAAGTTCTCGATATCGCAAAACCCGTAGATCCTTTAGCAAAATATTTGCTCACAAGTGAAAAACCCCAGCTTGACTATACTTATACTAGTAATTTAGCGGTCAGCATAATTTTAGGAATTGATGAGGCTACAAAGGAAGAGCTGTTGAAGAGAATTGATGAGGAGGGAAAAGTGTATAGGAGTAATAGGAAAGAGGTAAAAGGACTATTGATTGATGAGGCTTTAGCTGGAGAAGCACTTATATCCCTCTATCAAAAGACTTTCGATGAGACTTACCTTAATATGGCAAAGAAAATAGCTGAATACATAGATAAAACTCTCTCAACCTCTATAGGCTTTAGGGATTCAATAAATGAGGATCTTATAACTTCATACATAGTTTACGAACCCTTAGCTAATGCAGAAGCCTCAATTTTCTTTGCTAAGCTATGGGCAATAGTAAACGATACCAAGTATAAAGAGAACGCTAAAAAGGCTATGAACATTAGTTATACTCTAGGAGATGATATAAGGGTACTATCAAGAATTGCCATAAGTTATGTCAAGTTAAATGAATTGATAAAGGCTAAGAAACCAATCCAGGATTTAAGAGTTGAGGTAGTAAAAGAAAACGGTTGCCCAGATGAGGAATTAAGATATAAGGACAACTGTTATAAGGATATCAGCGAAATAAAAAGCGAATTATAATTTCTTATATATCTTGTCAATATATTTTGAGAGTTGTCTTCCGACCCCACCTTCACATATAATTCTAAAAGCCCTAATCTTATCTAATGGTACAACCTTGCCTACATATTCAAACCCGTAACTGCGTAAAGTAGAAGGTGCATAAACTGAAGAGATCCCGGAAAGAATTAAATGGTCAGCAGAAACTGATTTTAGTATTTTCTCAGTATGACCTAATACTAACGCTGAGCCGAAGATTACAGCAGTATTGCAAACCTCATTAACCAAGGAAGAGAAGGGTTTAACAATAACTTTACCCATTGTCTGAGGAGAGGGGTTTGAAAAATCGTAAATAATAACTGATGAAAACTTAGTAGTCTCTATAGTCGGAGAAAAACCGAATAAACAAAGCTTATTTCCCTCTAACAAATCTAGAGGATCCCCAGTTTCGTAATTTTCCATATTGCTTACGGCGTTTAATATAGCTACTGTAATTCCTCTTTCCAATGAATTAGACTTTAAGTTCTCCGTTAAATATTCTAAGTCTTGCCCTAATATTTCACCGCTTAAGGAGTTTTCTCCATCAATAATTGTGTGGGAAATCCCCATACTATTATCGCTTAATAACACTGAAGTATATGATATACCTACACAAGCGTTAATTACTTTTTTACCTTTAAGCGAAAATTTTAATTCATCAATCATATCATCTAATAACATCAAAATACTCTCTACTCCCAAATTAAAAACTCTTTTAGATGAGGAGGTTCCACCCCTAGCGATAGGTGAGCTGACCCGCATTTTCTGATATGATGAAGTGGGAAGAATCAGATTGGTGAAGAACGCTCCTTAGCTGATGATGACGCCGAGCACTAACGAGCGATGAGTTAAGGACCACCGCTGAGGAACCTTTTAGAAAACTCCAAAAACGGATCTATTACGCCTTTTAAAGAGAGCCAGTAAAGACTTTGAAACGCTTTTTTCGCACTTCTGAAAACTGGGCTAGGCCCAAAAGCCTTACTCTTACTATAATTCATATATACAAAAAACCCGTCACCTTCACCACCATAAATAGCACACATAGCACTACCATCAAATTGAACCTTACCGTAACCATAAATTTTATTTACTATACTCTTAACTACGTGTAGAGCTTCGTAATGGGCAATGGCACCAGTCTTAGGAGGTAACATGATATTAGTAGCATCACCTATGACATAAACATCATCATATCCTCTTAATTGTAAACTTTGTTTGTCTACTGGAATAAAGCCAGAATTATCAACTAAATTAGAGAACTCATTACCTACTTTAATAGGAGTATCTATTAATGCTAAATCGTACTTGAGTCTTTGGCCATCCTCTATTTCGATTACCTTATATTGAGTATCAACGTCCCTAATTTTCGCACCTCTAATCACTTCTACGTTTAGCTCACTACTTCTTTTACCTAATTTTTCAGCCATAGGCTTCTGTAATTCTGGAGGTTGAGAAACTGGATTGAGTAACGTTACTTTAGCCTTTGGAAACTTCTGTTTTAATAAAAATGCGAGTTCAAAAGGAGCAGCTGGACATTTGATAATTCCGTAATAGCCTACTATTATGTTCTTCCCCTCAAAACTTTCAACCATTTTCTTGAGATTTATAGCTTCATCGAGAGTGTGAAATGCCGGTAACTTACCTTTTACGTTTTGAACCCCTGGTGAGATTACTAGATAGTCGTAATTTATTTCTTTACCAGTACTAGTTATTACTTTCCTCTCTTCTGGTAATACTTTTATAGCCCTATCCTTCACTAATTCAATATGTGGATCTAGAACCTCATTTATAGGTTTAATAACACTCTCGGGTCTTTCATCGCCCACAATTACGTCAACTAGCCCAGGCTGATATAAATGGTATTCTGACGGTTCAATCACTGTTACACTTAAACCTCTCTTTGAAAGAGAATTTGCCACTACACTACCAGCGTTTCCCGCTCCTATAACAACTGTTCTACTTTGTTTCATATTTAGTAAACTATCTTAATTAGAATATAAAGTTACTTTAGGAATAGTAGGATTTTGGGATAACCTAAAATTATTTTTAATTTGAAAATCCTAAGTATAATAGATGAAACGAATATCGCTAGAGCGAATGAAGAGAGGGGCACTAAAGTTTATGATACTTTCTTTACTACAAGAAAAACCTATGTACGTTTATGAGATTATCAAAAGCATTAACGCGAAAACTAACGGGTTATATAAGCCTAGTACTGGGTCGATTTATCCGATTTTAAGGGGGTTAATAAAACAAGGGTATGTAAAGGTTGAGGAAAAAGACGGTAAAAAGATTTATTCTTTAACTGAAGAAGGAAGGAAAAAATTCGAAGAGATTAAGGCTGAAAAAGATTTGATTCAAAACAATCCGGTAAAAAAGAAATTAGTAGACTCGCTGTTCGAAATAGGTTTAGTCATATATAATAATAGAGATAAACTCGATGATCAAAAAGTCGAAAAAATTCTAAACATCATAGAAGGATGCAAGAAGAACATAGAAGAAATATTCAAAAAGTAAGATCATTCAAACCTCTTTATATAGTCTATGAGTTTCAGACTTTTTTCCACAACCTTTTTAGGATCTTCATCAATAACATAAATCGAAGGCTCCTTTCCAAAATCACCAATATCAACTATATAATTAGGTATTTTCCCAAGCTTCTTATAAGCCGATTCTACCATAAAATTCATAGTGTGATGTTCCTTACTCCTACTCTCTTCCGGCTCACTGCTCCTATCAAATATAAAAGTGTTATTTGAAGGAAGGGAGTCTACAATCTCTTTGTAGTACTTTAAATTTATTGCACTTCTCATCCTCTTATCGTATTTCATAGCCGTTATGATCACTCTAGCAACATGATCAGAGGCACCAAATGCCGGAGGTAAACAATAAATTACCTTATTAAAAGCTACGGTCAACCTACCTGGAATTGCGGCTACTTCATCACTTGTTTTTGCATCTGGTAATGCATAACCAATATTAGTCCTAATCTCTGGAATTAATAAGTAAGCCTTATCGTAACTTATAAACAAGTCTACAGCTTCTTTTAGTCTTATCAGCACTTCCTCCCGTATATCCATTTTAACCCCCACGAATAGTATATTACGATGATGAGATAAAAAATTCCAATGACTTAATGATTTATCCTGGTCCAGCTGATGATTGCAAAGATTTTACAACTTTGAGAGTTGATAAAGTAGCGAAGAACTCTTGCCCAGCTGGGACTACGATTACCATATTACCTCTCTGAGAAATATCTGAGAGCATTTCTAAGAATCTCAGCTGTAACGCTACTGGGTTGTTTTGATAAGATTGGGAAGCCTCAGCTAAAATTGTGGAGGCTTGTTTTTCTCCTTCACTTAAAATTATCTTAGCCCTCCTTAGCCTTTCTGCCTTAGCTTGTTCGGCCATCGCTGAGAGCAACTCTGGTGATAATCTTATATCTCTCACAGTGACTTGAGTCACTTTAATTCCCCAGCCTTCTGTTACTTCATCTAAAATTGACTGCAATTTCTTGTTTATTTCCTCTCTCTTAGATAGAATCTCATCCAACTCCATTTGTCCTATTATATCCCTTAATGAAGTTTGAGCTAGATTAAGTACGGCTAATTGGTAATTACTTACCGTCACTATCACTTTTAAGGGATCAATTACTTTGTAGTAAACTACGGCATCTATAGTGACAGTAACGTTATCCTTAGTGACTATAGTTTGCGGGGGGACATCCACGGTAACGATTCTTAAATCTACTAGTAAAGGCCTATCTACAAAAGGTATTAAAGTTATTATTCCCGGACCTTTAACGCCTAATACCCTTCCCAACCTAAGCACTACAGCTCTCTGCCATTCGGCTACAACCCTAAGGGATAAGGCTAACAGTATTATAACAATAATCAGCAGAAACACTATTCCTATTATATCAGCAACTGATACCATACAATATATTTATGTATTCAGCGTTTAAATTTTAGTAGTATAGCTGAAATAATAACGCCACATATAAAACTGAGAATATATTCTAAAATTACGTAATTTACTGCAACCTTATTGCTGTAAACAACGTTATTTTTCACATTACCAAAAAAGGACACAATAGCGTGTTTAAAGTTATAGTGTGTGATAAAGTTGACTAAAGTATTATATGCTGATTCTATGTCAGAAACAAAATTAGAAAGATACGGTACTGAGATGTAATACGTAGAGGCTAAGGTGAAATTCCCGGGATAATAAACTACGAAAACACTTGAATTAGTATTTAAAACAGTGTAACCAGAGGAGTTTGTAACGCCAGTGGATGAAACTTGAAGACCGGTTATACTTAAAGTCTCCAGTTCAATATTTTGCCATGGAATAGGTTTCCCATTATAACTCAAATTAACTATGACGGAAGAGTTCTTATGAATCACATTAAGAGCCGGCTTCACAGGCCATAATACTTGTAAGTCGTCACTTCCAGCGGAGAGAGTTACGTAAGGTGACCATAAATTACTTAGATCAGCATTAGAAGATATACCAACTACACTCTCGGCAGTGTCAAAGCCTACCGACAATGCGTAAGGCACTATTTGCAGATTACCGTTTTGAAGTATATATAAGTTCATGCTTCCGTAAACGAAGGCCTTAACATAGCTACCTCCCCCCGGACCTCCAAAGACAAATTCTAAGTCGTTAGGTACACCCGCAATAGAGTAACCTCCAATCTGGAATTGCCCACCTATCGGGGCAGTATAATAAATACCCTTATGACCGTTGATATAATATCCGAAGGATAATGAAGTGGAATTGATTACCATAAAGAGCTCTATATTAATAGGTAAATTTACTGTAAACGTAGGGCCTATATAGCAAAGAACTCCTAAGCCCTGATACACGCTAACATTACCTTTAGGGAAAGTAGTGGTAAAAGGCCCTTCTAAATCCCACAGATTTAAAACTAAAGTGGTGGAAAAGTAAGTATTATTTATTTGATGGAAGAGAATAACGTCTTGCGCCCAATATTTACCGTAAACCATTGCGTTAAGCTGTAAGGACATATTCCCTTGAGTTAGGAATTGCCCATTAGGAAGATAAGAATCTCCTATAAACATATTAGTTATATTTACAACGCCTACTACTTCATTTGTGTAATAAATTGTAAATGGAGAGAAAAATGAAACCCCCATAGGGTAAGATATCGTAACAGGTTGGGAAAACGCTATTAGGCCACTAGGAGCAATTAATAATAAGAGTAAAGCGAGAACTACAATTTTCATTAACATTATTTTCCCCAGACTACTATTAAATATTATGGTAAGCCATATTGCAATTCCAGTAATTATCATAGTAGTAGTCATATTACTTTTAGTACTTACTGGACAATACCAAAACCCCATAGTTGCAGTACCATCGCTAGCAATTGTAGGTTATATTTCATATAGAATTTTTTATGTTATTTGGAAAACGCGCGGTAGAAATATTTACACTTATATTGGTAAAATAGGGAAAGCAGTAGACGATTTAGTACCGGGCAAAGAGGGTTACGTAATAGTTGAAGGGGAGTATTGGAAGGCTATAAGCGACGAATATATAGCTAAGGATGAGGAAATAATTGTAGTTGGAATGGATAATTTTAAACTAATAGTCAAAAAATATACACGTGCTAAAATTAAATCTTAATAAGGTGATAGAACTTAAAAATCAACCAAATTACTCAGTAGTAGTAGAAGGAAGTAAGCTAACGATCTATTATACTCCCCCATCTATTTCTGAAGCTGGTGGAATTGATGTAGGGGAGGAGGAAATGCCTATAATAGAGATTCATGGGGAAATAAAAGGGGAAGAGGTGGAAATTATTAAGGCTGAAATTGTAAAAGGTAACAATAGGAAAAACTTAAGTGAAGACGAACTCCAGTTATGGTTAGATTACATCAGTGGCGGAGGTGGTTAAAATTACTTATATATTCGTCTACGGTTCGTTAAGATTTGGATTTGAACTAAACCATTTTTTGAAAAATAGCAGATTTGTAGGACTAGCTTTTACTGAAGGTTTTAAAATGTATGACCTAGGGGCTTATCCTGGCGTAGTGAAAGGTGATGGTGTAATTTACGGGGAAGTTTATGAAATAGATGATGAATTACTTAGAAAACTTGATGAGGTTGAAGATTACACCGGAAGTCCATCAGACCTATATGTTAGAGAAAAAATTAGAGTCTATTTTGATCCAAAAAGGAGATATTACCTAGATAACGTTAACATTTACGTATATAATCAAGACATTTCTGGGAGAGAGGTAATAGATGAAGGAGATTACGCAAAATATGTAGGAATGCCAGTACTCGTAAACTATTTTGCGTATGCGGAAAACACTAACGAAAAGGTTTTACTTCAAAGAGGAGTAAGGACTATTCTAAAGAAGATTCCAGCGATTTTAGAAGATTATAAGATAATATTTGATACCCCTTGTAGATGGGGTTACTGTGCTAACTTAAAAGAAGAAAAGGGAGGTAAAGTTTGTGGTTATATATACGTAATGCTCGAAAATGAGTTAAACGCACTAGATAAAGCTGAACAACATTTAATAAAATATATTAGGGATGTAGTAAAAGTAAAAGACAACATAGGGAAGGAGTATTATGCATATGTATACGTCTCTTCCCCGGGAGAAGAACACAAACCTACGGAAGAGTACTTGAACATTATTATTGAGGGTTTAAAGAGCGGCTGGGGTGATAAGTGTAAAAGTGCTGGTTTAAATTGGTGATGAGGCCCGCCCTATACTTATTGGTGAAGAGAGAACCCGAGGCTGACGATGAATAACTCACTGGAATTGCCGATACTGCTCACACAGCTATATCAATTATTACTCCTATTCCTAACACTACTGATGAGTAAATATTGTAATAGAACGCCTTACCGAAATTCCCCTTATTAGCTAAGTAAAACGCATATAACATTATTAAGCCATGTAACACAGTTGCAATATAAGCAATAATTCCTAAATGATAAAACCAATCACCCAAAAACGCTAACACGACTGAGATCAGTTGGTTTAGCCCGGCAAACGGCAAAGCTTTATTGCCTAATAATACAGCAAAACTATGTAACCCCATTGACTTATCGAACTCCGCATCTGGGATGTGATTATATAAATCAAACCCTACAGCCCAAAATATAGTTGCGATAACGAAAAACCACGGAATTCCCTCCATAACTTGAACGAAAGAGTTGTAATATAAACCTAAAACCGCCACAGCCCCACTGAACACTGCTAAACCTTGAATACTAGCTAAATGATAGTTAGCAAACGCGGTATACCTTTTCATATAAGGATAACTCATTACGACTAAGGCTACTAACGGTGATAAAATGAATGCATAAAAGTTCACGAAATATGCTGAAATAAAGAAAAGTACCAAAGATAATGCAATTATGATTTTAGCTTCTTTAACACTAATTTTCCCGGTAACTAAAGGCCTTGTCCTCGTCCTAGGATTTCTAGCATCTATCTCCCTATCAGCCAAATTATCATTAGTCATCCCAGCAGTCCTCAAAAAGAATAAAGAAAGGAAAATTAATATTAAAATAGGAATTGGCGGGATTCTTTTGATTGCAACAAAGGCACCTAAATACGCCATTGGCAAACTGAAAAACGTCTGTTCTATCCTCAGAAACCTTAGATAAATATATAACTTACTTTTACTTTCAGTCGCTCCCCCTGGATCCCATGAATGCATATTAATTAATAACCTTTTCCGCTTTTAACTTCTTGTACTGAAGATAATAATCAAGCCCGTCGATCAGAGCTATTACACTAGCCTCAATAACGCTAGTTGAAACACCTTCAGTCCTCCAGCTAATCTTACCGTCAGTGAACTCAATAGTAACCCTAACAACACTTTCAGTATTTTTGATTTCACCGGGTAGAATTACACGGTAATCAGTGAGCTTAACGTTAGAAAGTTCTGGGTAAACTTTTTGTAAAGCTTTCCTTAAAGCTATGTCAACCGCATGCACTGGCCCAACGCCTTCGGCAACCTCTAAGTTCCCATTAACCTTAACGACAGCTATTGCCAAGTCTTTTTCGTTAATCACTTTCCAATATTCAACATTTATTAACTCCTTGTAAAGACCGATCTCTTTCATAACCACTAAGAGGGCAGATGCAGGTGCTAAATCAAAACTATAACCTCTATTTTCTAACTCCTTAATCTTTTGGAGTGCATTCTTCAACCTCTGATCCTTCTTATCTATCTTTAAACCAAGGGAGTCTAAGTAAGTAAGCAAATTGGAAGTACCAGAAAGTTCAGAAATTACAAACCTCCTTGTATTTCCTACTAAAGAAGGATCAATGTGTTCATAAGCCCTTGTAACCTTCATTACGGCATCAGCATGAACCCCAGCCTTATGGGCGAAAGCAAAATCGCCTACATAAGGTTGATATGGATTAGGATGTAAACCGGCAAGCTCATAAACAATCCTAGAGACTTCCTTAAGTTTCTTAAGGCCATCATTACCTTTTAAAACCTTGAACCCCATCTTTAACGATAAATTGGGTATAATTTGTATTAAATCAGCATTCCCAGTCCTCTCCCCAATTCCATTTATAGTACCTTGTACATGCCTAGCCCCAGCTAAAACACCCATTAGAGTATTAGCCACAGCACAACCAGAATCATTATGCATATGAAGCCCTATAGTAGTCTTAACATTTTTCGCAACTTCGCTTGTAATTTCGTAAACTTCATGGGGTAGAGACCCCCCGTTAGTATCTGCTAAAACCAAAACGTCTACTTTTGCACTTTCTGCAGTTTTTAATACTTGAAGAGCATACTCCTTATTTTCCTTGTAGCCTTGATAAAAGTGTTCCGCATCAAATATTACCTTCATACCGTGGGATTTAAGATACGAGATACTGTCATAGACTAGGTCTAAATTATCTTCTAATGATACCTTTAGTACTTCTTTCACATGTAAATCCCATGACTTACCGAATATCACAGCAACATCTACATCTGATTTTATAATAGCATTTAAACTAGGGTCTTTATCCGCACTAAACTCTTTCCTCCTAGTACTTCCGAAGGCAGCTATCTTAGAATGTGATAAGGAGTACTTCTTTATCTCTTTAAAGAACTCCTCATCCTTTGGATTTGATCCAGGCCAACCTCCTTCAATATAATCTATCCCTAATTCATCCAAAAGTAGTGCTATCCTTATTTTATCATTTAAAGTAAAGGATACATTAGCTGCCTGTGCCCCATCCCTTAATGTTGTATCCAACACCTCAACAGATTTCGTAAACACCTTGCATAGGCTATGATTAAAATATAAGAATTTAAGCTTTGGGTTAGTTTAAAACGTTATGATGTCGAAAAATTTACTACTAATAATCGTGGGCTTATTAATATTTTTCATTTCATTCGCACTATATATTGCAATGCCTTTATACTTACCCTATTACCATGAAATTGACACCGCATTAATTTCTCATGAAAATAAAATAGAAGTGCCACCACAATCAACAATAAAAATAGTTAATTTGACAGCTAATAATTATAATAATACAGTGTATGTAATCACAAATTCAAGTAATGTTAATGTATATGTTTTTAATAATAGACTAACATTGATCGGAAACAATAGTGGATATATAGCAATAGAAGTAAATCCGGGAAATTATATTGTTGCACTAAATAACCCAACACCTAACCAACAATACGTAAACGTACATTATGCAGTATTACCATATTCCCATTTGAATGAATTCTATACATATTCTGGTATTATATCCACGGTAACAGAATTCTTTATGGCCTTAGGAGTAGTTATAGCTGGATATTCTATTATAAAGACTCTTTTGGGCAGAAAGATTTCCTCAGCTGTAAATAAAATCACAAAAAAGAGGTAAATGTGTCTATACAAATCTGTAAACTTTTTATGTATCTAAAAGATATAAATTCAACTCTTTCTATTCTGTTTCATATTACTGCCTATAATGAATTTTGGTTAAAACCGAATATAAGAAACTCAGCCCTTCAGTAATAAAACTAGGCCCTTGATGCGCTAAGAAATCTCCCTTAGTGAACACTACCTTCTTAGATAAAGCCTCTAACCCCCTCTCCTTAAGTTTTAGTAAAAACCTTTCCTTTTCATAATCGGTAAGCCTTTTAGGTTCGTAAATAACAACATCTGGGTTCCTCCTTATTACCTCATCATCGGACGGTGTAAAATACGCGTTAGGGTTATCATCAAAAATGTTGATACCACCAACAATATAAACCGCATCACTGACATGAGAAGGAAACCCCGCAGTAATAGGACCGCCTAAATCAAACTCAATATACACCTTAACCCTCTTATCAACATTCCTTCTGTACTTGTTAATCTCAGATAAAAGAATTGAGTAAAGCTCCCTTCCCTTGTCGTGAACGCCTAATACTAAAGACACTAATAATACATTATCAAGTATCTTAGAAACTGAGGTGGGGACTGGGACTGGGTAAACTGTAAACCCCTCATCTATCAATTTCTTAGTGAGAAACTTCTGAGCGCCCATAGTAGTAAAAATAATATCTGGTTTGTTATCCCTTAAAAAATCTAAATTAACATGAGTATAACTACCTATTTTAGGTTTTTTCCTCGCCTCTTCCGGTCTATAGCTAAATGCATCAGTTGCAATAACTTTATCCCCCAAAGCTAAAAGAAAAATTGTTTCTGTAGTTGCCGGATCCAAACTCACTATTCTCTCTATTGGTGTCTTGATTTCAACGTAATCATCTAAAACTTCATTATAAACCTTCAACTTGTGCCACACCCAAACAAGTTTCTAATCCAAAAGCCCTTTTAACTCCTTTTAGGATGATCTTACCACCGTATTGAAGGAGTAGAGACTCGCAAGTATCACCACTCACTTTAACCACTTCAGCATTAAACAGCTTAGCTAACTCCAAAAGCCTCCTATCACCAATAGATGAAACTATAACGTCAAGCCTGTTCTCGTTCAAGTAAATTGATTTTAAAGTAAGCTTAATACTGTATAATATCACCTCCAAAGGCATAGGTGAAATATATTTCAAACCTACCACAACCTTATATGGATAAAGGTAAAGTGCACTACAACTACCATCTCCCCCAATTATGATGTCTGCATCACAAGGATATTCTGAAATAACATAGCCTCCCTCCTTAGGAACATAGTACCTCTTCACGTGGTCATCTACGTAAACAGAAACCCTACCCTTTTCCAATAACTTCTTATTTACCTCCTTCACCTTCTCATACTTTTTCCAATAAAGGCCGTTAATCCATGAAAACTCTTGAACACTATATAAACCCATCTCAGCAAATTTAGAGGTAAGTACTAAAGTGGAGTCCATTAAGTCAGCAATAATTGAGGCCAAAAACGAAACCCTACCCTCTTTATGTAGCGGGATTACGTAATTACCTGAAGGTGAGACAACAATAACCGGCTTCTTGTTAATATATTTTAATCCACGTGAGAGAGAACCAACAACAACCCTAACCTCTTCATCATCATCAACTACATAATACCCTAACTGGGATAAGAAGTCCCTAATTTTCTCTGCAACACTACTATTTCCAATTACTTTAATTTTGCTAAAATACAACAACCCATAATACTATTCGAGTTTATAACTTAAAAACTAAAATCACTTCTTTCTAGCCTTAATCACAGTAAACTTTTCCTTTAACAACTCGGTGTAATCACTACCCATTTCCTCAGAGTAATCTCTTATAATCGGGGATAACTCCTTAAATTCCTCATCAGTTAACTCCCTATATTCGTAAGTCGGTATGCCGACCTTCTCTTCAAATAACCTCTTTGCGTATTCCTTAGCCTTACCCTCCAGTTTATCCATGATCTCAATATACTCCTTATCTCTTAAACCCTCAAACTCCTCAGTAGTAATTAAACCCTCAAGTAACAAAGCCTTCAAAAACCTTACCGTCTCGTATCTAGGTGGTTGTAGACCTATTTTTGAGGGTGAAACCTTACCCCTTATATAAATCCTCCCACCTACCATACCGCTACCCACGAAATTACCTACCGGCTCCCTCCTAACATTAGTACCTAAAACCATAATCACACCTCCAGCCATATACTCGCCCAGATAGTCATCAACGAAACCGCCTATAATTAGGTAAGGTCTCTTGTCCTTATACTCCCTCATCTGAATACCAACCCTATTACCAGCATTACCTTTAACAAATATCTTACCGTTCTGGAAAGTCTGAGCTAAGACGTCTCTGGCGTCGCCATAAATAACGACTTTCCCCCCATGCATCGTATCACAGCAATCATCAGCAACATTACCGTAGACATAGAACTCATTATCCTCATTTAAGTTTGCCATAGCGTTTCCAACAACACCGTATAAATTAACCCTAATGTTTCTAACACCGTAACGCTTAAAACTAATACCGATATAACGATGCCCCATAACGTTTGCAACATTAATAACGCTCTTCTTCTTAGCCACCTCAACGATAAGCCTATTTAACTCGTTATACTCCACATTTAAGGCATTAATATCGTATTTTTGAGGAACGAAGATTGGAGGAGAAGAAAATGCAAGCCTCTCCTCTTCATCCCTCCCATAAGATATGACACCACGTTTTAGAGAGGCTATGAAATAAGACCCAGGCTTTAAAGTCCAGACCCTAGCGTTAGGACTTATCTCCCTTATCTCATTCTCCTCGCTAGCAACATAGTAGTGATTTTCATCCTCACCTATAATTGCCGGCCTAAACTTAGACCTATCAGCTAGGGCTATGAGATAAAGATCATCACCAGAATCGTAACCAATAACTGCTGTGAAAGGACCGTCAAGCCTAGCATTCCTATAGTGATAATCGGTAATACTATCAAAAGGCGAAAAACGCCTTGACGGATTTACAAGAATCTTGACAGCCTCCTCAACAGTCAAACCCTCACTTATTAACTCTTCAAATAGAAAAGCAATAACCTCACTGTCAGTCCCTACAAAACCCTCCCAACCCCTCTCCATTAAGAACTCAAGATTAGCTCCGAAAGAGCTTACGTCACCGTTATGAACAATTGCAATATTAAATGAAGAGAACGGATGAGACCAGTAAGGGTAATGCCCCGGGGAATTAGTCGGTTGTCTAGTATGTGCTAACCATAAATCACCCTCCATCTCCTCAACCTTATAAATCCTCGCAACATCTAGAGGATAGCCTACCCCCTTATAAACCCTCAGACTAGAACCAAAACTATAAAGCCTACCTCTACTCTTACTCTTCCATAAAATCTCATTAATATTCCTAAAGGACTTTTTCAACTTCGTCAAGTCATCAAGCGTTATTTCAAACTTACAATCACAAATATCCTCACTAACGAATTCAACTTCCTTAGAATCAACTTTTATCCCGTGTTCCTCCAAAACCCTTTCTAAAGTTTGCGGATCCCCCTCATAAAACGCTTTTATAAAATACTTATTAGACGAGTCCAAATCAAAAACCGCAAACCCGGCACCTCTATCACTACCCCTATACTTAACTCTCTGTATAGCCCTAACAACAGCTTCTCCTTTAATCTTCGGAGCATTTCTCTTCCTTAAAACCCCTAAAACCCCACAACCAGAAGGATGAATCATAACGATCCCGCCGCCTTTACCCTAAGTTTCTTCAACACGTAAGAATTTAGGTTTACAGCCCTTAATAGTTCCCTATTACCGGTTAAAGTGGATTGAACACTATAAACGCCAGCAGCACCAGCTAAGAGGGCTATCTCTTTCTTAAAACCGGAAATCAAATTAAATGCCTTATCCTTGAGACTGCCTTTACTCCCTTCACCTATAGCCACTTCAAGCACCTTGTGTGACATAATTACACTGTCAGCGCCCAGAGCTACAAGTTTAAATGCGTCACCAGAATCCCTTATCCTTGAGGACTTAGCTATAACATCAAACCTCCTCCTAACCCCCATACTCTTTAACTTAGTATCCACTTCGGAAATAACCACCTCTATGTCCTCATTTCCAGAATCTTCATCAATAATGAAACCGTAAACACCTTTATAGTCTGAGACGTCATCTAGAATATCAGAGCTTGAAGGCAAGTAAAGGTAAGTGAACGGTTTATAACTCTTACTCCATGTCAAGAAACCGTTACCATCAGCACTTATTGTGACTTCTGCATATTTAGGATCAGTCTCAATTGAAAATACGGCTGAACTTAGGGCTAAAGAAGCCCAACTTAAAGCCTCCTTAGTTTCCTTATCTGCCTCGGAAACGTCAAAAATTATAGGCAAAGACAAGTAAAGCTTGCCTTGGGCCAAGTAAAATGAAGTATCTATATCCTCCCTGTACGGATCTATTGAAGGTCTAGTAACTTGCGCACCGTCAGACCTCAACCAGTCAACTATTCTTGACGGTTTCTCAACATCCGGGGGTGCAGTAGAACCCATACTCGTGATCACTGGATCACCCTTATTAATTAACTCGTGAAGGTAAACCTTCCTCCTCTTACTCCAAAGCTCCCCTAGCTTCGGGGGCAACTCCTCTTCTTCACCTTCTATCCCTAAAATTTCTAAGGTCTCCCTTGAAAGGCCTTTACCGATTAAAAGATCCCTTCTACCCCTTAGCTTCTCTATAGAGTTAAGACCCAAATTATCTAAAATGTTTGCCAGTTCAAGTGAGAAGCCCTTAATAAAGTTACTTAAAGTCTTAATACCGAACTCGATATCCAACATCCTAGTTCCATCAATCTTATTAGTTAACGCTGTAGGACACGACCCGATATGGCACTTATGAACCATAACACAACCCATAGCGATTAAAGCCCCAGTACCTACGCTTACGACATCTGCTCCTAAAGCGAGCAGTTTGGCCGCATCTGTAGCATCAGCAACCCTACCGGCAGCTATAATAGTAAAATTATTCCTCATTCCTTGATCCCTTAACACTTTATCCGAAATAGCAACCGCTAACTCAACTGGGATACCAACATTATCCCTTATTACAATTGGTGTAGCACCGGTACCGGCACCGTGACCATCTATTATAACACCATCAGCCCCCATCCTCGCTATCCCAGAGACTATATAAGGAATGTAATTTGTAGCTGCAACTTTTACGAAGACTGGCTTACCTGTAGCCTCTTTTAACGCTTCAATCCTCTGTCCCAAGTCTTCGATTGAGTAAATATCGTGATGAGGTGCTGGAGAAATTGCATCAATCCCTACTGGTATTCTCCTCGTTAATGATATAGGCTCTGTAACTTTACTCCCCGGTAAATGACCTCCAATCCCGGGTTTTGCTCCTTGCCCTATCTTTATTACTATTGCAGCACCGTGCATTAAAACGTCTATATCCACACCAAAACGTGCTGAAGCCCATTGAACAAAAATCCTCTTTGACTTAGCCACTTCAGGGTGTAAGCCGCCCTCACCAGTGCCTGCTAAAGTCTCAGTTAGATCAGCAACCCTAGCAATAACTATATTAGGATTACCGCTTAGGGCACCATAAGACATGTCCCCTAAATATAACGGTGAAGAAACCTCTATCCCAACAACCTCTGTCCTTGTACTAGCGGAGGGGTTTTCAGAAATTTTAGGGTCTTCGTGCTTAAACCTGACCCTATCCAAAACTCTTAATGAATCCCCCCATGAAGGGAAGATCTTATAAGGCTTGCCGGTTAAGGCTAACTTCCTAATATGCTCTAACCTCTCAACATTCCAAAACTCGTTATCTGTCTGTTTAGGTATTGGGAGGTAATCCTTTATCACGATCAAAGTGGTCGCTGAGTTATAAATACTTAATATTGCTATATATTTGTTTATAGGAATTTAAACGAACCTAACGATACGTAAATATGGTAAAACAAAGTTCGAGAGAATGACATGAATTCACCATAAATAGAGAAAAGATTTGCGTTAATAAAAAATTATTTCGAGACAGTTGGGAATTACCAAAAAGTATTTAATATAAGGACATGTTTTTCAAAACTTTTTTATTAGATAACATGAAAGTTTACAAAAGCAAGACGCTAAATACTCTGGTTGAAATTAACGTAAAATTTATTATTTCATTAACAAAAGTTAGTAATGCGGCCGTCGTCTAGCCTGGATTAGGACGCTGGCCTCCCAAGCCAGTAATCCCGGGTTCAAATCCCGGCGGCCGCACTGTGGGAGTACCCTAATTCCATTTTTTAATTTCAGATACGATTGGACTACATTAACTAATGAACTAACGTAACGCTCTTTTACCTCACCGTTTCCAACATATAGACATAACACCTACCTTTCCGCTCACGCAAAATATAATCGCCGAATTCATAACGACGTTGCTTTTCTCCCATTTTATCGCCCCGCAATGTTGCCAATTCACGTTTATAAGCATTGGCAACTCGTCAATTTTTGCCGTGATTTGTGTAGAGTTGAAAGAAAACGGCGAGGATCTCGAGATTATGAGAAAAATTCAGAGTGTCTCTCTGAACTCGATGAACCCGTTCGCGCCAACTTCAATATGCCTAACATTAGACAGTTCATTACAATCTTATCGTAATTCACCAGCTCCTAAGCCGCAAATCCCAGCTACCGCACCGTAGGATATCTTCTAAAATTCCACTACATTTTCCTTCACTTTATTGCACGTTTCAATTAAGTTATTTAGTGGACGGACGAACACTTTTCTCGTACGCCATCTTAATGTATCTAATCCAGGTTCTCTGTTTGTCCCTACACTTTCATTTCAATCATGATCGAGTGTAGGGACTTAGTCCTCAACCACCACAGTAGGTGGGTCGTGGGACTCCAACGACACGGGGCTTTCATCTCTATACTCACTCTCACCCTTTTGGGCATAGCCCACGTCGGCGTGAGAGGTCATCCTTGGTAATTTTTGTTATAAACGACGTAAAAAGATTTCTATTAACGCGGAAAAGGATTCAGCCCATAATCACGTAACCGTACTCATTATCTTTCTCTACTTTACTCTCATTATTGTGGACGATATCTACACTTATAATGTTCAATGACTCGCAAATTTAGCCAAGCTGAACCAGCCAGAATAACTGATAGCCTAAAAGACTAAAAATTTTTAGGAAACAAAATATAGAAAAAATAAAAAAATAAATTTAACTTATCTTTCTATAAACTAGGACTATAGCAACTATCGCTACTATTAAACCAATTATACCCGCTATAATACCGCCGTAAACTAATGGCTTTATACTATTTAATTCAGAGGATAGAGAACTAACAGTACTATTTAAGCTGGATATAGAATCTTTTAGCGATGTTATGTTACTGTTCAAAATACCTATTTGACCGTTACTAGTACTGATCTCACTCTTTAACGTAGTAATTTCATTATTTAACGTAGTAATTTCATTATTTAACGTAGTAATCTGGCTCGTTATGGAGGATAACGTGCTATTAATGCTTTGAACTTCGGTCTCTAAATTATGGATTTCAGTTGACAATTGGTTAACCTCAGCTTCTAACTCTAATATCGAACCATTGAGAGCAGATATCGCAAGAGGTGTGGGGTAATTAGCAGTAACAGTTACAAATACTGTCTTAGTTAGACCACTATAAACTGCAGTTATGTTTATCACTCCAGTATATGCTGGGTAAAGACTATTAACTTGTGGTAGGAATGAGATATTATAGTAACCAGCAAAAGGCCCAGTAGTTATTAGTGAATAGTGAAGGTTCTGGAATTCTGGTGATGTAGTACTAACGTATAAGGTCGCATTAGTTATAGGTTTACCAGCAAACATTACTTGGACTAACATGCTAGCCGGTAGGCCTTCAACTACGACCACACTAGAATAACCCACTGGGTTAGGGCTATCAATAGCAGTACCGTTCTGAATTACCTCGGTGGTCTTTACAGCTATCACTGCCGGATACAGAGTAAGGGATACTGTCTTAGTCTCATTACCTACAATACTAACATTAGTAGAAGCACTAACATAACCTGGATAAGAAGCAACAACCTTAAAAGTCTGAGTGAAATTGAAAGACACCACACTAAATTGTACTTGCCCGTTAACATTTGTAGTCTGAGAAGCTATATACTGCACCCCACTAGTTATATTGTATAAAGTCACATTGACCCCAGCAAAAGGTAAACCAGTTTCACCATTAGTCACGTCCACAATAATAGTTGCTATAGCTGGTAAGTACTTTACAGTAACTGCAGCAGATTTTACACCGGAATTAACATCTACTAGAACTGTATAGGTACCAGGCTTTGAAGCAGCACCAGTACCGAAAGTAAACAGTGTCACAGCTAAATTACCTTGAGCGTTTGCTTGATAATTATTAAAGTAAATCTCTGTAGTTCCGTAGTCGACATAAACTGTTACAGTAGCATTAGGTATTCCAGTGCTTATATTCAAAACCAATGGCTGACCATAATGGAAGACCTCATTTGGTACTGGGCTATAAAATACTATCCCATTAACATTCACTTGTGCTGATAGTATTGAAGCTAATACTAAAGATCCTATTATAAGAGTTATTAATAAAGAACGGACATTCATATACAACATCACCCATTTAATTTAAGAAATAAATAAAAAAACCTTGACTTAAAAATCCTTTCCCATCCCTTCATGAGGTTATAGTTACGTTAGTGAATATTAACTCAGTCGGATACTCTGATAGTACTGGACCTTGCGCAAACGGTACTGCACTTAGCACTATCACATATTGTCCAGCTGGTAGTGACGATATACCCTCTAATTGTACATATACTAGCAAGTATGGTACTGGAGTTCCAATACCTAATGCCGGATAGGCTCTGACAGCCTGGTACGAGAAGTACACAGCAGTCACTGTTGGAGTTGCAGTCTGCACATTAAATCCGCTCTTTGGATATACGAATGCTTGTATCTGGAACTCCAATGGATACGGTATAACGCTGCTCACAAATATCTTAATTACTTGTGCACTTGGGGTGATTACTATCGAACCATTATACTCGTAGTATAGCTTGGGAGCATGCGGAATTGGTACTACCGGTGGAACAGTGAATGGAGCTAATCTAATTGGTGTGAAGTTAATCGGTGCTAACTGAGTCATGAATGTCGCAGACTGCACTGGGTCAGATACTGTTACATACACTGTAGCATTATAACCTATAGCAACACCAGTATAAGTTACGAAGGGTAATACAAAGTCACCAGCCGGGCCTAATATGTATGGCTTGCCGTTTAAGACTATAGCTAAGCTTCCGTTAGTATAGGCAGTAAAGCTTGAAGTTACCGGCACTGGAATAATCGTGTTGTTCTCAACTATTACGAACGGAATAGTACCATTAAATACACCAGTACCTGGACCAGTCTCCGGTAAAGTAGGCATTACATTACCGGGTATAGTAGTTTTAACACCATATGCATTAACAACGATTGTATCACCGCTCGTAGCATTATAGTATACCATTGCTTTCCCGTGAGGACCTACAACAGTTATGTTAGTTAGTTCTTCTGCTAATATAGTAGTTGGGTTGGATTGAGCAAATTGCTTATCACTAACGCTTAGGAATGGTGGAATGCTTACAGTCTCAGCTATGAACCATGGCGGTGCGAAAGTTATATTTGGATAGAACGGATACGCTGTTAAGAAGTACTCCACTTGACCAGGCTTTATAGCAATTGGTACTATACCGGTTAGAGCAACCAATTTGGCTTTAGCAGTTAACAACTCATGAGTTACATAGTCATAGTATACCACTGTTAAAGTACTTCCGTTTAATGAAGTTACGTTGGTGTGTAATATTTGAGCAATTCCCGGTACATTGATTTCAAATGTGAAAGTACCGTTACAGGCTATGAACTGCTCAGCCACTAACTGAGTGAAGAACGTTGACAAGTTAGCATTTGTTAATGCAATGCTTACAGTCTGTCCATTTGAATAGGTTACAGATATGCTCTGTATAAATCCTAGGAACTGGGCAGTTGCCGGTACGTTAACTAACTTGTATAATGGGGAATTCCATATTTCTAGTGATATTACATTATTACTACCTATTGACAAGTATGTTGGGTTAACTGATGCATAGTATGGTTCATATAATATTAAGTCTGCAGTAGTTGAATACAATGGTATAACTCCGCCTGGGAAGTAGAACATATCGGTTACGTTTGGTACTTCTATCTGTGCAATAGCTTTGTATAACTTAGTAGTCATAAATGCGTGGAATACTGCATAGTCAGTAGACTTGTACACTATACTGTATCCGGAGTTAACAAACGTATAGTTAGTAGTTACCATATACATTGCATTTAACGAACCTACATACAACCCAGCAGTCACCATAGTAGTGCCAACTGTTGCATTAACGACCTTATAGGTCACGTACATTGATACGGTAATGTTCGGAATTGCAGCACCAGGATATGGTGCAGTGGGTGGTGCCGCTGGAGGCACTAATTCAATGTAACCTACTTGTGGCGGTGTCCCGGGCTCATTAAATGCTGGAACCAAATTACCAGCTAAAATACCAGTTACGCTAAGGCCAGACATATAGACTGGAACCGCATACGGACCATTCGGTGAATTCTTGTAAACTCCTTGCTCGAAGAAGTAATTAACTGTTGGGTTGTTACTAGCAAATTGCGGTAAATAGTACAAGAGATCTGCATCAGTTGGTGTAGCCGGAGTAGTTATGTAAATTGGAGCGGTAATGCCTGTAACATAATCATATCCTTCTAATTGAGTTGGCTCAAATGGTAAGGCTGGATTAGTTATATACTCATACTTTACTTCTGGTGTTAACGTAGTATATACTTTAATGTTGTAGTTCTCTGGGAAGTAACCAGATGCATAATACACTGTGTTTCCTTGTATAGTTAGCCCAGTGGTTGTAGTACCTTGATATAGTACTAGTGCACCATAGAAGAATTTGTTACTAAAGTTCAACATTAAGTCTGCAATACTGAAAGTACCATTTGCATAACCCGGAACTAATATTGAGTCTGGGTCGTAAATGTACAACGATGGTGAGTTATAACATATGAAATTAACTGGAGATACTGGAGTTGTTACAGATATTCTTGGAGGTATAATAATACCATAGAAGTACCCACTGTTTACAGATACTTGGTCATCAGTTCCAAAAGCAGTAACTACAACGCTTGTCTCATTACCCCACAACCCTAATTCAACTAATGTAATATAAGCGTATTGTGGAACTGTCACAAACTCTAGAGTCAGCGGTGCACTACCGGTGGTTGTTGCTGGTACAGTAGGTGCAGCTAAAGTTAACTGGAAGTATGGTAATAGCTGCACTCCCACTAAGTTCATGTTTTGCACTATCATTGGCTCTTGTGTACCAATTATAGATAGCTCGTACTCGTTTATAATTGGAGGTGTAACGTAGTTTGCAGTTAACATATATGTCATTGCGCTAGTACCATTAATTATCGGATATGCCGGAGTTACTATAATCCCGTTAAAGCTGTAATTACCAGCCGGAATCATCGGGTATTGTAACGTTGCATTAGTTAGTAATGTTACTGATGCTTTAGCATAGGTTGAGGTTAAGAATCCTTGAGCAGATACACCACTAGTTCCAGTAATTGATAAATTAGATGGTGGTGTCGATAACAAGCCTCCAAAGTAATCTGGATAGTTAGTACCAGCTATCTCGTAAACTCCTTCATATGCTGTAGCTTTGAGCTGTATTAACCCAGTATAGAAGACTAGGGTTGGGGTTGAAGGTTGTGATACAGTAACAGTATAGGTTTTAGTATAGAATTTACCAGTTAATTGTGCTGGTACTGGGATGTTGTATCCATATACGGGTAACGTGGGAGTACCGGTCAGAGATTTGACTTCTACTTCACTAACATTAGTTGTGGTACCAGATACGATAGAATACTGTATGTATAAGTTACTAACATATTCTATAATGCTGCCATTTGTTGTTATGCTTGGTGATAGTGTTAGTAAGTATAAGTAGAAGGTCTGACCATTTATGGTGAATTCACCGGATGCTTTTAACTGTATATCGTCTAGATATGTAGTAGTGTTTGAGGTTGTAATAACACCGAAGAAGGACATATAACCATTTGCGAAAGTATAAGCGCTAAATTGGAATGTCGATGGGTAGTTGTTTATTGAAGCTATGTATGCCATCTGTGCAAAGCTTATTTGCAGTGGACCGGGTACTGAATAGTTTAACTGGAATGTTAAGTTTGCTGGTACATTTCCTCCGGTTAAAGCGTCGACTATGGTGAAGTTAATTAGCGCTCTTCCCCAGATAACTGGACGAGTATATGCTTGAGACTGTAATATTGAACCTAAGTTACCGTTAGCCTGCATGGGGTTGAACAACCCAGCTTGAGATGGGGACGTGATGAAAGCTAATGGACCGAAGACAACAATTTCGTTAGTAGTGCTAGGGCCTAAAGTTACCCCTGCAATAGTAAGTTGTGATAATTGCCCTACGATGTAACCTTCTAACTTATTTGAGGAAGAAGTTTGGTAGTTAACAAAATCTGTTAACAATGTGGCTCCAGTAGTTCCATGTTCATTCATTAAGGGAACTCCAGTAGTATCATCAATCATATAACCTAAGGGGTTGGTAGTTACATAGTCTTCTTTTAATTTTGCTAACGTTGTAACATTGTTTACACTGGGTTCATATACGTATGTTGTGCCAACAGTTAAATAAGGTAAGTAGTTCTCCAAGTAAGAAATTGGTATATTTTCTGGTGTATTTTCGGCATTAGTCCCTATTATGTTTATTAAGAAGAATATTGCTTTTTCAGTAGAGCTATAATAAACATTATAAGTAATTGTGGTACCGGGTGGTGTCACTAAGTTTTTAGTAAAGCTTATTGGTATGGAAGTAGTACTACTAGTGCTGAAACTATAAGTTGCTAAAGTGAACTGGATGTTATTTGTTACGTTTAATATTAAGTAAGTTATAGCATTATACGTATTACTACTTATTGATGCTAAATTAACGTTGGATACATTAACTACGAACAACACGGAATCGACAGATTGGCCAAATAAAGTTCCTATATATACTGCACCTATTTGCCCGGGTGGTACTGTTATATATGCTTGGCTTAAAGTTGTGGCTAAAGGTATTACTCCTACAAGAATTGAGGCTATAAATAAAGTACTTAAGATTAGACCTAGGGACTTATTCATTTTAGGCTCACTTCTAACCAAGAAGAGAACTATCCCATTTATAAGTTCTTTTATACAAATGTATACAAATGCCGGGATAGCATTATACAAAATAATAAGTCATACTTTACTTCTTTAACCCTCTCTATTTAATATCAAGTATTATATATAAACTTGCCTACCAGTCTTGGTATTACTCAAGATTTGAGCTTTCGTGATAATACCATTTGCCAAAGAGTTTATTTACCTTAATCTTCCAAAGCAAACTAGCATGAATAAATTAAATTTAATTAGGATATTGTTATCATCCCTTGTGTTTTTAATGATGTTAGTACCAGTGTTACAAAGTCAATCTTTTTCTTCTTCAACAGTAGGTATACAAGTAGTACCGAATGACCAAGTAAACCCCCTAGGTACAACCCCTCCTACTGTTATCTTACCTACCAGCGGGAGTTCAGCTACATTTAATTTATACTTATTTAATAGTAGGGATACTCAAGCTATAATACCGGTTTATGTTGACTCATCTTTATATGAAACGGTAACTCTCTCGCCATATTCGTATACCGACGTGAAAATCCCGCTAAACGTGGGGTTACATAAAGTACAAGCTGACGGTGAAACAGTTTACGTCAATGTAACACAAGTGAGCTCAGCAGTTTCCGGGACTATGTACATTAACGGTTCTCCGACGGTGTTTGAGTTTAACGCACAACCGGGTCACGTCTATGTTTTAAACTATAGCTTAAGCTCACAGCTTTCTACATTAGAGACTATTTCACCACTCACGTTCATTAGTGATTTAGCAAACAACTTCTTTGAGACAGCCTATATTTACCCCCAACCCGCTGACAAGATAGCTTTAATAGTGCCTAAAGACATCCCACAAGGGATTTATTACGTTTATATATTCGGACTTTTCGGCACTTTTGTCAACGGGACTGAAGTACCTACTACTTACGTTTACGGGCTAATAATAGTCAATGTGAGTTATGGAATACCTTCCTCACTTCCCTCCCCAATCAGTTACACTGAAAACGGTGTTACTGTAAATTTAGAAAATATTAGCGGTTTTACTTATCTGCAGATACAATATCCCTTCTCTTTCGAGAACTCATATACAATTACTGTATATACGCCGACGGGAACCCAGCAGTTTACGCTTACTAACACTTCCGGGGGTACTTATACTATTTTAGGGCAAACATACTCTCCTCAAGTTTATGGCACGAACGTCGAATGGGCTTATACTAACACGTCGGTGACTTTGAAACTACCTCAATTCTACAAAGCGGAAATCACTATAACCTCGCCCACCGGAAGTGTACAGATTAATGTATCAAGAAATATTACACCCCCACATATCGTGACATTAAACGTAAAAGTGCTGAGTACTACCGGCTTACCTATTCAAGGTGCTACAGTTACTGTCTATAACGTTAGTAACAGTCAAATGATAAATACACTTACAACAAACAGTAATGGTTTAACTTCAATAACTTTACCTCAGGGGGCAGAAGTAAGACTAGTAGTTTCGGCTAACGGGTATTTCACAAACTCTACTGAAATCACTTTAACTTCGAATACCACAGTCACTATTTACCTTGAACCTATAACCGTAAGCGTTCAACTTGTTCAAATGACAGTAAACGGGAGTCCGGTTTCCCCTACCCAAGTTTCTACTAATGTATACAAATACAGCACGGTCTCTGGGTCTACAGTGAATTTAGGGTTTAAAGTGACTGTGAGTGGGATGGTGTTTAATAACGTCACTGTTTATGCGTTAATTAACGGGGTTAGGGTTAGTGTAAGCGGGAGTAACGGTGTTTATGAATTGTCAAGAGTGTATACTTCAATAGGTGTGTACAACGTGACGTTCGTAGCGGAGTATGAGGGGGTTATGAGTAGTGTGACACTGTTACTGAACGTTACACCAGTAACGACTACAACTCCAGTGCACACCAGTACTACGAGCACAAACACTACAACCACTTCTTCGTCCACCTCAACTACTCCTACATCGACGATTAGTATTTCAACAACCCCAGTACCTCTGACTTCGTCAACTTCTTCACTACCGTTGACCACGATATTAATAATCGTAATTATAGTAGTTATAGCTGCAGTAGCCGCAGTAATCTTACTTAGAAGATAAGAGGCTATATTTGTTTTTATTAATTAGAACTTTTTTCTTTCCTCCTATCTCTTTAATTAGTATAACGCTTCTAGTAACTGCTAATTATCTTTAATTACTTATAAATTTGTTTTGATATGACGTCTAAAAATTACAATTTATACTAGTTTGTTAACAAAATATGGGACTTTCAAGGTTCATTTTTTGTTTACTACAGTTGAATATTAGTAAAAAATAGTTCTATACTCTTCATCAAATCACGCTTTTGAACTTTTCCGCCTTACCACGAAATTCAGTTTTTTGCAAAAATGAGGATTTTTTATCGCCTTCTTTCAACTCCACGCGTAATATGATAGTTAACAGTCCTTAAATAACCCCACGTGATAAATATAAAGTGGGAGAGGAACGAGTAATAAGGTTTT
>OGCG01000399.1_pt1 | contig 27494 bp, 29 predicted proteins | sample 1570061 | NCBI WGS metagenome assembly OGCG01 (sample SAMN06268698, study PRJEB24515) | hot springs metagenome | isolation source: Joseph's Coat, Yellowstone National Park, Washington, USA | place: USA:Joseph's Coat, Yellowstone National Park, Washington, USA
AACCCAGTGGCTCTTTTCAAGTGCTCCCGGCGCATAAACCTGAGAGGACCTGTATAAGTGCAAGTTTTGAGTTGATGTTCCCGCCTCCTCGCCATGGGTCAATACCGAGATCTACTTATCGGCCGGCGAGCAGGTCACTATCGTCGCCACCGGCACAACCAATAACGGCAGTATCTACGGAAATGCGATCAACGGGCCGGACGGCCGGGGTATGGTCAGCGACAACGGCTATGATTTATGATTCCACAGCCGCTGTCCACAACCCTCAGCCCACGCCGTTTCTTGCCGCTGATCTGCCCACTTGGTCGCTGATCGGTTACATCGGAATGAGCGCTCCACCCGATACCGGTCCCATCAGACCGCCGACCGTCTTCGAAGTCGGGAGTTTCGACCGCCTGACCGTCACCACACCGGGGGTGCTGTATCTCGGCTTTAATGACAACAGCTTTACCGGCAATACAGGACATTACCGAGCGATCATCACGGTGGGGATGCCTATTCCCGTTTCCTTTACCGGGATATGGGACGGACAAGCGGTGCGGCTGACCTTGATCCCAAATCAGGCCGTGGAGAACTTGCCAGATGCCAAGCTCGTGGGTCAGATCACCGATTTTCAAACTGATGAACCGCTCGGCAGCCAGCCCCCCTTCTACACTCTCAACGGGGAAAGCATCAATGTGTGGGTTGCACCCAAAGAATTCCCGGGTGTGTACATCGTTCACAATGGAGATCAAGGACCCCAACCCACCTACGGGACGTGGATCTTCTCCCAATAGGTCGCACACTTCCTCAGCAGAGCAGCGTGGTTTTGACTTGCGACCAAACGTGGTGCGGTTGTGGCATCTCAACACACCAACTTAATCGCCTCCCTTGCGATCTTGACCGTTGCGGTCTTCAGCAAAGTTGAGGTCGCTCGCCCTTCACTCGGGAAAGCTGAGGTACCACACAGCGTTGTGGTTTCTTTGCAGCAGCTCGCCACTGTACCTGCAGCTGACGCGAGGGGCCAAACTGCAGTTTACCAGGCACTGATGAGCAACCTCACGTTTGGCCTCAAACCATACCTAGGACCCCAAGGACAGATCGTGCTCGATGCCTCTCCCGGCACGCCGCTTGGAGGTCTCGCCTGGTTCGAATACGACCCATCGTTCAGAACGTGGCGCTATCACTTCACTCCTCAAGGAAGCTTTCTTCTCATTGGCACGAGTGGCATCTGGGCCATCGGCCTCTCTTCCAATGGAGCCCGTTGGACCATGTACCGCTGGCGGGCCAAGAAGTTCCAAGCTAACCCAGCCCTCCGCAACGTTCCTCTCAGGCCAGCTAACGGCGGCGGATGGTACGGCGACCCTCCGATCTTAGGGAGCGAGGAAGACGTTGAGTCTCGACACTGGTTTCAGGGGCGCCCGTTGGTACCCCTCAATTTCCAAAGCAAAAGCTACATCGCGATCCCTGTTCGCGGTGGCTTCTATGACCATCGGATGACCTCGCCAGTCATCCCGAGCGGCATGAGCTTGATGGTCTTTTTTCCCCATCGCCTCTGCTCATTCAGCTTCAACTTCAAGATCGGTTTTTCCAAAGACTCATCAATAGCTGGCAGCTTCCCAGCAAACAATGCTTCGGTGAAAGCAATGGGTGATGGAGACGGCGGGGTCTGGTACTCCATCACCGGCAAATCCTCGCTCTACTATTGGCGGGATAGCTTTACCTCTTCCATACACTGGCCAACACCCCCTCGGGCTTTGTCTCGAGGTTGGAACCACCAGCTGATTTCAGGCGGTACCTCAGGAGTGTGGTTGATCCGCTTTGGCGGCTGTCCTGGCGCCGCCGAACGCGCTTGTCCAAGCAAAGGCATACCAAGTCGCCTCTATGCCTTCGATCGACAAACAGGAATCTGGCGAGAACCGATCGTGCCTTCTTGGTGGTGGGGTGCTTTAGGAGCCGGGCTGGTGGAGCCCATGCTCAATGGGAACCTCTTGGCAGTCAGCCCCCATGGCACAATCGGCATCCTCTCCACTCAAGGCGCAATGCGCATCTTAGCTGTGGCTGGATGGCCTTCGAGGTATACGCCTAATGGGCTAGCCATTGACTCCGCCGGCAACGCTTGGCTCACTGCCTACCGAACACTCCACGGCACACATCAATGGATTCTGATCAAGCTGGCGATTCGATCGCAAAACCACTGAGCCCAGGCTGGAGATTGAACCTGCCAACTGCTCCATAGGGGGGCCATCCATCCGCTCACCTGTGGGCAAAGTCGCCACCACATGCCGCTACTCTGCCCCCTCTTCGAGCAGAAAATACTGATGAGCTCCTAATCGACGTTGGTTAGACTGGCAGTTCAGCGACCTATAGGGCTTGGGCGGGCTCTATGCGGAAGCAGTCAGGCCTTCCGGCGTCCATTCATCGCTGTTTGGAGGAGCAATGCGCTGCCCGATGGTCTGGTCTCCAACGTGCTCGCGAAAGACGAGCACCTCCCCAGGGCAGCGGATGAAGTGGGGGGAGGGCTCTTCACGCGGTGGGCGATCTGGTTGGGGGCCACGTCGGGATCAACTGGAGGGATGCATGGGCATGATCCCTAAGGCCATGATGTTCCGTGAGGACCTCCAAGCAGCTCTTATCAGGCACTCCAATCGCACTAGGGGATCACAGTGGGAGCTAATCGAAGAAACTGCGCACACCTTCGATGACCTGTTCGACTTGAGCGTCAGTGAGAAAAGGGTGAAGAGGCAGCGAGAGCACCTCCCGCCCAGCCCGCTCAGCCTCTGGGAGCGACCCATAGGGAGCAAGATCGCGATAGGCAGGCTGCTCATGGACCGCCCGAGGATAGTGGACGCTGCTCCCAATCCCCAGGGCTTTGAGATGAGCAGCGAGGCGATCTCGCTCAGGAAGGCGGATCGTGTATTGGTGGTACACATGATAGGCCTCCGGAGCTTCCCAAGGGGTTTCCACCAGACCAGAGAGCTGTTCGGTGTAGTGGCGAGCGATGGCCCGTCGGCGCTCGGTCCAAGAAGCCAAGTAAGGAAGCTTCACCCGTATGATGGCCGCTTGCAGGGCATCTAGGCGGCTTGTGTAGCCCATCGGGCGTTCGTGCAGATAGCGGCTGCGGGAGCCATGAGCAGCCAAAAGACGGACCTCCTCGGCAACCTCAAGGCGCGAGGTGCTAACGAATCCCCCATCCCCGTAGGCGCCTAAGTTCTTGGTCGGATAGAGACTAAAGGCTGCTGCATCCCCCAGGCTGCCGACCAGCTGGCCTCCTTCTCGAGCACCAATCGCCTGTGCAGCGTCTTCCAAAAGAGCAAGCCCATGGCGCTGGGCAAAACTCCGAAGCTCTCTCATGGGAGCGGGCTGACCAAAGAGGTGAACAGGCAAAAGCGCTCGGGTCTTTGAAGAATACGCCCCCGCCAGATGGCTCGGATCCAGGTTAAAGGTGCGCGGATCGATATCGATAAGCACCGGCCGGGCTCCTACGTGGAGGATCGCCTCGACAGTGGCCACAAAGGTGAAGGGGGTAGTGATCACCTCATCCCCAGGTCCCACCCCCAAAGCCCTAAGGCCCAGGATCAGCGCATCGGTTCCCGAGGCAACCGTGACGACTTGAGTGACGCCAAGCAGCTCAGCGAGGGCCCGCTCGAGAGCCTCCACCTCAGCGCCCCCGATGAAGCCGCCCGAACTCAGGACTCGGGCGACTGCGGCATCGATCTCCTCTTTGAGACTTCGATATTCAGCGACCAGATCTAAGACGGGTATCACGCCAATCTCCCTCGCCCAGAGTAACGCCCAAAGCGCCCGGCGACTTCAGTCTGCCGCCAACTTGAGCTCGGCCGAAGCCGGCACCCAGATATCAGCGCCAAGGGCTCGAAGGCGTCCGGGAAGATCCTCGTATCCTCGCTCCAAGTACTCCAGGCCCTCGATCTGGCTTTCTCCCTCTGCAGCCAAAGCAGCAACGACCAAAGCGCCCCCGGCTCGGATATCGCTCGCCCGCACGCTCGCCCCCATCAAGGGGCGGCCAACCAGGAAGAGGACGCGATCTTTGAGGCTCACCTCAGCCCCCATGCGCACCAGCTCGGCGGCATATCCGAAGCGATCCGGATAGATGCGGTCGGAAACCACCGAAGTCCCCGGTACGGTCGCCAAATAAGCTGCAGCCATGGGCTGGAGGTCGGTGACAAACCCGGGGTACTCCCGCGCCTCTACGTTGAACGGCTTGGGGTCTTGGGTCGCTCGAAAGCGGATCCAATCCCGACCAATCTCAAGATGATGCCCCGATTGCGCCAGCTTATCGAGCAAGGCATCCATGTGCAGAGGCTCGACGTGGGTGAGGGTGACCTCACCTCGAGTGGCAGCGGCGGCCAGAAGAAAGGTCCCCGCCTCGATGCGGTCGGGAATCACCTGGTAACGAGCCCCTTTGAGGTAGGGAACCCCCTGCACCTCCAAAATGCTCCCCCCGATGCCACTGATCCGAGCGCCCATCGCGTTGAGGAAACGGGCTAGCTCGGCAATCTCGGGTTCTTGCGCGGTGTTGACAAGGACCGCTTCTCCCCCCAAGGCGGTCGCCAAAAGGGCCTGTTCGGTGCCCCCGTTGGTCGGCAGATCAAAGACGACCCTGCCTCTGAGCGGCCGACTCCGGCGAGCTACAAAAAAGCCGTTCTCCTCAATGATCTCGGCTCCCAAGGAGCGCAAGGCTTTGAGGTGTTGGTCGACAGGACGAGGGCCAAATGCGCAGCCACCTGGCGGAGGCACACTCGCCTCACCAGCCCGAGCCAAAAGAGCCCCTAGAACGATGAAGCTCGCCCGCATCTTGCTGACCAACTCATAGGGAGCCACCGTACTGCGGATCTCCGGAGTCTGGAGGTGCAGAGTGTGACCCTCCCAGGCATAGCGAGTCCCCAGGTGGGCGAGGAGCTCCAGCATCACCTCGATGTCCCGGAGGCGAGGAACCTCGAGAAGCGTCACGGGTTCTGGGGTGAGCAGGCTTGCTACCATCAGCTTGAGTGCAGAGTTTTTGGCCGGCAAGACGCGCACTTCACCCTTCAAGGGGTTTCCCCCCCGTACCGCAACGCTCCTCAGTTCCACTGACCTCGCCCCCTCATATTGAGTAGATCACTCAAAATACTCAAATTGACCATATTGAGGAAGTTCCACATTGTCAAGGTCTACCATCACGTGCTACACTCAGCATGGGGAGAGTTCGATGCCTAAAAAGGAAAAAAAGAGGCTCCAGGTCGTGATCACTGACGACCAGGACGCTTTGCTCACCAAAGTAGCTTATCAGCTCTCCAGCCCTGAGCGACTGGTCTCCAAATCGGAGGTTGTCCGCTTAGCCATTGAGAAAGTCGCCCAAGAGCTCGAAGAGGGAAGCCCAGCACTCGAAGAGCTCCGCAGGAATCTCGACGAAACACCCCCAGACTGACCTGCTTGCTTTCCGGGGCCTAGAATAGCCCTGTGCTCCTCCTTGTCCTATTTGCCGTTCTCTTGGGGGCGGTGGTGGGCTCGTTCCTCAACGTCGTCATCTACCGCTTACCCCGCCATGAATCGATCGTTCTACCCCCCTCGCACTGCCCTCATTGCCAGCACCGCCTCGCCCCTCAGGACCTGATTCCCATCGTCTCCTGGGTCGCTCTCCGAGGGCGCTGCCGCTATTGCCAGGCCCCCATCTCGGCTCGCTATCCCTTCGTCGAGGGACTGAGCGCTTTGGCCTTCGGTCTGCTGGCTTGGTGGAAGCCCTCCTTCCCCCTGCTCCCCCTCCTCTGGGCTTTTGCCGCGCTGCTCATCGCACTCGCTTTTATCGATCTCGACACTCTAGAGCTCCCAGATCTCCTGACCTATGGGGGTTTGGGACTGGCGCTGCTCGCTTCTTTGGCGAAGCTGCCCCGGCCTTTTCAAGACACCCTAAACGGCGCCCTTTTCTCGGCCGGCCTGCTCGCTTTGATTCACGTCTATGGAGGGCTCATCGCTCGCAGAGGTCGAGACGCGACCCGGGAGTTTCCTGTCGATACCAGCCAGATCGCCCTCGCTGCGGCAGGCGGCGCTTGGCTCGGGCCAGCCGGCGGCTTGGTGCTCGGTCTGCTCAACTGGGCGCTTAACTGGAGAACTGGACGGGTTCACGCCCTCCCCGACCGCTGGGCTCTGGTCCTCGCACTCCTAGGTTTGATGGTCTCCTGGATCCCCCATTGGCCCATCCATCCCCAAACCAGCCTCGAGGGGTGGCTCATCGGAGCTGGCGGGCTGGCCCTGCTTGGGGGGCTCTACTGGGCTTTCCATCCTGGAACCGGTGAGGAGGGGGTTCAGGTCCTGGGTTTCGGAGACGTCAAGCTCGGCGGCATGCTCGGAGCCTGGCTCGGCTTCGGGCCCTTTGTGGTCGCGCTCTTCGTCGCAGTCCTGCTTGGCGCCCTGGTCGGGGTGCTCTTCCACCTCAAGCGGCTACCCTTTGGTCCCTTTCTCGCCCTGGGCGGCTTCTTCGCCCTGATGCTAGGGTCCCAGATCGTTCAGTGGTACCTCGCGTTCTCCGGACTCACTTAGCTGGATCTGACAGCGTGCACGCCATCCTGACCATCTGTAGCCTCTCATGCAATCTTCAAGCTCTTTAGGTTAGACTAAAAGCCCCATGAAACGATTGCAGAAAGCCTTGTTGCTCATCGCTTTTTCCGGTTCGCTTAGCCTCGCTCAGACTGTGGGTAAACCCATTCCAATCGGCGCAGCGCTCGCCGAGACGAGCAACGTCGCCCTTCTAGGTCAAGAAGAGGTGCAGGGGGTCAAGCTCGGCGAGGAGTACGTCAATACCCACGGGGGAATCAATGGAGTGCCGATCCAGGTGATCCTCGAAGATACCGGCGGCGGAGAGCAGGGGGCCATCAACGCATTTCAACTCCTCATCAAAAAAGATCAGGTGGTGGGCATCATCGGTCCCGTCCTCTCCCAGCAAGCATTCGCTGCGGACCCCATTGCCGATCAGGAGCAGACCCCCGTCATCGGCCCTTCGAACACGGCCAACGGAATCCCTGAGATCGGCCCATTTGTGAGCCGGGTCTCGGCACCGGTCGCCGTCTATGCCCCCGGTGCGCTGAGCTACCTCCTCTCGATCGATCCCAAGATCCACCGGGTCGCTCAGTTCTACGCTCACGACGATGCCTTCAGCAAGGATGAGGCCAAGGTCTTCCGAGCGGCATTCCGGGCTCACCACCTCGACATCGTCGACGTTGAGAAGACCACCACGAATCAGACCGACTTCATCTCGCAGATCACCACGGCCTTAGCCAAGCATCCTCAACTCATCGAAATCTCCACGCTGGCCGCCGATGGAGGCAACTTGGTCAAGCAGCTCCGCCAGTTTGGCTACAAAGGCCCCATCATCGGCGGAAACGGCCTCAATACCACCGCGATCTTCCCGGTCTGCCAGCAGTACTGCACGGGCGTCTACATCGCGGAGGCGTATAGCCCGGCGCTCAAGAACCCCATCAACGACTGGCTTGAGGCCCACTACCAGGCCAAGTACCACCAGGAGGTCCCCCAGCTCACCGCTCAGGCCTTCACTGCGGTCCAGGTCATGGCCGTTGCGCTCCGCCGGGTTGAGGCAGAGCTCCACCGTTCGGTGGTCGGCCTGCCCTTGGCCAAAGTTCGGGTCCTCCTCAACAAAGCCATTCAGGAAACCCGTAACCTCATCACCCCGCTGGGCTCCATCAGCATCATCCCAGTACCCAAAGGAGGCGGTGAGATCCATCAGGCTCGCTTCTACGTCGCCGAGATCGTCATGAATCCAAACGGCAAGACTGGGGTCTTCAAGTACGTCTACTGAGCAAAGGAGGCCCCTATCAGCCTGGCTTATGTGCTCCAACAACTGCTCAACGGGCTGAGCTTAGGTGCTGTCTATGCCCTCTTTGCCCTCGGCTATACCTTGGTCTTCAGCATCCTCGACATCCTCAACTTCACCCAAGGAGCGGTCTTTGCCGTAGGGGCCTACCTCGCCTATACCCTCACCACTGGCCACTTTGGAGGAGGCAATGTCGACCTTCATCTCCCCATCGCCCTACCCACCTGGCTCGCTCTCGTGCTCGGAGGGATCGCCGCAGGCCTCCTCGGAGTCCTCATCGAGTATCTCGCCTTCCGCCCTCTTCGTAAGAGGAGGGCGGACCCTCTTTTGGCTCTGGTGGCCAGCCTCGGCATCTCCACCTTGCTCATCAACCTGATCCAGTACTTCTACGGAGCGCAGAACCATAGCTTTCCTGAAGGAGCCCTTGGCGCCCTACCTCCGGTGGTCTTCATCGGCCCCCTGGTCGCTCGCAGCATCCAGCTCATCATCCTCGGTGTGACCCTTCTTGTCCTTCTTCTCCTCTACCTCCTCTCCCGCAGCCGATGGGGTCGGGCGCTCTTCGCGGTCGCCGAAAACCCCCAGGCCGCCAGCCTCATGGGCATCCCGGTCGACCGCTACATCCAGGCCACCTTCTTCCTCTCCGGTCTGCTTGGGGGCCTCGCCGGCACTCTGGTCGGGCTCAGCTTCAGCCTGAGCCCCTATTTTGGTCAGAACTACGGGTTGATCGGCCTCGCGGTCATCGTCCTGGGGGGTTTGGGCAACGTCCCAGGAGCGGTGATCGGCGGTCTGGTCATGGGCATCATCGAGTCGCTCGCGGTGGGGATCCTCGACTTCTATATGAGCGGCGTGGGCTCGGGGTATGAAGGAATGATCGACTTCGGCGTCCTCTTCTTGGTCCTCCTCCTAAGACCCCAGGGGCTTTTAGGGCGTAAGCTGCTCGATAAAGTCTAGCCCATGTTCATCCTCGAGTTTTTTCACAACAACCCCGCGCTGCTCTTCTTCATCGCCCAAGCTGGCCTTCTCGCCTATTCGCTCTATCTTCCCTTTCTCTCTGGCCAGCTCAGCCTGGCTAGCCCAGCATTTTTCGCCATCGGTGGCTATATTGGGGCCATCTTCTCGGTGAATCCCACGCACCTGGCCTTGCTTTACCGCCTCGCCGGAGCTTTGGGAACTTCCGGTCTCTACCTCCTCGAGTTTGCGGTCGCAGCGCTCTTCTGCACAGCCTTAGGGATCATCGTCGGTATCTTGGCCTTGCGCCTCCGAGGCATCTACCTCGCCTTGGCGACCATCGCCCTCATCGAGATCGTCCAGGTCCTGGGCAACAACCTGACGATTGCTGGAGGGGCGACTGGAATCTTCGGCATCCCCCGCACCGCGACTTCTGGGCAGGCCTGGATCCTCCTCGCCATCGTGCTGCTCTTCGTCTGGCGATTAGAGAAAACTCGTACTGGGAGGGCTTTGATTGCGATCCGGGAGGATGAGCTGGTCGCCGAGTCTTTAGGGATTCGGACGACCTACTACAAGGTGCTTGCCTTTACCCTAGGAGCTGCTCTGGCTGGAATCACTGGGGTGCTCGGAGCCCACTATCTCAACACATGGAACCCAGAGCAGGGCACGTTCTCCTCAGCGATCGATATTCTCTCCTGGGTCATCGTGGGAGGCTCGACGAACTTTCTAGGGCCCTTCTTGGGCAGTGCCCTGCTGACGCTGCTGCCCGAGCTGCTCCGCTTTCTCCAAGATTTCCGCCTGGTGGTCGACGGCTTGCTGCTCACGCTGGTGGTCATCTTTTTCCCCCAAGGGTTGGCCGGCTTGTGGCGGCCGAGGAGGCGACGTGCTTAAAGTCGTTGATCTCGAGCGCCGCTTCGGCGGCTTGGTCGCCCTCCAGGGGGTGAGCTTCGAGGTGGAGGAAGGCGAGATTTTTGGCCTCATTGGCCCAAACGGAGCAGGCAAGACAACGTTGTTCAACCTCCTCTCCGGGCTCCTCACCCCCAGCCAAGGCCAGATTTTTTATCAAGGCCTCGAGATCACCCGCTGGCCAACCTGGAAGCGAGCCCGACAGGGGATCGCCCGAACCTTTCAGAACATCCGCGTCTTCAGCCGATTGAGCCTCCTCGACAACCTCCTCATCGCCGAGCACCTCCAAGAGACCACCCCGCTCCTGGGGGCTTTGGTGGGCCTCGCGCGCAAGGAGGAAGAGCGGGCCCGCGCTCGAGCCATGGAGCTCCTTCATCGCGTCGGCTTGGCTGAGCGGGCCTGGGAACCAGCTGGAACGCTCCCTTATGGAGATCAACGCCGCCTGGAAATCGCCCGCGCACTGGCTTTAGAACCTAAGCTCCTCTTGCTCGATGAGCCGGCGGCAGGGATGAATCCTGGGGAAAAGGCGGCTCTCTCCGACTTCATCCGCACGATCCACCGTGAGTTTCAGCTCACCATCCTCCTCATCGAGCACCACGTTCCCCTGGTCATGGGCCTCGCTCGCCGGGTCGCGGTGCTCAATTTCGGCCGGATCATCGCCGTCGGCTCTCCTGAAGAGGTGCAGGAAAACCCTGAAGTCATCGAAGCCTACCTAGGAGGCGACTGAATGGCCTTCCTCGAGTTGCAGGACGTCAGCGTCTACTACGGACCCATCCGGGCGGTCCAGCACCTCTCCCTCTCGGTGGAAGAAGGCGAGATCGTCACCCTGATTGGCTCGAACGGGGCTGGCAAGACCTCAACGCTTCGAGCCATCTCTCGCCTGGTTCCCCTCGCCCAAGGGGAGATCCGTTTCCGGGGCGTCAGCCTCCGCTCCCTTCCTCCTGACCGCGTCGTCGCCCTGGGCATCGCCCAAGTCCCCGAAGGGCGGATGATCTTCACCCGCCAGACCGTCCAGGAGAACCTCCTCATGGGAGCCTATCTTCGCCATGGACCCGAGGTAGCCATGGACCTTGAGCGGATGTTCATCCTCTTCCCCAGGCTGCGCGAGCGGCGCCGCCAGCTCGCCGGAACCCTCTCAGGAGGAGAGCAGCAGATGCTCGCGATCGCTCGCGCCCTGATGAGCCGCCCGCGCCTGCTCCTTCTCGACGAGCCCTCGTTAGGCCTGGCTCCTTTGGTCGTCGAGGAGATCTTCAAAGTCCTTGAGGGGCTCACCAAGGAGGGAGTCTCGATGCTCTTGGTTGAACAAAACGCCCATCTCGCGCTCAAGCTGGCGAAACGGGGCTATGTCTTGGAATCCGGCCAGCTTCGCCTCCAAGGGCCTTCCGAGCTGCTGTTGCAAAACGAAGAGGTTCGTCGGGCCTACCTCGGAGCATGAAGCTCGGAGGGCTCGATCTTGGAAGAGCGCGGATCGGCCTTGCCATCGCTGAGGATGGGTGGGTCTTCGGCCGAGGGTATCTTCCCCGCCGCAGCCTTCAAGAGGACCTCGAGGCCCTCCTTGCGTTTGTCCAGCGCGAGGGGGTGGAGCTTCTGGTGGTCGGTCTCCCCCTTCGCTCGGACGGACGGGAAGGGCCAGAAGCGCAAGCGGCCCGCAGCTTCGCGAAACACCTCACGGCTTTAGGGCTCAAGGTCGAGCTCTTCGACGAACGGCTCACCACCCGCTTAGCCCAGCACCGCCTCCTCGAAGCACCTCGCCGAATCCGGAGGTCCAAGGGTAAGCTAGACGAAGGCGCTGCCGTGATTCTGTTAGAGGAATATCTTAAGGCTCACCGTGGACCATAACCGCTCTCGAATTCAACGCGAGGAAGCACCAGCTCCCTGGCTCAGGCGAGGGATCTGGCTTCTCTTCATTTTGCTCGCGCTTTCCATCGGGTATATCCTTTACCTGCTCGGACCAACCGGTACGACCGCAATTGTTCGCATCACCCCAGGAGAGACGGCGTTTCAGGTAGGGGCCGAGCTCCAAAGGGTAGGGCTGGTCCGCTCTGGCAAGCTTTTTGCGATCTACCTGCGAGCCTCGCGGCTCGATCGGAAGCTTCGCCCCGGCGTCTACCAGCTCACGGGCAACGGAAGCCGGGCCCTCGCTCGAGCCCTCACCGGGGGGGTAGAGCCTTTGCGAATCCAGGTGACCTTTCCCGAGGGTTGGCAGGCTCGCCAAATGGCAGCCCGACTCAGCCAGGTAGGCCTCGATGGAGCCGGGTTCCTCGAGCTCGCTCTCCATCCTCCCCCAAACCTTAAACCTCCTTACGATACTGGGCCTAATCTCGAAGGTTTCCTCTTCCCTGCGACCTATCGCTTCAGTCTGATCGCCAGCCCTCAGACGATCATCGAGGCGATGCTCCACCGCTTTGCCCAAGAGCTGACTCCCAAAGTCGTGGACGAGCTCAAGCAGAGCCATCTTTCCATCGAGGCCTGGGTCATCTTAGCCTCCTTAGTGCAGGATGAGGCCGCCAACACCCAACAGATGCCCTACATCGCAGGGGTTTTTCTCAACCGCCTCGCTCGGGGTCAGCCCCTCCAATCGGACCCCACCGTGGCCTATGCTCTAGGCAAACCCCTCGACCAGCTCTCTTGGAAGGCCGGAGACTACCAGGTCCGCTCTCCCTACAACACCTATCTCCATCCAGGCCTTCCTCCCGGGGCCATCGACAATCCAGGACAGGCCGCTCTCTTCGCCGTGCTCCACCCGATTCGCCATGACCCCAAAGGCAAGCCCTACCTCTACTTCTTCAACGGGACCCAGGGGCGACTCTTCCTCAGCACGACCTACCAAGGACAGCTCCGTAAGCTGCGAGCCCAGGGAATCCCAATCCATTAGTCCAGATGGGAGGGCAGGGGCGTTCGATCGGCGCTCTTGACTTTTTAGCCATGCCCAAATTAAGATCGGCTCAGATGTGAGTCGGTAACCAAAAGAGAACGCACAAACTTTTAGGAGTACCTATGTCACGTCCTCCCCTCAGCGAAGCCCAGGAAGACTACCTCAAGCAGCTGTTTCTTCTCGAAGAAGGAGAGGAGCCGGTCAGCACTCAGGCCCTTGCCGAGCGGATCGGGGTGCGTCCGGCCTCCGTCAGCGGGATGCTCCGTAAGCTCACCGAAGCTGGGCTCATCGAGCATGTTCCTTACCACGGAGCCCGCTTGACCCCCCAGGGGCGCCGCATCGCCCTAGAGCTCCTCCGCCACCACCGGCTCCTCGAGGCTTATCTCGTTCACCTCCTGGGCTACCTCTGGGATGAAGTCCACGAGGAGGCTGAGCGGCTTGAACACACGATCAGCGAGACCTTCGAAGCGCGCATCGCTCAGCTTCTTCAGGAACCGAGCTACGATCCCCACGGCGACCCCATTCCTGGCCCAGACCTTGAACTGCCGAGCACCTTGGGCCTTCCCTTACCCCAGCTTCCCCCAGGCACCCAGGCTCGTCTCACCCGAGTCACCGCTCAAGACCGCGATACCCTTCACCTGCTCGACCGGCTCGGCCTGGTGCCTGGAAGCCACCTTAAGGTCCTCGAGGTCTCCGGAGGGGATGTCCGCTTGCTCCTTGGAGCCGAGCGCTTCCTGATCCCTCGCATCTTGGCGCAAGCGCTCTGGGCCCTTCCTGAGGAGGCTTAGATGGAAGGCCCCCCTCCCCTCACCCACGAAGATCTCGATCGAGCCCGGGATCGGCTGGCCATCCTGAAAGCCCAGAGCTCGCGCTCCTGGCTCCGCTGGAGCCGGGTCTTCTGGCTCCTCTTGGGGCCTGGAGTCCTGGTCTTTCTGGGCGAGAACGATGGTCCCAGCATGCTCTCCTATGCGGCCACGGGAGCTCAGTTCGGGATTGGCTTCTTCCTGCCCTTCGTCCTCCTCACCTTCTTGGTCGCCTGGGTGGTCCAGGAGATGACGATTCGGCTAGGGGCAGCCACCCACCATGGCCACGCGGAGCTCATCTTCGACCGCTTCGGCCGGTTCTGGGGCTTCTTCTCGATGTTTGATCTCGTGCTTGGCAACCTCCTCACCCTCATCACCGAGTTCATCGCGATCCGCACCGGTCTTTCTTTCTTTGGTATCTCCCCGGCGGTCGCGGTTGGAAGTGCCGTCTTGGTGGTCATGCTGGGCGCCCTCACGGGACGCTACTGGACCTGGGAGCGCATCACCTTGGGGTTGGCCCTCTTCAACGCCCTCTTCCTTCCCGTCGCCCTCCTCACCCACCCGAACTGGTCAGCCATCGGCCACGCCTTCCTCACCTGGCAGCCTCTTCCCAAAGGAGGGTTCAACGCGAACACCCTCCTGCTCCTCGTCGCCGACCTAGGAGCTACCGTCACCCCCTGGATGCTCTTCTTCCAGCAGAGCGCGGTGGTCGACAAAGGCCTGCAGCCCAGGGATATTCCCTGGAGCCGACTGGAGACCCTGCTCGGCTCCTTGCTCGCCGCCCTCTTCGGCATCGCGGCGATCGTGGCCACCGCTCCCCTCTTTGCCCACGGGATCAACGCCCAAAACTACCAGGCCGCTCAGTTCGCTCAGGCCCTCATCCCTTGGGCGGGCCATCTGGGAGCCACCCTCTTCGCCCTGGGCATCGTAGAGGCTGGGCTCGTCGCCTCGATCACGATCTCTACCTCGTCCGCCTACGCCTTCGGGGAAGTCCTCCGGAGCGGCCATAGCCTCAACCGCCCTCTTCGCGAGGCCTGGCCGTTCTACGCGGTGCTCTTCCTCTCCGCTCTTTTGGCTGGGGCTCTGGTCCTGCTCCCCGGAGTTCCCCTCGTCTACGTGGTGCTCATCGTCAACGTCTTCGCGGTCCTCTCGATGCCTCCCGCCCTTCTCTTCCTCTTCCTCATGGTGAACGACCGAGAGATCATGGGCCCTTACGTGAGCTCTCCTTTGCTCAAGGTTCTCGGCATCGCAGTGACCATCTTCCTCGTGCTCATGGGCCTGCTCTACGCTTTGAGCGTCTTTGTTCCTAACCTCTGAGGTGATCTATGGCTGTTCAAGAGCGATCCGATCCCGAAACGCTGCCCCCCGAGGTGGTCCTTGAGGTCCTCGAAGAGGATCAGCTGGTGGCCAACAAGAAGCCCTTTGGCCTCAGGAAGCTCAGCTTAGGGCTCAAGATCCTGATGTGGGCGCTCAGGCTCTATGTTCTCTTCATGTTCGCGGTGGTGGGCTACCAGCTCGCCCAGGCGCTCCGCTAAGCGCCGGTAGTCATCCAAGCTGAGCTGTTCGGCGCGCACGCCAGGCGGAAGTGTGAGGGATTGGAGGACCTCAGGATCCACCCCTGCACGGAGCAGGTTGTTCTCCAAGGTCTTGCGCCGATAGATAAACGCCCGCTCGATCCAGAAAAAGAGCAGAGGGTCATCGGGCACTCCCCGGCTCTCGAGGAGCACCGCCGTGCTCGTCACCTTGGGTGGAGGATAGAACGCTGAAGGGGGAAGATCGAAGAGGCGTCGGACCCGGGCATGATGCTGGACCCTGAGCGAGAGGAGCCCATAGGCTCGACTTCCCGGCTGGGCGACCAAGCGCTGAGCGACTTCCCGCTGCACCAAGATGACCAACCGCTCAAACCGGAGGCTTCGCAGAACCTGGCTAAGCAGCGGAGTGGCGATGTGATAAGGAAGGTTTGCAGCAAACAAACTCCCCGCAGGCACAGAGGACCAATCGAAGCTTAGGGCATCCTGAAAGTAAAGCTCTACCGAAGTCCCGGCTAGAACTTCGCGCAAAGGGGCCTCGAGCGTTCGATCGAGCTCGATGGCGTGGACCCGGGCCCCCCCATCGGCAAGCAGACGAGTCAATCCTCCCAAGCCAGGGCCCACCTCCCAGACCTCCCGCCCCTCCAAGGGACCCAGAGCCTGAGCTAGGCGAGCGAGAGCCCGGGGGTCCAGGAGGAAGTTCTGACCCAAAGCCTTCTTCGGTTGAAGGCCATAGCGGTGGAGGAGCTCTTTGGGGCTCACAAGGAACAAGGTTCCAGATCCAAGGTCTCTTCCGAAAGGCGCAGGGTCAAGTACTCCCCTCGGTCAAATGCGTCGATCAGCGCGAGGTTCTCGTTGATGACGATGCTTCCCAGAGGGGTGTGGCCATAGATCCCGAAGCGGTAGCCCATCCGCTGGACGTAGTCGGGGTTCCTTTGCCACCACTCCTTGGCCTCCCGGCTGGCATAGAAGAGGGCATCATAGCTCTGGAGCCATGGGGCTGGCCCCACGTGGGCGAAGTTGACCCCGTATAAGGTGAGCTCATACGGGAAGGTCTCGATCCAGGCTCGTATCTCTTCGGGCAGCGCAAGCCCCCCAAGCTCAGGATGGAACTCGCGGTGTTCGAGCGTCTGGTTGCCGAGGATCATCTCGCCATCCAAAAGGGCGTAGTCGTGGTTGCCCATCAGGACGACGACACGTCCCGGAGCAGCCTCCACGTAACGGCGCAGGCGGGAGAGCTCGCGTATCTGGGCCCGAGCAGCGAGTTTGAGGTGCTGGGGATCCAAAGGATCGTAGCTTTCGAGGCCAGTGAGGTTCTGATAACCTTCCAGCCGTTTGGGATGGACCAAGTCCCCGAGCAAGACGACCCTCAGGTTCCCTTCGAGGATCCGCGGGGTCGGCAAGAAGCCCTCATCCGCCGCCCCAGCTCGGCGCAACAGACGCCAGAGCTTGGCAAACTCGGCGTGCAGGTCACCGACCGCGATGACCTCGATCACGGGCTATAGTTTACCGTGATGAGCCCCTGGTGCCACAACCGCTCATGTAGACAGCCCACGGCAGGCAGCTTAGCTTAAAGCAGGAGGAATCCGATGGACTATAGCCCTGGTCTTGAAGGCGTCATTGCCCTCGAAACGCGGATCTCGTTTTTGGATACCGAACGCGAGGAGATCGTCGTTCGGGGATATAACCTCCTCGAGCTCATCCAGAAGAAGACCTATGTCGATGTGCTCGGTCTTCTCCTCCAGGGTGAGCTACCTGGACCACGCGAGCGAGAAGCCCTCGAAGCCGAGCTCCTCAACGCTTCAGTCCCTAAGGCCTTATGGCAGCTCCTCCAGCAGCTTCCTGCTCAAAGCAGCGCGATGGACCGGCTGCGCACCGCAGTCTCGGCGCTCGGCAACTTCGAGGGCGAAGCGCAGGTGAAGACGGTCGGTCAGGTCGCAGCGCTGGTCGCGAACCTGCCTCGCCTGGCCCAGGGGCAGCCCCCTCGTTCCCCTCAAGGTCAGTCGTTCCCCGAGGCATTCTTGTTCATGATCCGGGGAGAGGCGCCCACGCCCCTCGAGACACGGGTCTTCGACCAGGTCCTCATGGCCTACAGCGAGCACGAGCTACCCAACTCCACCTTCACCGCTCGGGTGATCACCTCAACCCTGAGTGACTCCTTCGGCGCCCTCACCGGAGCGGTCGCCTCCCTCAAGGGGCCCCTTCACGGAGGGGCCAACGAGGCGGTCATGGAGATGCTCCTAGAGGCCAAAACCCCCGAAGGCTTAGAGCGGCTCATGCGGGAGAAACTGGCCCGCAAGGAGCGGATCATGGGATTTGGCCACCGAGTCTATATGCATAAACCCGATCCCCGAGCCCAAATCCTCAAGGAGACCCTCAAGGAGCTGGTGCGGGATCCAGAAGGAGAGAACCTCCTGGCCATGTGCCTGCGCGGTGAGGAGGTGATGCGGGAGGCCAAGGGGCTCTACCCGAACCTCGACTACTACGCCGCCCCCGTCTACTACCTGCTCCGGGTTCCGATCGAGCTCTATACCCCGGTCTTCTTCGCGGCCCGCATGGCTGGCCTACTCGCCCACATCCAAGAGCAGCGAGAGAACAATAGGCTCTTCCGCCCCCGCGTCCGCTATCTCGGCCCCCGAGGGCTTCGCGTCACGCCATGAGCTACGATCCCCTTCTCGAAGAGCTCGCTGAGTACGTCCTCAATGCCCCCATCGAGAGCGAGCTCGCCTACCAGACCGCCCAGCTCGCCCTGGCGGATAGCCTCGCTTGCGCCTTTGAGGCCCTTGGCCAACCCGAGTGCACCAAGCTCCTGGCTCCTCCCCTGCCCCTCCCCCTCAGCGTGGGGAGCAAGCTCCCCGGCACCCCCTGGGTCCTCGATCCCGTTCAGGGGACCTTCAGCCTAGGCGCGATGATCCGGTGGCTCGACTACAACGACACTTGGCTGGCCCGTGAGTGGGGCCATCCTTCGGACAACTTCGCCCCTTTGCTCGTTGTGGCGGACCTCCAAAGCCGCCTCAAGCGGGCCCGCGGCGAGCCCCCTCATCGGGTCCGGGAAGTCCTCACGCTGGCCATCAAGGCCTATGAGATTCAAGGGGTCCTCTCCTTAGGCACCGCCCTCAACCGGGTGGGCCTCGACCACGTTCACTTCGTCAAAGTCGCCTCGGCTGCCACCACCACAGCGTTGTTGGGGGGAGGTCGGGAGGAGGTCTTAAGCGCTCTCTCCAACGCTTGGATCGACGGAGCGGCCCTCCGCACCTACCGCCATCACCCCAATACCGGATCGCGGAAGTCCTGGGCGGCTGCTGATGCGAGCAGCCGGGCAGTCCGCCTGGCCTACTTGGCCCTCAGAGGTGAGATGGGCTATCCAAGCGCTTTAAGCGCTCCTCAGTGGGGATTTGAGGATGCGGTGCTGCGCGGAGAGCGCATCCGCCTCGAGCGGCCCTTAGGCAGCTATGTCATGGAAAACGTCCTCTTCAAGGTCGCCTTCCCCGCTGAGTTTCACGGCCAGACGGCGGTTGAGGCGGCCTTGCGGCTTCACCTCCAGGTCCGGGGGCGCGAGAACGACGTGGAGCGGATCCGCTTGGAGACTCAGGAATCGGCGATTCGGATCATCGATAAGCGGGGCCCCCTCAAGAATCCGGCCGATCGGGATCACTCCCTCCAGTTCATGACGGCCGCTGCTTTGGTCTTCGGCGAGCTTCGCTATGAGCACTACCTCGAGCCCCTCGCGCTTGACCCCCGCATCGAGGCCCTGCGCGAGCGGATCGAGGTCGTAGAGAACCCCGAGTTCAGCCGGGACTATCTGGACCCCGAGAAGCGCTCGATCGCGAATGCGCTCCAGATCTTCTTCAACGACGGCACATCCACGGAGCGGGTCCTCATCGAGTATCCCTTAGGCCACCGCCGGCGGCGCCAAGAAGCGCTTCCTCTCCTTCGGGAAAAGCTCCGCCAGGCGCTCTTGAAGGTCTTCCCAGGTGGGCGGTCTGAACGCTTGTTCCACCTCCTCCAAAGCCCCGACCTGCCTGACTGGCCGGTCGACCATCTCATGGATACCCTTCACGGAGCTTAGCGATGGCCTGGTTGCTCGAACCCCCTCCTCCACCCGGTGCTCTTGCCGAGACGTTCCGCCAGCTCGCCCAAGGGCGCCTCATCCTTCCCGGCGCTCACGATCCCCTCACGGCTCTTGCGGCCCGGGCGGCTGGCTTTCCAGCCCTCTACCTCTCGGGAGCTGCCCTCTCGGCGAGCTTAGGCCTTCCCGACCTCGGCCTTCTGACCCTCGAGGAGGTCGTCCTCCGGACTCGCCAGATCGTGCGGGCAAGCCGCCTCCCGCTCCTCGTCGACGTCGATACCGGATTTGGCGAGGCGCTCAACGCCTTGCGCACCGCCCGCGAGCTCTATGAGGCAGGAGCTGCCGGGCTGCAGATCGAAGACCAGGAGATGCCTAAGAAATGCGGCCATCTCAGCGGCAAGCGGCTCATCCCCGAAGCCGAGATGGTTGAGAAGATCCGGATCATCAAGGCCCAGGTTCCCCAGCTCTTCCTCCTGGCCCGCACCGATGCCCAAGCCCTCGAGGGGATCGAGGGGGTCATCCGGCGAGCGCAGGCCTATCTGGAGGCTGGTGCCGACGGGATCTTTCCCGAGGCCCTGGTGAGCCGAGAGGAGTTTCGGCGGGTCCGGGAGGCTCTTCCAGGAGTCCCTTTGCTCGCCAACCTCACCGAATTCGGCAAGACCCCGCCCCTCACCGCCCAAGAGGTCTTTGACCTCGGCTATACGATCGCCCTCTTTCCGGTCTCCTCCTTAAGGGTCAGCCTGAAAGCAGCAGAGGGGCTCTTCGCTCACCTCAAGGCGACCGGCACCACCCAGGGCCTCCCCATGCAGACCCGCCAGGAGCTTTACGCCATGATCGAGTACGACGCCTACGAAGAGCTTGATCAGCGTGTGAGGAGTGAGCCATGAAGCTGAAGAGCTACCTCATGGGCTCCTGGGTCGAAGGAAGGGGTCCGGGGATCGTCGTTCGGGATGCCGTCTACGGCCATCCTCTAATCGAAGTGGATAGCAGCGGCATTTCCTGGGAAGACGTCGCCCGCTATGCCCGGGAGGTAGGAGGACCTCGCCTCCGAGCGCTGACCTTTCGGGAGCGAGGACGCCGGCTGGGCGAGCTAGCCCGCTACCTCAACGCCCGCAAGGAGACCTTCTACGCCCTTTCCGCTCAGGCAGGAGCGACCCGAAGGGACAGCTGGTTCGACGTCGATGGGGGCATCGGAGCTCTCTTCAGCTACGCCTCGCTGGCCCGCCGGGAGCTTCCAGAAAGCCGCTTCTGGTTTGAAGACGCTCCCCTCCCGCTCTCCAAAGACCAGACCTTCTGGGGGCGCCATCTCCTCAGCCCCAAACGGGGCCTGGCCCTCCACATCAACGCCTTCAACTTCCCGGTCTGGGGGATGCTGGAAAAGCTGGCCCCCAACCTCCTGGCCGGCGTACCGGCCATCGTGAAGCCGGCAACCCCCACCGCCTATGTGGCCCAAGCGGTCTTCCAAGCCATCGTGGAATCCGAGCTCTTCCCTGAAGGATCCCTGCAACTCGTCTGCGGGGGCCTCGGAGATCTCTTCGAGAAGCTCGGCGAGCAGGATGTGGTCACGTTCACCGGCTCAGCGGCAACCGGCCAGAGGCTGAGGGAGCACCCCAACCTCCGCGCGCACAACATCCCCTTCAACATGGAGGCCGACAGCCTCAACGCCGCTCTTTTGGGAGCGAGCGTCCGCCCAGAGGATCCCGAATTCGAGCTCTTTCTCCAGGAGGTCCTCACCGAACAGGTGGTCAAAGCCGGGCAGAAGTGCACGGCGATCCGAAGGGCCTTTGTCCCCCAAGCGCATCTCGACCGGGTCGCCGAGGCTTTAGCGGAGCGGCTCAAGCGGCTTTCTCTGGGCGATCCGACCCGCGAGGACGTCGAGATGGGACCGCTGGTGAGCCGGGAACAGCGCGACGAGGTACGCCGGGTGGTCCAGGAGCTGGCCGAGGTCGACGAGCTCGTCCTCGCCGAAGGGACTCCGGAGCTGAAGGGAGGGAGCTGGGAGGAGGGTGGGTTCATGGCCCCAGTCCTCCTCCTCAGCCCAGACCCCTGGAGATCGCGGGCCCACGACCTTGAGCCTTTTGGTCCGGTGGTGACCCTGATGCCCTACCGGAGCCTCGAGGAAGCCGCCGAGCTCATCCGTAGGGGGAGGGGAAGCCTCGCCGCCACTCTGGTGAGCCACGACCGGGAAGAACTCCGATTCCTGGTCGACGAGATCGCCTCCAGCCACGGGCGCATCCTCATCCTCAACCGCGAGAATGCCGCCTCCTCGACGGGACACGGGGCCCCCTTGCCCCCCTTGGTCCACGGAGGCCCGGGGCGGGCAGGAGGCGGCGAGGAGCTCGGAGGCCTAAGAGGCATCACCCGCTACCTTCAGCGCGTCGCCCTGCAAGTGGATCCCACGACGCTGAGCCAGCTCAGCGAGGAGTACATCCCAGGAGCTCAGCGGAGCGAGAGCCAGGTCCACCCGTTCCGAAAGTATTTCGAAGAGCTCTCCATCGGCGAAAGCCTCCTCACCCACCGCCGTACGGTCACCGAAGCCGATATCGTCAACTTCGCCAACCTGAGCGGCGATCACTTCTACGCTCACACCGATGAGATCGGTGCCCGAGACTCGCTCTTCGGTCGCCGGGTCGCCCACGGCTACTTCCTGGTCTCCGCCGCTGCTGGCCTCTTCGTCGACCCCGCCCCAGGACCGGTGCTGGCCAACTACGGCCTTGAACGCCTTCGCTTCCTCAAGCCGGTCGGCATCGGAGATACCCTCCAAGCTCGCCTCATCGTCGCCCGCAAGCTCCCCCGCGAGACCCGCCCCGGCGAGATCCCTGCCGGAGTGGTGGAGTGGGATGTCGAGCTTTTGAACCAAGGAGGTGAGCTGGTGGCCACCTATCGGGTCCTCACCTTGGTCCGCAGGAAGCCCGAAGCTCCTTCGGAGCCCCCCTCTTGAGGCGAGGTTGAACGATGGATGCATTCTCACGCCTAAAGCAGCGCAAGGACGACCCACTCCCCAACCATCCGCCAATCCCCCCTCGCGCGCAAGCGCCTTTGACGTGATGAAGGCCTGGGTCCAAGAGACGCTCGGAGGCCCCTTGGCCCTGCGGGAGCTGCCCGAACCTGAGCCGGGACCAGGTGAGGTAGTCTTGGATGTCGAGGCAGTGGGGCTCAACTTCGCGGACCACCTCATGCGCTTGGGCGCCTACTTGGTCCGACCGACTCCCCCCTTCGTCCCTGGCATCGAGGTCGTCGGGAGGCTCAAAGGAGCCCGCTACGCTGCGTTGCTCGAGCGCGGAGGGCTCGCCGAGCGGGTCACTGTGCCCCAGTCGGCGCTTATCCCGCTGCCCGAAGGGCTTACGCCGGAAGTGGCTGCCGCGTTTCCGGTCTCCTTCCTGACCGCCCACTTAGCCCTCGAACGGGCGGGAGCACGGCCCGCGGAGCGGGTTCTCGTCCAGGCCGCCGCAGGGGCGCTCGGCACCGCCGCGGTCCAGGTGGCCAAGGCGATGGGTCTGCGGGTCCTGGCGTCAGCCTCGCTCAAGGAGAAGCTCGACCTTCCCTTGAGTTTAGGAGCCGATGTGGCGGTCACCTACTCCGAGCTTCCTGAGCAGGCGAACGCCTGGGGTGGAGTCGACGTGCTCCTTGAAGTCAGGGGATCGGCGATCGAAGCGAGCCTTAGGCTGATGGCCCCTCTCGGTCGGGTAGTCTACATCGGAGCCGCTGAGGGCCAGCTGACCCCCATCCCGCCGCCTGCGCTTATGAGGCGCAACCTCAGCCTCATCGGCTTCTGGCTCGCTCCCTTGATGCGGCAAAGAGCTTTGGTGGAGAGAAGCCTCGAGTTCCTCTTGCCCCGGCTCGGCACCACCCTCAGGCCCATCGTGGGTGCCGTCTTTTCCTTCGCGGAGGTCGAGGAGGCCTTCCGGACGCTGACCGATCGAGGCCATCAAGGCAAGGTGGTCGTCCGGCTCAACTGAATCAGCCGACGCCAATGGCTTCTCAGCCCACGGCGAATCGACCGATGGGGCTCTACAATGAAGGGTATGGACGCGCTCGCGACGCTTGGAGGGGGGTGCTTCTGGTGCTTGGAGGTAGTCTATCAAGATCTGAGAGGGGTCCTCGAGGTGGTCCCCGGCTACGCCGGAGGGCACCTCCCCCACCCCACCTATGAGCAGGTCTGCACTGGAACGACCGGGCACGCCGAAGTCGTGCAGATCCGCTTCGACCCAAAGACCATCTCCTACCGAGACCTTCTAGAGGTCTTCTTCAGCATCCATGACCCCACGACTAAGGACCGCCAAGGCCCTGATGTGGGAAGCCAGTACCGCTCGATCATCCTCTACCACGATCCCGAGCAGGAGGCCACTGCCCGCACGGTGATGCAGGAGATCGCCCCCTTGTGGCCAAGGCCGCTGGTCACCGAACTTAAGCCCTTTGAGGTCTTCTATCCAGCCGAGGACTACCATCGCAACTACTTCCTCCGCCATCCTGAGCAGCCGTACTGCCAACTCGTCATCGCCCCTAAGGTGGCCAAGTTCCGCAAGACCCACCTTGAGCTCCTCAGGCATGGACCTCAGCGTTGATTTTCGCCGCTATCCCTACCTCACCTCAGCGCTTCCCGGCATCGGCGGAACCATTCGGGAACAACCTCAAGACTTCCAGGTGGAGGAGATCCCAGCCTATCTCCCTTCTGGCTCTGGAGAGCATCTTTTCCTCTGGATCGAGAAGGAGGGGCTGACCACCCGGCAGGTCTTCGAACGGCTTCGCGATCTTGGCATTCCCGAAGTAGCCATTGGGGTCGCAGGCCTTAAAGACAAACATGCCCGCACCCGGCAGTGGCTGAGCATCCCCCGCCGCTACGAGGAGCAACTCCGCCACCTCGAGGAGCCTCGGCTCAGGATCCTCAAGGTCGAGGCCCACCCCCACAAGCTTCAGACGGGCCACCTGCGCGGTAACCGCTTTCGCATCCTCATCCGGCAAGTCCAACACCCCGAGCGGGCTCAGAGGATCCTCGAGGTGCTTCAGGCGAAGGGGGTCCCTAACTACTTCGGCCCCCAACGCTTCGGCCTTGAAGGGCAAAATCCCCAGAGGGGCTATGCCCTGCTCAAAGGCAAAGGGCGGGGCTCGATCTGGCTCAAGCGGTTCATGATCGGCTCCCTTCAAAGTCTCCTCTTCAACGACTGGCTCGCCCTGCGCCTCGAACGGGAGCTCTACGACAAGGTTCTCGAAGGGGATATCGCCAAAAAAACGGAGACCGGCGGGGAGTTCGTGGTGGAAGATCCCGAGCGGGAGAGCGATCGGGCTCAGCGATTCGAGATCAGCGCGACTGGCCCCCTCTATGGGCGCAAGATGCGGCAAGCCCAAGGAGCCGCGCGGGCTCTTGAAGAGGAGATCCTGAGCCGCTATGGCCTCACCCCCGAGGCCTTCAAAGCGCGCTATGGAGACCGGCGCCCTCTGCGCATTCCCCTACGTGAGCTCAGCCTCGAGCTCCAACCTGAAGGTCTTTGGATCGGTTTTAGTCTCCCTAAAGGCAGCTACGCCACCGCCGTCCTGCGAGAACTCATGAAGGAGGAAGCATGACCCGCTGGATCCTCAGCTGGGAAACCACCCCGAGGCTCATCCTCTTGAGCATCCTCTTAGGGCTCATCGGGGGCTTTGGAGCTCTGATCTTTTTGTGGATGCTCCACATTGTGGCCCAGTGGCTCCTGACGCCTTTGAGCGGGTATCGTTTTCTCACGGTCCACGAAGCGGCTCAAGGGGTGATCCCACCCCAGCACTGGTTCTGGTTGCTGCCCCTGGCCACTGGTCTTGGGGGATTGCTCGCCGGTCTTTTGGTCTACAGCTTCGCTCCCGAAGCCGAAGGGCACGGGACCGATGCTGCGGTACGAGCCTTCCATCTCGGACAGCGCATCCGCGGCCGGATCCCGCTGGTCAAATCGGTCGCCAGCGCACTCACCATCGGCTCTGGAGGATCGGCAGGGCGCGAGGGACCCACCGCTCAGATCGCCGCAGGCCTCGGCTCGGTCATCGGAGGGTTGCTTGAGCTCCCTGAAGAGGAGCAGAGGATCTTGATCCTTGCCGGTATGGCTGCAGGGCTTTCGGGAATTTTCAAGAGTCCCCTGGGCACGGCGATCTTTGCCGTCGAAATCCTCTACTCCTCGATGGCATTTGAGTCGGGCGCACTGGTTTACACCATCTTGTCGGCTGGGACCGCCTACGCTTTGGTGGGAATCTTCGATGGATGGACTCCCCTTTTTATTCTTCCTCCCACCGCCCAATTTCAGGCCATCAATCTGCCTTGGTATGCTGTGTTAGGCCTTCTGGCTGGGCTTTTAGGAGCGATTTATCCTGGGATCTTCTACGGAGTGCGGGATGCATTCCGTCGACTGCGCCTGCCTCCCCACTTGAAACCTGCCCTTGGAGGTCTTGCGGTAGGCCTCGGCGGCATTCTACTTCCCCAGCTCCTTGGCGGGGGCTACGGGTGGATGGAACTAGCCCTCGAAGGTCGGATTGCCATCGGTCTCGCCTTGCTCTTGGCCCTGGGCAAGATCGTCGCGCTCTCACTCACCATCGGCTCCGGAGGCTCTGGAGGCGTCTTCGCCCCCAGCTTGTACATCGGGGCCATGCTCGGGGCGGGGATGGCGGGTCTCCTTCACCTCATCTTGCCGGTCGCCCCTAACCCCACGGCTTTTGCTGTGGTGGGCATGGCTGCCCTCTTTGCAGGTGCCGCTCGAGTGCCGATTGCCAACCTGATCATGGTCACTGAGATGACCGGAGGCTACCAGCTGATCCTGCCCACGATGCTCGCAGTGGCCATCGCCTTCATCATTCAGGAGCGGCTCACCCGCCACGCCCGCTACCCAACCCTCTACGAAGCCCAAGTACCTCGCCCTACAGAGAGCCCAGCACACCGCAAAAGCTACTACGAACTGGCCGCTCACCTTCTCCGCCAGGGGGTCTTCCGCCTTGACCCCGATCTTCTCAGTCAAGAACTTCAAGAGGAGCTCGAGCAAGGCACTCCCATTCCCCTGGCTGGAGAGGGGAATGAGCGGACTTTCCTGTACTCCATCCCTCTTGACCCCAACTCACCTCTGGCCGGACGCCGGCTCAGCGAGTGCAACCTGAAGGGTATCCTTATTGTCGGCATTCTTCGGGAAGGGCAAGTCATCCTTCCTCACGGAGGTACACACCTACAGCAAGGCGATCTGCTCCTGGTTGCCAGTCGTCCTCACGAGCTTGCAGAAAGCCCCCTTGCTTCTTCAGCCCCACCGCCATCCTGAAACAGAAGGGGGCTTTAACTGTTCGCTTGAAATCTAATCTAACTTATACTATTTATGAAAAGGTTGGCTAGCATAGACGAAGCTGCAAAAGCGTTGGGGGTGTCTATGACCACCTTGCACCGATGGGAAGCAGAGGGTCGGCCCATCCCCGAGCGTACCAGAGGAGGTCATCGCCGCTATGATTTGGCGAAGTTGCGCCCCGAGTGGTTTCATGCTGCCTAGCGCACATCGCCGAACGAGTGCGTATGCCCGCGTCTTTAGCCACGACCAGAAGGATGACCTGGAACGGCAACAACAGGTGCTTGAGCTATTCTGTGCGCGGCAGGGGTGGACGTTCGAGGTCATCGCTGACTTGGGTTCCGGGATGAATGACCCCACGAAGGGCCTGAAACGGCTCTTGGACGCCATCATCGGCGAAGTCGGATGCTTGGTCATCACCCACCATGGCAGCCGCTCACGCAAGAACCGGAAGCTGTTGGACGGACTGAAGCAAGCCGTGGAGGAATCCCAGGCATGACCGTCGCCCATACCATCGCGCTGGAGCCGAACAACACACAAGCCACCTACTTCGTCAAGGCAGCAGGTATAGCGCGGTGTGCCGACAACTGGGCACTGGCCGAGTGGAACCGGCAATACGAAGCCTGGAAAGCCGACAACAGCCTCCCCAAGCCGTCGCAAAAATCCTTGCGCCGCCAGTTGAACGCCATCAAGCGCGAGCAGTTCCCTTGGATGCTGGACATCAGCAAGTGCGTGCCGCAGATGGCCATCATCCAGCTCGGCGAGGCGTTCCAGAATTTTTGGGCGGGACGGGCGGAGCACCCCAAGTTCCACAAGAAAGGGGTGCATGACAGCTTGACTCTGACCAACGACAAATGTTCTATCGAAGGCCGCCGCATCCACATCTCGAAGCTGGGCTGGGTACGGATGCGGGAGCCGTTGCGGTTCAAGGGCAAGATCCGATCGGCCACGATCTCCCGCGAGGCTGACCGATGGTTTGTGAGCATCACCGTCGATACCGACTCCATTCCCCTTCGTCCCTCTGAAAACTAAGGCGTGGTCGGAGTCGATGGCCTGGCTGGCCTCCATAAACCTACGGCGAGTTCCGCCACCGAAGCCTGTGGAGAGGCAGGCTCTGGCTTCGGTCGAAGGGCCGGAGCGAAACCGGCCTCGGTGAAGCAGGAAGTCAGCTTCGAACCGGCCTAGGCAGGTTTGAGTAGGTCTGCTAGGTACACGACAAAAGCCTCATACAAGCGTGCAGTTCGTTTTTCCTGGCTTCTGCAGCAAAGAGAAGCTGGCGT
>OGCG01000403.1_pt1 | contig 27370 bp, 28 predicted proteins | sample 1570061 | NCBI WGS metagenome assembly OGCG01 (sample SAMN06268698, study PRJEB24515) | hot springs metagenome | isolation source: Joseph's Coat, Yellowstone National Park, Washington, USA | place: USA:Joseph's Coat, Yellowstone National Park, Washington, USA
TCTCTCCGAATCGGGTACCTGCGTTCATCCGTACCGCCCCTCCCACGGTTGCTGGAATTCCGTGGAGGCCCTCAAGGCCGCTCAGGCTCGCCCGAACGCTGGCGAGGACCAAAGAGGGGAGCAAAGCACCTGCTCCAACCCAGCCTTCGAGCTCCCAGTGCCGAAAGACGCCTCCCAGCCGAAGCACCCGTTCGGGGACTCCTCGATCGGAGACCAAAAGGTTGGAGCCATTGCCGAGCACCCGGAAAGGAGCTTCGGTGGCTTGCGGAAGCTCCTCAGGTCGCTCAAGGGTCCAGACCTCAGCGATTCCCCCCACGCCGAGGGTGGTGAGGCGGGAGAGGGGGATCCGTTCGATCTTCACGAAGCGCCTCCGAGTGCGCGGGCGACCAGCTCGCTGCCTAGTTTCCAGACATCTCCGGCGCCGACCGTGAGGATCAGTTGGTCAGGACCCGCGCTGGTTTCTAGATAGGCCCGTGCTTGGGTCCATGGACGATAGCTCACCTGAACTCCTCGATCGCGGATCCTTTGCACCATCCGCTCCACGATCTCTTGGCTGCTCCAACCCTCTACGGGCTGTTCACCGGCTGCGTAGACGTCCAGGAGGATCACCTCGTCGGCCAGGCTCAGCGCTTCGGCGAGCTCCGCCCAGTACTGGATGCTCCTTAAGTAGCGGTGAGGTTGGAAGACGACCCTGACCCTTCGTCCGGTTCCTCGGGCTGCTTGGAGCAAAGCCCTCACCTTGGTGGGATTGTGGGCGTAATCGTCGACGACCAAAGCTCCTTGCAGTTCGCCAACTTTCTCAAATCGCCGGTGGGGAGGATGAAATTCAAACAGAGCCTCCTGGATCACGGGAAAGGGTAGCCCCTCGACGAGTGCGGTGGTGGCGGCGGCTAGGGCGTTGGTCGCGTTATGCATTCCGGGGAGATGGAGCTCGATCGTTCCTAAGGTCTCTCCCCGCCAGATCAGCTCGAATCGGCTGCCCAAAGGAAAGAGCTCGAGGTGATCGAGCCGGGCTTCTCCTTGAGCGCCATAGCCGATGCGCGGGCAGCCTTGGGTGAGCTCCTCCAGAATAGGCCAGTCGGCATTGTAGATCACGATCCCGCTCTGCTGGGCAAAGCGTGCGAGGGCGCGTTTGAGGTCCTCAAAGGAGGCGTGGTAGTTGGGGAGCAGGTGACCGGGGGGAGCGACGTGGTCCGCCTCGAGGTTGTGGATGACCGCCACGTCGAGAGCGAGGTGTTGAAAGAGGGGATCCGACTCATCGATCTCGGCGATGCGGTAGCGCCCCATTCCGTAGCGGGCATTGCCCCCAATATCGCTCAGCTCCCCACCCAGGAGCACCGTGGGATCGGTTCCCGCTTTGAGGAAGATGCTCGAGATCATCGAGCTGGTCGTGGTCTTACCGTGAGATCCGGTGATGCCGATCGAGCGACCTCGAGAGAGGATCTCACCCAAGAGCTCGATCCGGCGGAGCACGGGGATGCCTCGGCGGCGGGCTTCGAGGAGTTCGGGGTGGGTTTCCGGGACTGCTGTCGTGCAAACGAGCACCTCGCAGTCATTGAGATGTTCGGGGTCGTGTCCGCGCCAGATGTGGGCACCTTCGGGTTCCAATCGGTAAGCGAGAGGAGAGGGGTTGAGGTCACATCCCGAGACGGAGTGTCCCTCCTTGAGCAAGATGCTGGCCAGGGCAGACATTCCAACCCCACCGATACCCATCAAGTGATAGTGGCTCATAGGGCCTCCTCGACGAGATCGGCCAGGCGCTCTGCGGCTCCTTGAGGAGAGAGCGCGGCGAGGGCAGTTTTCATCTTGGCGTGCTCCTGGGGGTCGAGCAAGGGAGCGATGGAGGCTTCAAATCGCTCCCAGCCGTAAAAGCGGGCCGCCGCTCCTTGCTCGATGTAGAAGGCTGCGTTCGCGGCTTGCGCTCCGCGGTCTAGGGAGGGGGGGAGGGGGATGGGTAGCAAGGGCACTTGGTGAAAGGCGGCTTCGGCGAGCGTGCTGGCCCCGGCCCGAGTGATCGCGAGGTCGGCTGCGCTCCAGGCGAGGGGGGTCTCCAGATAGCCCACCAGATGGTAACCCGGTCGCTCGAGGGAGCCCATTTGGTCGATCCAGCGAGGGCCAGTTTGGTGGAGGACCTGATAGCGATCGAGCAAGGGGGTGAGCCGCTCGGGGAGCTTTTGGTTGAGCTCTTGGCTCCCTTGGCTGCCCCCCAAGACGAGGATCAGCGGACGTTCGGGACATAAGCCCATCCTTGAGCGAGCCTCCTCCTTGATGTAGCGCTCTTCGCGGATGGGCAGACCGACGACCCGACTCCGAGAAGCGAGCGAGGGAGCTAGGCGCACGGGTAGGCTCAGCCCGAGACGGGCAGCCCGAGGTGCGAGCAGGCGGCTTGCGAGGCCCAGCTTGGCGTTTTGCTCGTGGAGGACGACGGGAATCCCGCTTCGCTCAGCCACCCAGGCGAGGGGAAACCCTGCGTATCCCCCGGTTGAGAGCACCACCTTGGGGCGAAGCTCACGGAGAAGCCGAGCGGCCTTCTGAAGGCTGGCCATGAGCTTAGGGAGCCTCTTGAGCGCTTGCGCTGGAGCGCTGAGGGAGAGCTTGAAGGTAGGCAGAAGGTGGAACGGAAGCCCAGTATGAGGTAACAGCTCAGCTTCGAGGCCTTCTTGGGCTCCGACATAGACGACCAAATGGCCGCGCGTCTGGAGGGCCCGGGCGGCGCTGAGGCCTGGATAGAAGTGCCCGCCACTTCCTCCGCCGGTCACTGCGATCATGGGGCTTCCTCCTTGACAGGAGCCTGGGGGCGCAGCAGGGTTTCGCGTGAGAGGCTGTGGAGCAGGCCTAAAGCGCCTCCTGCGATGAGCATCGAGGTCCCTCCGTAGCTCACCAGAGGCATGGGGACTCCGGTCACCGGCAAGACGCCGAGGACGACACCGAAGTTGAGCGCTGCTTGTAAGACGATGTATCCGGTCATGCCCAGCGCTAGGACGCTGGCGGCTCCTTGGGTATGGGCGGTGATCTGGAGGCCACGCGCGAAGATCAGCCCATAGGCGAACATGAGCATGAGCCCCGAGAGCCATCCCCCTGCCCAGATCACCGAAGCGGCGACCATATCGCTTGAGGCGACCGGGATCGGTGGGAAAGGAGCTCCTGGCCCTCGACCGAAGAGGCCAGCTGCTAGGATTGCCCGCTGTCCGGCGAGCACTTGGTAGGCCTGTCCCAGAGGGTTAGCCTGCCCATGGAGAAAAGCCAAGAAACCCTGGAAACGCTGGCTCACGTAGTGAAAGTGCTTGAGGTAAAGGCCCGAGAAGGCGAGGACGAGCAGGGTGGCTGAGGCGGTGATCGCAAAGAGCCGACGCCAAGGTACCCCGATGAGCACCATGAGGAGGCCAGCTAAGAAAAGAATAAAAGCTCCGGTCGCAAAGTCGGGCTCGATTAAGACCAGACCGGCAGAAAGAGCGACCGCTAACGTGGGGCCGAGGATGGGATAATCGGTGCCCCATTGCTCAAAGTACCCGGCGAGGTAGATGACCAAGACCACCTTCATGAGCTCTGAAGGTTGGAAGGAAAAGCCGTGGAAATAGAACCATCGGTGGACTCCCGCTGGACCCCGGCCGAGCTTGAGGGTAATGACAAGGAGCACTAAATTGGCGAGGAAGAGGGTTTTTGAGTAGCGGATGAGGAAGCGGCTGGAGAGGCGTGAGGCGATCAAGGTGATGAGCAGGCTCACCCCAATGCGGAGAAGCTCGGGGACTAAAAGGCTTTGAGCGCTAGCCGTGACGCCCAAAAGCGAGAGGCCCAGGAGAAGGAGTTGGGCGAGGGTCAGGATGGGGTCCATAGAGCTTCCGAGGGTTCAGCGCCCGCTGCTAAGGCAGCCTGCCGGAACAGGGTAGAGCGCTCTTTATAGTCGCGAAACTGGTCGAACGAAGCGGCCAAAGGGGCTAAGAGCAGCGACCGAAGAGGCCGCTTGAGCGCTTCCTCTATAGCCATGTGAAGCGCCTCAGCTCCTTGCGGAGGGAGGAGAAGGACCTCGACCCAGGGAGCAAAGACCTCGGCCATCCGGGGTCCATCCCGCCCTAGGGCTAGGATCAGGCCGACCCGTTCGCGAACCAAGGGGATCAGGGGCTCGAGAGGAGCTCCTTTGTCCACACCTCCGAGGATCCAACCAACCGGTGGGGGGGCAGCTTTGAGAGCCGCTTCCACCGCGTTGAGACGAGTTGCGATGGAATCGTCGATGAAGACCAATGATCCTTTGCGGGCGAAAGGTTCGAAGCGACCCGGTAGTCGGGGTGCAGTGGCGATCGCTGCTTCCAGATGACCTGGGTCAACCGAGCGCCCTTGGAGGAGCGCGAAGGCCCGAGCTGCTTCGAGCGCGGCTCGCAGATTGCTCTCCCAAGGAGAGCCGGGTGTGAAGGGAAAGCGTCGGGCTGGAGAGCCCTCGATCCCCTTGAGGATGGCGGGATCGGCTTGGTTGTAGACCAGAGCATCCTCCGGCTGCAGATGGCGGATCAGGTTGAGTTTTGCTTGGTGGTATGCCTCCACGCTCCCGTGTCGGTCGAGATGGTCGACCCCCAGGTTGAGCAGGACGGCGACTCGAGGGCGGAAGCGGACCACGCGTTCGAGTTGAAAGCTGGAGAGCTCGGCGACCGCCACCTCAGCCTGATCGATGATAGAGACAAGCGGGGGATCGAGATTTCCTCCCTCTTGAGCCTGGAAGCCAAGCGCGCGCAGGAAGTGGGCGGTGAGGACCGTGGTCGTGCTCTTCCCAGCGGTCCCGGTGATTCCCACGATGGGGGTGGAGGAGTGTCGGTAGGCGAGCTCTGCTTCCCCAAAGATGTCGGCTCCCTGAGTCCGGAGTCGTTGGAGAAGGGGGTGAGTCAAGGGGATCCCAGGGGCCGCGATGACTTCCTGGTAGAACTCCTTTGGATCGGCGGGGAGAAATCCCAGTCGAAGCGCCTCATCGATCTCTGCGGGTTGCGGCTGTTCATCGAAAAACCGCGCGGGAAGACCTTTGGCGGCTAAGTAGCGCAGGACTCCCAGACCGCTGCGCCCCAAGCCGAAGACGAGCCTCACAGCCGACCTCCCCAGAGGCTAAGAGCCAGCGCGGTGGTGAAGGCGGTTACGATGCCGAAGCGGAAGACGATCTTGCTCTCCTCCCAGCCGGAGAGCTCGAAGTGATGGTGGAGAGGGCTCATCCTGAGCAGACGCTTGCCGGTGCGCTGAAAGTAGACGACCTGGAGGATGACCGAGAGGATTTCGAGGACAGGAATGAGGGCAGCGAGAGGGAGGTACCAGATCTTGCCCTCCAGGATGAAGATTCCAGCTGTCATCGCTCCTAAAGCTTGGCTGCCCACATCGCCCATGAAGACCCGGGCTGGCGGAGCGTTGTACCATAGGAAGCCGAGCAGGGATCCCAAAAGGCTTTGGGCGGTTGCCAGGCCCTGGAAGGGTAGCAAAAGGATCAGCGTCAGGGTGGTCAGGAGCCCATCCGCACCATCCGTAAAGTTAAAGGCGTTGGCCGAGCCAACGATGGCCAGGACGATCAGCAGGACTTCCCAAGGCGTCGCGGGCAGGCCGGCGTGGAGCACTGCCCAAACTCCGAAGATCAAGGCGAGAAAGACTTGGATGGCCAGTTTTTCTCGAGCCTTGAGGGGTCGGTTCCAGAGCCCCCCGAGATCGTCGATGAGCCCTAAAAGAGCGAAGCCAAGCCCAAGGATCCAGAGCGGGCCCAACTGATGGCGGGCCAGCAGGTAGATGAGCCAACCAGCCAGGAAGAAGGCGACCCCTCCCATACTCGGGGTCCCAGCTTTGAGTTGGTGTTCGGGAGGGCCCTCGGGGCGGATGCGCTTCCCCCATCCACGGGCGCGCATCAAGCCCATCCATAAACCTACGAAGAACCAAGAGAGGATTAAGGAAGCAGCGATCACGGCGCCTCCAGTTGAGGGGAGAGGATGATCAGCTGTCGATCTTTTAAGAGATAGACCCCTTGGTGATCTGCAGTCATCCCTTGGAAGGAACCCGGATAGAAGGCTTCCTCGAGTCCGGTGGGGCTCAGGGCGAAGAGACCTTGGGCTCCAAGCAGGTAGAGATTCTGGCTGAGAGCAACCGCACGGGGGGAGGTGGGCAAGGGGAAGTGAAGGCCGGAGGGATAGACCACCGCCTCGTGGTCGCTCAGAGCGATCGCTTCACTTCCCTCAGCGACGACCCAGCGAAAGTCACCGGAAGCAAGCTGATCCTGGTTGAGAAAGAAGCCCTTCGCGCTCACCCAGAAGATGCCGAGTGGGGTGGCTCGCCCATCGCGGGCTGAGTAGGGCAGTAGGCCAACCCCTGGTCGGTAGAGCCCTCCCTTGAGGCCGACTAGAGGTTGAGGGCGGGCGTGGAGGAAGCGGGGAATCCCAGGCAGTGGAAGACTCTGGACCGGGCTTCCTGGGGTGTAGACCAGAAGCTGGTAGGGATAAGCAGCGTAGAGGATCCCTGAGTGGGCGGCGGCCAGGAGGGGGGCTGAGGGGAGCAGGAAGGTTTGCTGCTGCAGCTGGGCGACTCGCCCTTCGACGAGGCCCCCGGCGACCAAGAGGAGATGGCCGGAGCTCTGGACGGCCGGAGCGCAGCCGCTGAGGAGCAGGAGCAGCCACGGAGCTCTCAAGGCCAAACCTCCAAGATGCGCTCAAGGCCTAGGGAGCGAGAGGCTTTGAGGTAGACCCACTGGCCAGGGCGAACGGCCTGGAGGGCTTCTCGGAGCTCATCCAGACTGTTGAGAGCGGTCCCGCCAGATACTTCTGCCTGCTCTTTGGCAAAGGAGCCAAGGAAGAGGCAGTGTGGACTGATCTGAGCAGCGCGTCGAGCAATCTCGAGATGGTATCGCCGGGCTTCGCTCCCCAGTTCCTTCATCTCCCCGAGGACAAGCCATTTGGTGCCCTCCTGCTGGGCTAAGAACTCGAGGCCGAGGAGTACGGAGAGTGGATTCGCATTGTAGGCGTCGTGAAGAATCCAGATGCCCTTGCGAACCAGGCGCTCCATCCGCCCGGAGGGGAGCTGAAGCTGACCCAGTCGCTCCGCCATCATCTCGAGCGGGGCGCCAAGCAGCTCTCCAGCAGCCAGAGCAGCGAGTGCGGCCAGAGCAGGCCCTTGGCCGGGATAAGGGACGTGGATCTCGAGGCCACGGTAGCGGAAGTAACTCCTTTCGGGGAGCATCCTCAAGTTCTCCCCCCGAAAAGCCCCCCATTTGAACCCGTAGACCCGTTCGGCAGGTTGATGGAGGATCTCTCCGGCTTGCTCGCTGAGCAAGACCTGAGGCGTTGCAAGGAGGCGGGCTTCTTCCTCTAAGGCTCGCTCCAGGGAGCCAAACCCTTCGAGGTGTTCGGGGCCCAGAGCGGTGATCAAAGCTAAAGTAGGTTGGCTGAGCTGTTGGAGCTCGGCCATTTCTCCTGGGCGATCGATCCCGAGTTCAACGACAGCCCCCGGTGCTTGGGCGTCCAGCTGGAAGAAGAAACGAGCCAAAGCGGGGGCCGTGTTGAGGTTGCCAGGAGGAGCTGGCCAGCCGAGCGCTTGGGCCAGAGCTTCCTTGGTGCTTGTTTTTCCCGAACTTCCCCCTACGGCGACTACCGGTCGTGCAAACTCGCGGCGGAGCTCAGCCCCCAGCTTGAGGAGCCCTAGGTAAGGGTCGGCGACCTGAAGAGCGCTAGGGTGGGAGGCATCGGTGAGGACAAACGCAGCTCCCCGCTTCAGAGCCTCTTGGGCAAAGATCCGCCCGTGGTGAGTCCGGCCTGGAAGCGCTACGAAGAGGCTTCCCGCTTGAACCAAGCGGGAATCCCAGATGAGGTCTGTGGCCGGTGAGGTGGGTGGATGAAGAACTCCTCCCAGCAGCTCAGCAAGCCAGTCCGGCCGAATAACTCGATGAGTAACAGACTCATGATACACAATAGCCTCACGGTCCCAGTCTACCGCCCTGAGAGGCGTTTGAGGAGCTTGGGGTCCAGTAGCACATCGGGCAGTTAAAGGCATCGTAACGGTTGTGGGAATCGGGAGGGATTCCCCAGTAGGCCAGGAGGCCAGCTGCAATCTGGCGATAGACCGGAGCGCAGATGAACGAGCCAAAGATGTCCCCTTTAGGGTCAAAAAAGATCACGACGACGGTGGCTCGGGTGTGTTTGGCGGGGACAAATCCTCCATAGACCGCTGTGTAGACGCTGTTGGAGTAGTGCCCGTTGACGACGACTTGGGCGGTGCCGGTCTTGCCCCCCAAGGCATAGCCAGCTAGGTTCGCCTCAGGAATGATGACGTGGGAGAGAGCTCGTCGGATCTCCTGGCTCACCGAACGGCGGAAGACCCTCTGGGCTTGAATGGGTTGATCGGTAAATAGACGCGGCAGGACATAGACCCCATCGTTCGCCACAGCGTTGAGGGCGGCAGCGAGCTGGAGGGGAGTGATCAAAAAGCCCTGGCCGAAGGTGGCATCAGCAAACTCGATGGCCCGCCAGCGTTGGAGTGGTCGGACGATGGGAGGAGTGGCCTGGGCTCCGGGGAGAATGTTGGGGTCCGTATAGTGGAGCTTGACAAAGTAGTCGTAGAGCACTTTGGGTGAAATCCGGTCGGCGAGCAGCGACATCCCCACGTTGGAGGAGTAGCGGAGGACCCCCTCCAGGGTGAGATTGGGAGGATGGGGGACCACGTCGTGGATCGTCCACCCCTCGATGGTCCGTTGCATGGGGGCCCAGACCCGGCTATGAAGGGTGGCGGCTCCCACTTGGAGGAGTACGGCAGACGTGATCACTTTCTCGGTTGAACCTGGCTCAAGAGGGACCAAAAAGGCGTTGTTCCGCCAGGCAACGCTATCTTGTGGGTTGCTCCTAGGTTGGTTGGGGTGAAACGCGGGAGCGTTGGCCACTGCGAGAAGGGCTCCGGTGCGGGCATCCATCACGATCGCCGTCCCCCAACGGGCTCCCGTTTTGGGGAATTCAGCCCAGAGAGCCCGTTCAGCAATGGCTTGGATCGTGGGGTTGATCGTGAGCTGAACGTTGCGGCCGGAGGCCAGGATGGCGTTCATGCTGCTCTCCACTCCGTCGAGACCGGTGACGAAGCGCCCTGAGGGGGTAACCTCACCGAAGCCTACCAGTTGGGAAGCGGAGTCGCCGAGAGGATAGATGCGATGTCCGTTTGGTAGTGAAAGGGCGAGAGGAGTGCCATCAGCAGCGAGGATTTCGCCCCTTAGAGGAGCAGGGCTAGGGAGTGAGACAGGAGCCAGAAGTTGGGGAGCTTGAGCGACGAGTTCAACGACTCCAAAGGCAATGAGAAAGGCATAGATGATTAGGCCTAAGGTGAGTACCCAGAGCCTTCTCAAGCGAGCGGGGTTCATGGCTCGTGGCCTCCCCAGTTCGCGATGCTCATGGGGATGTAGCCGTGCTGATCAGCCCATTGGCGGATCGCCGTGGGCGAGAGGAGTTTGTAGCGCTCGAGGAGCAGCTGGCCCTCTTGAGTTTGAGCTTGTTCGAGTTGGGCCTGCAGGCTAAAGAGATGGCGTTCGCGCTGGCGGTTGAGGTGGCCTAGGCCCACTAAGAGGAGCAGAAGGCCAAGATAGACAAAAGCCCAACGCCACAAGCTAGTCATTGTGTTCCTCCCACGATGGCTGCTCTTAGCTTTGCGCTCCGAGCTCTCGGATTGCGGGCCCTCTCCTCGGTGCTCGGAACGATGGGTCGCCGAGTCAGAATCTGAAAGTTGCCCTGACGAAGAAAGTTCTTGACCAGGCGATCTTCCAGTGAATGAAAGCTGATGATCACCAGGCGCCCTCCGGGGCGGACGACCTTGGGGATGGAAAAGAGAAGGTCTTCCAGGGCTCCGAGTTCGTCGTTGACGTAGATTCGGAGGGCTTGAAAGGTCTTGCGAGCAGGATGACCTCGGCTGCGCCACCCTACTGCCCGCCTCACGATCTCAGCCAGCTCGAGGGTTGTCTCGATGGGTTTACGGTTGCGCGCGTCCACAATGCTGCGGGCAATGCGGTGAGCCTGCGGCTCCTCGCCGTATTCCCTTAGAATGGAGACTAGGTCTTCGAGCGGATATGTATTGACGACCTCGGCGGCATGCAGGGGCCCTTCGCCCATCCTCATGTCGAGAGGGCCCTCCTCCGCGTAGCTGAAGCCTCGCGAGGCATCGTTGAGCTGGTGGCTCCCGATCCCTAAATCGGCGAGGAGGCCATCGGCGGGTCCTAGGCCGAGCTTCTTCAGCTCCGCTTCAATATCCCTAAAGTTCGCCTTCACAACGGTGAGACCCGGCCAGTTGGCTTCCGAAAATTGTTGGATGACCCGAGGGTCTTGGTCAAAGCCCACCACCTTAGCTCCGCGGGCGAGGATGGCCCGGGCATGCCCCCCCGCTCCTAACGTTGCGTCGATATAGAGACGGCCCGCTTCGACGGCGAGCCATTCCAAAGCTTCTTGCAGGAGGACGGGAGTATGGATTAGGGATGGGATCATCCGATCAGACCTCGCAGCGCTTCTGGTGAGGGAGGATGCTCCATCACCCGTTGAATGTTGTTCCACCAGCGTTCCTGGCTCCAGAGTTCCAGACGGGAGGGGGCTCCTGCTACCACCACCTCGCTCTCCAGTGCGGCAAATTGCCTCAAGGGAGGAGGGATGATGATCCGCGAAGCGCTATCCATCTGAGTTTTGTAGGCCCCCGAGTAAAAAAACCGGACAAAGGCACGGGCCTCGCCATCGGTCAGAGGTAGGTTGATCAGCTGCTCTTCGATGCGCTTCCAAGTCATGAGGGGAAAGAGATATAAGCAGCCCTCCATCCCCCGGGTCAGCACCAGGCCATCCTCGACGAAAGAGCGGAATGCTTGGGGAATCACGACCCGCCCCTTGTCATCAAGGCTGTACTGGTATTCTCCGAAGGGCATTCAGTCCTCTGGTCGGGGATTCCCACAAGGGTGCGCCGACAGGGCTCAATCTACCACAAATCTCCACCTATCTACCACTCAGTCCCACCTAAGTCCCACTATCCACCCACCTTTTGCCCTAGGGATAGCGTTCCAGCCTTTGAACGATCGGTGGTAAATTAGAGGATGTGGGGTGAGGGGCACGGTCGCGGGCACTTCCAAGTGCCTGAGGAAAGTCCGGGCTCCATAGGGCAGGGTGCCAGCTAACGGCTGGGCGGGGTAACCCGACGGAAAGTGCAACAGAAAGCAAACCGCCTGATTCCTCGCTTTCGAGGATGAGAACGCCTTGGGCGTCAGGTAAGGGTGAAACGGTGGGGTAAGAGCCCACCAGCGTCCTGGAGACAGGGCGGCTCGGCAAACCCCACCTGGTGCAAGGCCCGCGTCCCGAAAGGGGCGAAGCATAGGGAGAGCTGGCCCGGCTCGTTAGACCTATGCAGGAGGCCGCTAGAAGCCGGTGGCGACATCGGCTCCAGAGAGATGACCGTGGAAACAGAACCCGGCTTACGCCCTCGCCCCACTTCAGCGAGTCGTCGAAATTGACAGCGATTTCTTGTGGTTCTTATAATTCCCCAAAGCGAAAGGAGCTGGGATGGAGTTCAAAGTCACCCTGTCGACGGAGGAGATTGTGCGGGGATTAAAGCATTACCGCCGCATCGCGAAGCAGGATGTGCTCCGAGCGCCGGAAACCCCAAACCCAGAGGTCTTCCGCTTGCACGCCGAGGCACGGCGGGAAGTCTATGCTCAGCTTGCTGAGATTGCTGAAACGGAGGGTCCGGAGGCGGTTGTGAGCCGAGCTTTAGAACTCTATCAAGCGCTCCCCTTTGTGACTGGCACCTCGGAGGAGGCTTATCCTGAGGTGAAAGGCCGCGAGAACGCTTTGGAGAACTTTTTTTTGATGATCGGTTTGGATCCCAAGCTCCGGCGGGAGGCTCGTAAAGCCCGCAAGCCCATCGAATGAGTCTCGAGCTCTTGGCGAGTCAGGCTCGCTCTTGCATGGCCTGCCCTCTGCATGCGTACAGGACTCAGGTCGTCTTTGGCGAGGGCAATCCTGATGCCCAACTCATGATCGTTGGTGAGGGACCAGGGGAGGAGGAGGATCGCACCGGGCGTCCCTTTGTGGGTAAGGCGGGTCAGCTCCTCGACCGCATTTTGGAGGCAGCTGGAATCGATCGAGGGGAACTCTACATCGCCAATGTGGTCAAGTGCCGCCCTCCGGGTAACCGAATACCTGAGCCCGTTGAGGCCAGAACTTGCACCTCTCTTTGGCTTTCTCGGCAGATCGAGCTCGTCGCTCCTCAGATCATCGTCCCACTCGGGGCCACCGCGGTGGAATACTTTCTTGCCGAAAAAGTTCCCATCACCCGCGTGCGGGGTCAGTGGATCGATTGGCATGGGATCCGCTTATTCCCCATGTTCCATCCAGCTTACCTGCTCCGCAATCCTTCCCGGGCCCCCGGGGGACCTAAGCATTTGACCTGGCAAGATGTTCAGGAGCTTAAGCGAGCCCTGCAGAACCTTGGACCTAAGCCCCCGAGGGTCGTGCGTGCTGTAAGCCAGGAGCCCCTCTTTTGAGAGGGAGCTCTTTCAAGGTGGGCCTCGCTCACCTCATGGTCCTCTATCTCGTTTGGGGGAGCACCTACTTGGCCATCCGAATTGCCGTTGGTCCTGGGGGTGGTTTTGGACCGTTCTGGCTCGGGGCTACTCGGGTGGGCTTGGCTGGGCTGCTCCTTTTGTCCTATAGCCGGCTTCAGGGAATTCCTCTCACCTTGAGCCGCTCGGAGTATGTCTGGTTGGCGCTTTCAGGCCTCCTGCTCTGGACGGGAGGCAACGGCCTCATCAGCCTGGGGGAGGAGCGGTTTGCTTCGGGATACGCCGCCGTGATCAACGCCACAAGCCCTTTGTGGATCGCTCTATTGGAGGCGATCTTGAACCGCAGGCTCCCTCCCTGGCTCCAGATCGTCGGGATCTTTCTGGGGTTTTGGGGCGTTGCGCTCCTGAGCTTGACTCAGCCTTTGAGCCACCTTCCATGGCCTTTGCTCCTTGCCCCTCTGCTCTGGTCCTCAGGGATGCTGTTGACCCAGCGAAGGCCGGTTCGGGCTCCTTCCGTGGTCGCCGCGGGCTACCAGCAGCTCTTCGGTGGCCTCGGATTCTCCCTGCTCGCTTGGGTGAGCCGGGAGTCCTGGCCTCACCCAAGTCTCCAGGCCTGGCTTGCCTGGAGTTATTTGGTGATCTTTGGAGCCTTAGCCTTTACCTCGTTTGTTCTCGCTTTACGGTTACTGCCGGCCAGTTTGGTGAGCACCTATGCCTATGTCAACCCGGTGGTCGCCGTGATCCTTGGCTGGGCGATCCTTCACGAATCGGTCACCCCCTCACTGGCGGTGGGGGCCGCTCTAATCCTCCTTAGCCTCGCTCTCGTCTTCAGGGCCCGATGGGCTAATGCCGGAAGTGGCGCGACCCGGTGAAGACCATCGCCAAGCCGTGCTCCTCGGCGGCTTGGATCACTTCAGAATCCCGTTTCGCCCCACCGGGTTGAAGGATTGCGGTGATGCCCGCTTCGGCGGCTGCCCGGACTACGTCGTCGAAGGGGAAGAAGGCTTCGCTCACCAGGACAGCCCCTTGGGCCCGCTCGCCTGCATTGCGTAAAGCCCGCTCGGCTGCCCAGATGCGGCTCACTGCTCCAGTTCCAATTCCCACGGTCACCTTCTCGCGAGCGAGGACGATGCTGTTGGAGCGGGCGTACTTGCTCACGTACCAGGCGAATTGAAGGTCCTCCCACTCCCTAGGAGTTGGAGACCGGCGGGTGACGACCTGGGGGGTAAGATCTTCCCAGCGCCTTTGATCCCGTTCTTGGACGAGAAAGCCTCCGAGAAGAGGCCGGAATTCGAGGCGGGAGGTAGCAGTGGGACCTGCCTCGAGCACCCTGAGGTCGGGCTTTTTGCTCTTAAAGAACTGAAGGGCTTCCGGATCGACGGAAGGGGCGATGAGCACTTCAAGAAAAGTTCCCCGCGTTGCCTCGGCGGTCTTGAGATCAACGGGGCGATTGAACGCGACAACCCCCCCGAAGATCGAGAGGGTATCGGCGTCTCGCGCTCGCTCCCAGGCCTCTTTGGGCGTGGCACCAAGCGCTACGCCGCAGGGGTTGCCGTGCTTGACCGCGACGCAGGCGGTTTCGGAGAGCTCTTGGGCGAGGAGCCAGGCTGCTTCGGCATCGGCGTAGTTGTTGAACCCAAGCTCTTTTCCGCCAAGGGGCGTGGCGGAGACCAGAGGCCCCTCTTCGCCCTGGATCCGGTAGAGCCAGGCCCGCTGGTGCGGGTTTTCCCCGTAGCGAAGGGGCCTCACCTGAGTCAGAGGAAGGGTCTCCAAAGGAGCGGGGGTTTCTTGGGCAAGCCAACGAGCGATGGCCGCGTCGTAGCTGGCTGTATAGGCAAACACTTTGTGGGCGAGATAGCGGCGAAACTCAGCGGAGACTCCTGCGCTGAGCTCGTCAAGAGCGCGAGGGTAGTCAGAGGGGTCGCAAAGGGGAAGGGTATGAGGATGGTTCTTAGCTGCCGCTCTGAGGAGGGCAACTCCCCCAATATCGATCTCCTCGAGGAGCTCCTCAAAGGTCGCTCCCCGGGCTAAGGTTTCCCGAAAGGGATAGAGGTTGCAGGCCACCACCTGGATCCTTTGGATGCCCAGGTGCTCGAGTTCTTCGCTTTGATCGTGTTTGGCTAAGATCCCAGCGTGAAGAGTTGGATGGAGCGTTTTGACGCGGCCTCCAAGGAGCTCGGGAACTCCAGTGACCGCCTCAACGGAATATACCGGGAGCCCGGCTTCTTGGAGGAAGCGCTGGGTCTTCCCGGTCGAGATGAGCTCAAAACCAAGCTTCCGAAGGCCTTGGGCGAACTCGAGAAGCCCCGTCTTGTCATAGACCGAAAGGAGCGCGCGCACTCCTTGATTGTAGCCCTAGGAGTGCGCGCGAACCCTTTAGCTCATCTGGACGGGGATCCGCTTGGCCCGAGCCTCTACCACCTTCGGCATCTGGAGTCGGAGGATCCCATTCTTGAACTCCGCTTTGACGGAATCCCCCTCAACCGCGACGGGAAGGATGAAGCTGCGGATGAAGGAGCCCTGAGGAATCTCCTGGAGGTAGTACCGCCGGACACCTTCAGGAGTAGTTCCCGCTTGGCCGCGGATTGTGAGCTTATTCCCCTCCAGGCTCACTTCGAGATCCTGAGGATTCAGCCCCGCAGCGGCCATCTCCAGGACCAAAGCCTCGTCGGTCTCGTAGAGGTTGCAAGGAATCGAGGAAGCGGGGTTGACGAATGGACGGGCAAGGTCTCCGAAGGTTTCGTCGAGCAACCGGTTCATGCTCTCGAAGAGGCTCATGGGACCCCAGGTGCGAGGCATGAGCATCTCGCTTGGACGGGTCTCTTGACGGATCAGGGCCATATCGCTCACCTCCTTTGAGGGCCTCAACGACCCTTGTACAGTCATACTTATAACATATGACCTTTAAAATGTCAATAATCTTAGTCAAATATGCTCAGCTATGATGAGCAACATAAATCGATCGCACCTTCCTATACTGGATAAGCGTTGTGGAACATCTAGGGCCCTACCTTATCCAGCAACTCCTCGCCGAGCGCCCCCTCGATCGGGGTCAAGCGCTCTCGATCTTGGAAGGGCGCGACCTCCGGACCGGGATGACCGTCCATATCTATCGCCCTCTAGAGGGTTCGCCACCCCGCTCCTTGCCTCGAGGATTTCCCTGGATCGATGCTTTAGAGGGAGCCTGGATCGCTGAGCGGCCTTTCGGTGCGCTTGCTGCTCGGCGTTATGTGGGGTCGGTCGATCCAGAGCGGGTGCGGTCTTGGGGACTTGCCCTGCTTGGGGCTTTAGAAGAGGCGGAGGCGCGAGGGATTGTTCATGGGGCGCTTGACCTGGATTGGATCTGGGTCCAGGGGGAGAAGCTGTGGATCGAAGGTCTGGGTCTGCCTTTGGCTCGAGACCACTCGGATCGTGAGGGGGCTTTAGCGATTCTTCAAGCCCTGGCTGGCCCACTTTGGTCTGAGCTTTCCTGGGCTTCGGCCTGGGAAGCCTGGGCTCGCGGTGAGCTTGAGTCAGCTGAGCTCCACCAGCGTATGAAGGGCCAGGCGTCTGAGGCTCAGGAGGTGGAGACCCAGGTGCCTGAGGTCCAGGAGGTTGCTGCACCCCAGGAAGTTGCCTTGGAGACACCGCTCCCAGAGATGCCTAAAGAGGCTCGACCAGTTCAACGCATTCGTATCGATGAACCCCTAGAACCGCCTTTCCCCATTCTTGAGCCTCCTCCGCCGGCTCGCCGAAGGGGTCTTTGGGGGCTCTGGGTGATTCCTTTGATCCTGGCTTTCGGATTGTGGTGGTGGCTTCATCCTCGCCCCTCCTCTTCCGGCTACGTCGTGGCCTTTCAGGTTCACCCCTTGGGAGCGACAGCCGAGCTTCGCCTTCTGAAAGCCCCTCCTGGCTCTCATATGGTGCCCGGGCACATCATCGCGACGATACCGGGCGAGGTCTATTTCGATGTTCGGGGGACCTATCTCCTTCAGATCCTCGTCTCTGGCCAGCCTCGCCTGGTCTATCCCCTTCAGGTGCCCGATCCTGCTGGAGTTCGTTTGCAGCTCACCCCATGAGCTCAAGCCTTCTGGACCCGCACTTCCAGAACGCCTCCTCTGAGGGTAGCCTGGGCGCTACCGGGCTGGATGCGCCCGGGAAGGCGAAGCGTCCTTCGAAAGATTCCACTCTCACGCTCCTGGCGCAGATAAGTTCCCTCAACGTGATGGCGGATCCCGCTCAGAACGATCGTCTGTCCTTCTTCCAGCAACTCCAGATCTTCCGGGCGTACGCCTGGAAGATCGGCCAAAATTCGATAGTGCCCCTCCTCTTCGAGGATGTCGACCCGGGGAACCCAAGAGCCCAGCAGTTCCCCTGTTTCGTAGCGACGGGAAAGCTCATCCAGTCGAGCTCGCAGGAGTTGGAGATGCTCGATTGCATCGAGGCGCTCGGGTGAGTCGGACATACTTTCAGCCTAGCACGCCGGTTCCTGTCCTGGCCGGGCCTACGGGTTCGGGAAAGACCTGGCTTGCCCTCCGCTTAGGACATCGGTTACCCCTTGAAGTGGTCTCAGCTGATGCGGTGACTCTCTACCGGGAAATGGACCTGGGAACCGCCAAGCCACCTCTTCAGGACCGGAGCCAGGTCCCTCACCACCTTCTTGACCTTTTGGAGCCTGAGGAGCGCTTCAGCGTGGTTCAGTTTGTCGAAGCTGCCGAGCAAGCGATCCAGGAGATTGCCTCTCGAGGGCGGATTCCTCTGGTGGTCGGAGGCACGGGCTACTACATCCGAGCCCTTTCGGAAGGCTTTTATGCCCTACCTCCTCCCGATCCCCTGCTTCAGGCCGAGCTCGCTCGGGAACTTGCTGAGCGGGGTATCGAGCCTTTGCTCCAGGAGCTTGCTCAGGCGAGCTTCGATGATGCCCAAAGGGTAGGCCGCAACCCTCGCCGCTTGCTGCGGAGCCTCGAGGTGCTCCGCAGCACGGGAGTGCCGCCAGCTGCTTTTCCCCAGCGTCCTCCCCGTTACCGCTACCGTAAGCTCATCCTCTGGCCCCTTTGGTCTTGGTTGGAGCCCCGCCTTGCCCGGCGCGTCGATCAGATGTTTGCGGATGGTCTAGTCGGAGAGGTGGAGAGGCTGCTCCTTCGCCATAGCAAGCTGCCGCCGGCGATCGGTTATCCAGAAGTGGTGGGCTATCTCGAAGGGCGGTGGAGCTTAGAGGAGGCTCGGTGCCGCACCCTCCAGGCGACCCGGGCGTATGCCCGTCGCCAGTACACCTGGTTTCGCCGTGAGCCAGGGCCACCGATCTATGTTCCCAAAGGGGGGGCGGAGGCTTGGCCCGAAGTCCACTCCTGGCTACTTGGGCTATATGATGAGGGACGTGCTCGCCCATGAGATCGTCCGCGAAGTGCGGAAAGGACGCTCTCCCAAAGAGATTGTGGATGTCTATTTAGCCCGCTTTGAGCGTCTAGAACCTAAACTTCACGCTTTTTTGAGCCTCAACCCAAGGCTCTGGGAAGAGGTTGAAGGCCTAGAGCGGCGTCTGGCTGCAGGGGAGGAACTTCCCTTGGCGGGAGTCCCGATCGCCGTGAAGGATAACCTCCTCACAGAAGGCTTGGCGACCACGTGCGCTTCGAAAATTTTAGAAGGCTACATCCCCCCTTATTCGGCGACCTCGGTCGTCCGTTTTCAGCGAGCTGGAGGGATCCTGTTGGGCAAGACCAACCTCGATGAGTTCGCGATGGGCTCTTCCACCGAGACATCGGCTTTTGGTCCCACGTTAAACCCCTGGGACCTCAGTCGGGTGCCTGGGGGCTCCTCAGGGGGATCGGCGGTGGCGGTCGCCGCCGATCTCGCCCCTCTGGCCTTAGGCTCGGATACCGGAGGCAGTGTTCGGCAGCCTGCTGCTTTTTGTGGAATCTACGGCTTCAAGCCCACCTATGGTCGAGTTTCCCGCTATGGTCTGGTTGCCTTTGCGAGCAGCCTTGATCAGGTTGGTGGGATGGCCCGTAGCCTTGAGGATCTCGCTCTGCTCATGGATGTCATCGCGGGCCCCGATCCTCGCGATGGAACGAGCTTGGACCTACCCCCGCGCTTCCAGGCTGCTCTCCACGACCCCCCACCTCGGCGCATCGGTCTTGTGGAGGAGACGCTCGAGGGCAACACACGGGGGATTCAAGAAGCGTTGGCTCAAGCAGAAGAACTCCTCACTCAGCGCGGCGTTCACGTGCAAAGGGTCCGAGTTCCGATGCTGAGCTATGCTCTAGAGACCTACTACCTTTTGGCCACGAGTGAGGCGAGCTCGAATCTGGCACGCTACGATGGAACCCTCTTTGGCCTGCGCCAGGGAGAGGGGAACTACTGGGAGAGTGCCGCCCAAAGCCGAGCGCTCGGCTTTGGGCGAGAGGTCAAGCGCCGCATCCTCTCCGGCACCTTTGCGCTCTCCAGCGGTTATCACGAGGCCTACTACGGCCAGGCTTGGCGGGCCCGCCGGCAACTTCAGAACGAGCTGGCGGAGGTCTTCCAGGAGGTGGAGGCCTTGTTGCTGCCCACCACTCCTACCCCAGCGTTTCCCCTCGGTTCAAAGAGGGATCCTCTCGAGCTCTATCGCTCAGATGTGGATACCGTCGCTGCCAATCTGGCTGGCTTGCCGGCGCTCTCCGTTCCCGTCGGCATGGAAGAAGGTTTGCCGATTGGCCTCCAACTCATGGGGCCTCCCCAGCGCGATGAACGCCTCTTTGCTTTGGCCCGAGTCTTTGAGGAGCTAAGCGCTCTCTTTCACCACGGTGCTCCCCTTTGACCAAGGAGGCTTTCATCGCTGGAGCAGCCGCCTCGCCGCTCAGCTGCGCCAGGAAGGGAAGCCGCTTGGTTTGGGGGAGCTCTTGGGCAAGCTGTTCAAGGCCTACCCCTGGCCTTCCCACCTGGAATCCGCATTTCGCTTTTTGCTCGATGGGCGCTTTCGCCAGGAGGAGCACATCGCTCTTTGGGAGTGGTATCTTCCCTTTCCTCCTGATGGCGAGGCAGTGGTGGCCCTCGATGTGGAGACCACCGGCCTCACTCCCCAAGCCGATCAGATCATCGAGCTGGGTTTGGTGCGCTGGGAAGCTGGCGGTCAGCTCTACCTCTCTCGCCTCGTCGATCCCGGTCGGCCTTTGCCGGCTAGAATCGTTCAGCTCACCGGTATCCACCCGAGCGAGCTCGCCGGGGCCCCCTCAATAGAGGAGGTCTTGGAAGAAGTCTACCCTTATCTACAGGGGTCAACTGTGATCGCTCACAATGCCTCGTTTGACCTCGGCTTCCTTAAGCCATCCCTTCGCCGAATTGGGTATACCTGGGATCCTCTGGTTGTGGATACGATCTTCTTGGCCCGTCGAGCCCTTCCTTACCTTCGCCGAAGGGGTCTCGATCAACTGCTCTGGGCCCTTGACCTGCCAGCTGAGGGACGTCACCGGGCTTTGGGTGATGCAGCTGCTGCCCTCGCCGCCGCGCGGGAGATGTACTATATCCTGACTGCAGGAACTCCTCGGAGGCTCGCTAGTCTATGCGTGGACGCTACGTTCTGACCAGCCTTTGCCTGAGCACGGGCACGATATTCCTCACCCAAACCCTGCGCCAGCATTTGCGTGGACGCGATCTCATCCACTTGGTCGATGAAGACGGGGAGACCTATGAAGCTCGCATTGACTGGAACTCGGGACGCTTGCTGGGGCTAGCCCCTTACTACGAGAAGCGGCGACTCGGGGTCAACGAGGCGATCGAGTTCTTTCTGGAGGGCGAGGCCCTTCACCTCCAGACCCTTGCCCAATTGGCGCCTCGCAAAAGCCCTCCTCCGCCCCCGCCTCCTCCACCTCCTGAGCCCGCTCGCGTTCGAGTCAGCCCTTACCCTAAGGAGATCCTCTACCCCCAAGTGCCTCCTCCAGCTGAGCTACCGGGCTTCATCAAGGATCTTGAGGCTCTGGGCTTTACGCTAGAGGCGGGAGGCCCTCCCTGGCAGCTGCAGGCTTCCTTGGGTCGGCGCGCGTTGAGCCTAGCGCTTGCCCGCTGGGGGGAACTCGACCCTGAGGCGTTGTTGGAGCTCCGCCGGCAGGGTCGGGTACGGTTTGCGGGGGTCGTCCTCGGCGAGTCCCTCTACCGGAGTGAGCCGCCTAAGCTCCCTGCGGGGCTTCAAGTGATCACCTCAGAGGCCTTGCGCGAGATGGTCAAGCTGCGCCGCTACTTTCCAGTGGGGCCACTTGATCTCGAGCGACTCTTGAAAGCCCCTCTCGTCGATCTCGAGAGCGTGCGCTCTTTGGAAGGCGAGCTCTCCGGTCTTCTCGGTGAGCGAGCGGCCTTCTCGGCAATTCTCATGCTGCTTGCTGAGATGAGCCCCCAGAAGGTCTTTCTCTTTGCCGAACTTTTACCCTCGGCTTTAGAGCTGGGGCTCGATAACGCCACGCTGACCCAAGCCCTTGAGGTTCTTTCTGGGCCCCCATTCCTCCTGCTTCAGCGCTTGGCCCCCGGGGAGTATTTGTTGCGGCAGTCGGTCGGGGACGCCCTGCGCGACTGGGAAGCCTATGCTCAGGCCCTGAGCGCTCGCATCGTGACCCTGAGCCAAGTGTGAGCTGAAGGATTCATGTTCAGAACAGCTTTGGGTATGGTTGGGCTATGAAGATCGCAGAAGGCGTCCACCTCCTTGAACTGCGCGGTCAGATGGGTGACCGCCTGACCATCCTCAACCTGACCCTCCTGACCGGACCCGAAGGGCCCACCTTGATCGATACCGGTTATCCGGGTCAGCTCGAAGCGCTCATCGAGGCGCTGCGGCAGGAGGGCGTTCGACCGGAAGAGCTCCGCCGGATCGTCCTCACCCATCAGGACATCGACCATATCGGCAATCTCAAGGCGCTGAAAGAGATGAGCGGGGCCCAGGTGCTGGCTCATCGGATCGAGGCCCCCTATATCGAGGGCAAAGAGCCTCTAGTCAAGATGACCCCCTCTCGCCTCGCCGGGATGCCGGAAGCGATGCGGAAGCAGATCGAGGGCTTTCTAGCTTCGCTTCGAGAGCTCCGCGTCGATGAGCTCTTGGAAGATAGCGATCGGCTGCCTGGGGGAGTCTTAGTCCTACACACTCCTGGCCATACTCCAGGACACATCAGCCTCTTCCTGGAAGCCCAGAAGGTCTTGGTGGCCGGAGACGAGCTCAACGTGGTGGAAGGAGTCCTCCAGGGACCCCGGCCGGAGGTCACCCTAGATATGGAAGCAGCCCACGCGTCGCTCAACAAGCTCGCCCAACTCGACGTGGATCAGGTGATCGCTTACCACGGAGGGCTCTATGGGCCTCGGGCTAAAGCCCGTATCGCGGAGCTCGCTTCCTGGAGAGGATGAGGAGCAACGGAAGCGGAAGGGTAAGGGCCAGAAAAGCCCAGAGCAAGCTATAAACAGCTCCTACACCGTAGTCCTCCAAATTGACCCAGAGGTGGACGGGAACCCCTTGGGGATAGTAGGCGATGATGAGAACGCTGCCGAACTCCCCCATTGCTCGTGCCCAGGCGATGGCCAGGCTAGCGAGCAGATTGGGCCAAACGAGTGGAAGGCTCACCCGCAGGAAGACCCAACCAGGGCTCTCGCCGAGGAGGCGGGCAGCCTCTTCCAGGCGGGTTGGAACCCCCTCGAAGGCCCCGCGGGCGGCGAGCAGGTAGTACGGAAGCCCACTGTAGAGTTCAGCAAGCCAAAACGCTAGGGGCGTGTTGGTCAGGTTGACCCCCAGTCGACTCAAGGGGTTGCCCACCCAGCCGTATGGCCCGTAGATGAGGCTGAGGAGGATGCCAAGGGCGAGCGGGGGGGTGAGCAAAGCGAGCCAGATGAGCCCCTCGAGGATCCCCCGCCCAGGCCCTCGCCAGCGGGCCAAGGCGAAGGCCAGAGGGGTACCGAGCACCAGGATGGCCAGGGCAGCCAGCAAGGAGAGGCTGAGCGAGGTCCACAGAGCGCTCCGGTCTCCTCCGTCGAGCGCGAGCTGGCTCCAAGGGGTCTGCCCGATCAGCCCCAGAAAGGGGAGTACCTCAAGAGCGCTGACCAGGATAGCTAGGAATCCGGCGATCCACCTCAACGGAGAGGAGCTCCTCGTGCCGGTCCATAGCCGTTGCGATTAAAGAGAGCCTGGCCCTCCGGGCTTCTCATGAACCGGATGAACGCCTGGCCAAGGGCGGGATTGGGAGCATCGACGGGGACTGCAGCATAGAAGACGAGGGGTTGGGGATGGAAGGTCTTTCCCTCGAGCTGGAAGCTGACTTGGGCGTAGTAGGCGCTGTAGCGGGGATTCCCGAGATTGATCTGGGGAGGCAGTGTGACGTAGGGGAGATGGAGGGAAGCCACTGCTGAGAGATATCCGCTCGTTGCATCTAACTCGCCGGATTCCAGGCGGGAGAGGAGCGAGGGCTCGCTGAAGATCTGCTGGGGATTGAGGTAAGAACCCAAGATCTTGTGAAGGAGGTCGGGTTGATGATAGAAGCGCTCCGCCAGGAGGATCGTGAAGATCAAGTTTTGGCCTTGAGGGTCGGTCTTGGGATCAGTGCGGCCGAAGCGAAGGCCTGGAGTCTCGAGAACCTGATACCACGGCTCGTTCTTGAAGAGCGGGGCGAAGCGGCTCTGAGGGTTGTAGGCGATGACCATTTCGGTGCTGGCGACCGGGAAAGCCTCTCGGATCAATCCCGCTTTGAGGAGGACCTCCATGGGTCCTGGGGTGATGCTCACAAAGACATCGGGTGTGATCTGATGCGCGGCGATGAGGCGGGCTAGGGCGTAAGCTCCTTGACCTCGCCCCTGATAGGTGACGTGGTGAGCCTTCGCGAAGGTGGGACCGAGGAAGCGGTCCATGACGACCCCCATGCTCCCGGCATAGGCGACCTGAAGCGTTTGGGCTAACGTGGAGCCGAGGAAGCAGGATAGAGCTGCCAACCATGGGATGAGGCGACGCGCGGTCATGGAACCTCCTAGTAGTTACAGTGTAACTACTCAAGGAGTGCCTGTCGAGTTAATACTCGGCCAGATAGCGGTCCAGCTCCCAGCGGTGGACCGCGATGCGATAAGCATTCCACTCAGCCTGCTTGGCGTGAAGGAAGTGGCCGTAGATGAGGTCACCTAACGCGCCGCGGACGACAGCATCTTTTTGAAGGGCTTCAAGAGCTTCCCAGAGCGTTCCAGGGAGGTCGCGAACCCGGTGGTGCCGTCGTTCTCGAATCGAGAGGTGATAAACGTTGCGCTGGATCGGGGGAGGAGGCAGCAGTTTGCGCTCAAGACCATCGATCCCCGAGGCGAGCATGACGGCGAGGGCGAGGTAAGGGTTGCAGGAGGGGTCGGGCATGCGGAACTCGATTCGGGTATGGGGCCCCCGGGGTGCGGGGACCCGAATCAATGCCGACCGGTTGGAGGCCGACCAGGCGATGTTGGTTGGAGCTTCATAGCCGGGCACCAGGCGTTTATAGGAGTTGACGAGGGGATTGGTCACTGCAGCGATCGCCTCAGCGTGTTCGAGCAGTCCTGCGATGAAGTGAAGGGCGGTCTCGGAGAGCTGGTGAGACGTTCCCCGGGACCAGAAGGCATTGCTCCCGTCCTTAACCAGCGAGAGGTGGGTGTGCATCCCGGAACCGTTGACTTCAGCGATCGGCTTGGGCAGGAACGTGGCATGGAGGCCGTGGCGAAGGGCGACGCGCTTGACCACAAACTTGAACGTCGCGATGTTGTCGGCAGCTTTAAGGGCTCCGGTATGCTTGAAGTCAATTTCGTGCTGACCGGGAGCTACCTCGTGGTGTGCGGCTTCGATCTCAAACCCCATCGCCACCAGCGCCTCCACCATGTCACGCCGGGCTTCTTCGCCGCGGTCGATGGGAGCGAGATCGAAATAACCCGCCCGGTCGTGGGTCAGCGTGGAGGGCTCGCCCTCTGGAGTTCGGAGGAAGAGAAAGAACTCGGGTTCGGGACCCACCAAGCAGTCCTCAAAACCGAGGCGCTTCAGCCGATCGATCTGGCGCTTGAGAGCTCCTCGAGGATCCCCCTCGAAAGGTCGGCCATCTGGATAGGTGACGTCGCAGATGAGGCGGGCGATCTGGCCGGGGCGGGCTTCCCCTAGCTCGGGGGGGAAGATCGCAAAAGTCTCCAAGTCGGGCTTGAGAAGCATATCTGATTCTTCGATACGGGTAAATCCCTCGATCGAGGAGCCATCAAAGGAGATTTCTCCGGCCAGGGCTCGCTCGAATTGGCTGATCGGCACCTCGACGTTCTTGTTGAGACCGAGGATGTCGGTGAACTGCAGGCGAAGAAAGCGGACATCAGCTTTTTGAAGCCGATCCAGGAGTTCATCCTTCTGCATAGCTCCTACTCTATTGCACCGTTTGTGGATCGAATGGAAAAGCTGGGGCGAAAAGCCCCAGCTTGAGGAAGTGACTTCTAGAGGTCAAAGTACATGGCGTACTCGATCGGGGAGGGGCGGAGCCTTGCCTGAGCGGCTTCTTCCCGTTTGAGCTCGATCCAGCTCTCGAGGATCTCGCTAGTGAAGACGCCCCCTTGGAGTAAGAAGTCATGGTCTCGCTCCAAGGCGTCGAGAGCCTCGTCTAGGCTCTTAGGTAGGGTCTTGATCCGGCGAGCTTCCCGTGGAGAGAGCGTATAGAGGTTCTTGTCCACCGGTGTGGGAGGCTCGAGCTCCCTGCGGATTCCATCGAGGCCGGCCATGAGCATGGCAGCAAAGGCGAGGTAGGGATTGGTCGAGGCATCTGGGGCCCGATACTCGACTCGCTTTGCCTTGGGGTTGTTGGAGTACATCGGGACTCGAATCACCGCAGAGCGATTGCGTGCCGAGATGATCAGGTTAACGGGGGCCTCATAGCCAGGAACCAGACGGCGGTAGGAGTTCACGGTTGGATTGGTGATAGCGGCGAGAGCGGGCCCATGGGCGAGTAGGCCGGCAACGTAGTGCATCGCCAGCTTGGAGAGCCCCGCATATCCCTTCGGATCGGCGAAGAGGGGCTTACCCGCTTTCCAGAGGGATTGATGGGTATGCATTCCGGAGCCGTTGTCACCGAAGATCGGTTTGGGCATGAAGGTCGCGGTCTTGCCAGCCCGTGCTGCTACGCCTCGCACCACATACTTATAGATGAAGAGTTTGTCCGCCATGGCGGTGAGGCTATCGAAGCGCATATCGATCTCCGCCTGCCCCGCTGTGGCCACCTCGTGGTGATGCAGCTCAACGGGAACACCCAGGGACTCCAGCACCTTGACCATCTCGGTCCTTAGATCCTGGAACTTATCCGCTGGGGGGCAGGGGAAGTAGCCCTCTTTGCGGCGAATCCAATAGCCGTCGCCAAACTCTCCTTCTGTTACGGCTTCAATGGCCCGAACGGAGAAGCCGTAATCGTAAGGATCCTGGCTGATCGAGACTTCGTCAAAGATGAAGAACTCGGCCTCGGGCCCCATATAGGCGGTATCAGCAATCCCCGTGCTCTGGAGATAGGCCTCTGCCCGCTTGGCGACGCCTCGAGGATCCTTAGCGTAGGGCTCCGGTTGCCCTTTGCTCAGAGCGGGTTCGTAGACATCGCAGACCACCACCAAGGTCGGTTCAGCGAAGAAGGGATCAACAAATGATCGACTTGGATCCGGCATGAGCAGCATGTCGGATTCTTGGATTGCCTGAAAGCCCTGGATAGACGATCCATCGAACCCGATCCCCCCTTCAAAGATCCCCTCATCAACCTGGTGGCTGGGGCGCGTGTAGTGTTGCCAGCGACCAGGTAGGTCGGAGAAGCGGAAGTCGACGAACTGGATGTTCCGATCTTTGAGAAACTTGATGAGCTCCTTCGCGTCCTTGAACAAGGCCTACCTCCAAGTCGGCACGAAGTATACCGAGTGTTTTGTCAAACGTCAAGCAAACAATGTTCATCTGTCAACTTACAACCAGACAAAATGCTCATTTTTGAGATATATGGGTAGATTGCAGTCTTTAACTTGAGCGAAGCTAGGTAAAATTTCCACAAGCAACCTCAGGGGGGCCATGGCGGCATCGATACGTGCTCTCCTAAGGTTTGGGCCGATCCAAACGAGAAGCGGGCTCCCTCGAGTGAGACTGGTGCGGTTTATTTGGGAAAAAACGTCAACTAGCTGGTCTTTGGTCTGAACCTCCAGGTCAGCGAGCGGTGCGAAGTGGGTGCTTCGATAGAGTTGGGCTGTTACCTTCGTGTAACCTTCTTTAGCTACCTTACGAAGCGCCGTGAGGAGCTTCCTCACGAGCAAGGAGACCGGTATGAACAAAGCGCTTTTCGTACTGATGGGTGGGTTGCTTTTGGGCGTCTTGGCCTTTGCCCAAGCGAGCGGAGGAGCAACGCAATCTCCCACGATCGTCCAAGAAGTTCAGGTTCCTCCGAGCGCGCTCAGCGTCACGGCAAGCCAGGCCATCCAGCTTGCGCAGCAGTACCTGGGGACTCAGGCTGTCCCCACTCGGGTCGTCTTGGCTGACGAGCACGGCCACATAGTTTGGGAGGTGATCTTCGGCGAACAGGAAGTCAAGGTGGATGCCCAGACGGCTCAAATCGTTCACGAGGCAACCTACGAGCCGACCAAGAGTGTTGACAAGGAGGACGTGCAAAACGAGGAGAGCAGTGTTCAGCAAGACCGCCAGGATCACCATGGGGATCAAGGAGATCAGGGGGATCAGCAAGATCACTAAGTGTTCGTGGTCGGAGCGTTGAACTCCTTCAAGGGGCCCGAGGGTGATTCCCCAAGGGCCCCCTTATTGTCGCTGAGGATCAGACTGGAGGGTGATCGGGCCAGAGCTTGGGAATAACTTAACTCAAAACTTGCACTTATACAGGTCCTCTCAGGTTTATGCGCCGGGAGCACTTGAAAAGAGCCACTGGGTTC
>OGCG01000404.1_pt1 | contig 27350 bp, 29 predicted proteins | sample 1570061 | NCBI WGS metagenome assembly OGCG01 (sample SAMN06268698, study PRJEB24515) | hot springs metagenome | isolation source: Joseph's Coat, Yellowstone National Park, Washington, USA | place: USA:Joseph's Coat, Yellowstone National Park, Washington, USA
GGTATCTTAACCCTATACCTCTCCGCAAAGACTATCCCAGTTGAGTATGGTTTACTACCAATGAACTCAATGGGTGGGGCTGTTTTGTTTTTCATACCTATTTGTAATTCTCATTTAATGTCTCTAGGCCTCTTAGGGCTGTTAGGTATGCTGATGCTGTGTGTCTATCCAATCCGTATTTTTTCATTACTTCGCTGTGTTCCTTGGAGTTTGTTGTTCCCTTTGGGTTTGTGAGGAGTGTTTTGAACCCGTACTTCAACGCCATTACTACGCCGTACTGTATTAATTGTCTCTTGGCGAAGAGTGTTATCTTCCTATTACCCGTCCTACTCCTCGTATACCTCCTCCTCTTAATCAGTGGGAGGTTTTCAAACACTACTACGCCAACGCTATGCGTGTAGCAGTACTTCAACAGCTTCGCCAATGCACCGAGCCTCAAAGCCCTAGCCCTATTTCTCGAAAAACCGTGTGAGACCGCCTCAGTGAACCACGCGGTCCTAGTGTCCACTATCCTCCCATGCCCATCAATGATTACCAGGTTCACCCTATCACTGTTTAGGTCGAAGCCAGCCACCAGCCCTCCCTTGGCTTCACCCCTCTTGAAGTACTTGAGGTAGAGCTTTATCGGGATTGATAAGTGCAGGTAAATGCTGCCTTCCCTAAAGACTATCCTAGCCCCATAGCTCACCTTCTTCCGCCTAGCAAGCTCCGCTAACTCCCTGAGTAGTGGTAGGTACCTCTCCCCGAATTCAGCCCGTAGCGTTATCCATGAGCCATCGTATGGGTACTTGACCTTGACTATGTTCGTGTCCTCCAGCCTCACGTTTCTGTTCCCAAGCCTTGAGGACTCACCCTCACTAACAATGAAGGGCCTCCTCACCTCTATATGCAGTGGATTGCAGCCATTGAATAAGCACCCCTCAACCATCGCCTTGGCTAGCTTATACGCTGAGTCGGCGTATGCCTTGTTCAACACTCCCCTAAGCTCCTTAAGAATATTGCTTCTTCCCACCCCCTTAGCAATCATCCTAATGGTTATTCGGACAGCATTTTTGAAGTCCCATGCCAGTCTCACTAGGCGCATGTAATCCTCGCCTGAGGCCGGGTGGAGCTTGCCAATGATTGTCACGTAATTCACCACTGTAAACGCATCCACAACGTTACCTGTCTGGGACTGTAACACGGATAACCACCCACCTCCCATGAAGATGCCTCATCCTCACACTCAACTCCTTAGGTATGTAAATGCAGAGGAGGCCGTGGCTAGTCTTCGACACCCTAGCATGAAACACATACTCCTCAGGCATACGTACACCAAGTCCAAAAAATACAGAAAAACTTATAAAGTTTTCTGCAGTAACTAATTGCATAAGTGAACCCGATGAGCTTGGCGAGGGGGATCTCGATGCCGCCTTCGGTGAGGGGAGTGGTGTGAGCCACTAGGCAACTAGCGGCAACCACTCCCGCAGCACGGGGACGACATCCACGAAAAAGCCGCCGAGAAGGAGACGGTGGGTTAACCACCGCCTCCAGAGAGACGGTATCTCTCAAAGTTGTACCCATCAACTATTGAGTCAATGACGTTAACTATCTTACCCTCCTTAACCATCTGCGAGAACCTGAGGCTAAGCATTAGTGGTGCCCAGGCGTTAACCTGCGTGACCAGGTTTAAGTCATCGAAGTTAACGTTCCTGATGCTAACTCTGGGGAACACTGAGGCGTTATTCACCAGGTAATTTACCTCACCAGCCTGTCTAAAGGCCTCATCAACCAGGCCCATTACCTCACTGGGCCTAGCCAAGTCAGCCCTAATGGCCCATGCCTTAACACCCAGCCTAATCAACTCATCCCTAAGTTTCAACGCCTCATCCATTGATGAATTATAGTGAACCACCACGTTAACCCCCTCCTTGGCTAGGCGCCTACATATGACCCTACCTATCCTACTTGAACCACCTGTAACTAGGGCTGTTTTACCCCCTATTGAGTCAACCATGGCTGACTGATTTAAGACGCCCTAAATACTTTATTTTAATGTTAATTAAATGGTTAAGTTAAATTAACATGAGTAAATTTAAGGCGGATACCCGCATGATGAATCAACCCTCACACTAAGATAATTACCTGATGTGAGAAAAGTTTATTAAGAGTTAAAGCTTCAGTTGCTATCATGGATTGGGAGTTGGTTAAGCTTAAGTTAACGATGGCTGGCGTAGCCATAGTGATAGTTGGACTTGGCTTAGCGCTGGCCTTGGGCGTGTTGGCGCTTCTGTATGGTCCAACAATGCTTACGGTGTACGCCATAACGGGCATTTTAATATTCATACTCTTCATAAACATACTCCAGTGGCTCTTCGGACCATACATAATAAACGCCATGTACCACGCCAGGGAGGTTAGCCCAGATGACCCTAGGTACGGTTGGCTAGTGGACATTGTTAACGAAGTTGCCGAGGCTAATGGGATTAAGACACCTAAGGTTTACATAGCGGATGCACCATTTCCAAACGCCTTCGCCTACAGTAGCCCAATAGCCGGTAAGAGGGTTGCCATAACCACGCCGCTCCTTAAGATACTGAACAAGGATGAGATAAAGGCAGTGCTTGGCCATGAGCTAGGCCACTTGAGGCATAGGGATGTCGAGTTCCTGATGTTCATAGGCCTAATACCAGCCTTAATATACTGGCTGGGTTATAGCCTATGGTTCAGTGGGCTATGGGGCTCATGGTGGGGTGAGGGGCGTGGATCCAATTCACCGATAATGTTGATACTAATAGGCTTAGGATTACTGGCCGTAAGCTTCCTGTTTAACCTATTCCTACTAGCCCTAAACAGGATGAGGGAGGCCTATGCGGACATTAACTCCGCGATAACAATACCGGGGGCTGCCAGGAACCTGCAGAGGGCCTTGGCTAAAATATACCTCAGCGTGGATCCCAGGATCGGTAAGGTGATAAGGAGGAATGCCGGTTCAAACCTAAGCCACATGCTATTCTTCTCACCACTACCTAAGGATTGGAAGGAGATACCGGAGTCTGATGTTGATGAACTAATTGAGTATTGGAGGAATTATAAGCCGTCAATACTCGAGGAGGCCTTCTCAGATCACCCACACCCAGCTAAGAGGATTAGGCTGCTGGACAAGTACATTGAGGCTGGTTATTAAAATTAAATCATTCACACTCATTTTACTTAAATCCTTGATATTATGACTGCCACTAGGAATAGTAGTAGGATTGGACTCGAGGTCTTAAACATGGTCCTGAAGTTACTGTTAGTTGGCTTAACAAGGGCCCTAATTGTTATTACCACACCGGCTAGGGCTGCTGGTGCGATTAACACGTAGCCCATTATGCTATTTATATATACGTAATAAAGAATAAGCATGTATATTATTGAAGCTAGGTTAAGTATTGATATAACCCTGACGCTCACCTCCTCACTAACCACGGCAGGTAGCATTGGTACATTAGCCCTCCTGTAATCGTCCCTTGCGTAGTAGGCTAATGACCATATGTGGGCTGGGATCCAGAGGTATATCACCATTGACAGTAGGATAGCCTCAGCATCAATTGGCTTAGCCATCACCCAACCTGAAAGTAAGGCTGCATTCCCAGCGAAGCCCCCTATAACTATGTTTAGCCAAGTCCTCCTCTTAAGCATGATTGTGTAGAGCACCGCGTAGAAGAACCAACCTAAAGCCACCATTAATGTTACCCATGCACCAAGCCACACGTAGGATAGTGTAAAGCCAATTAGGCTAATGGCCATGGAGAATGACAATGCGCTCTGTGGGTTCACCCTACCACTGGGTATTGGGCGTCTCATGGTCCTTGTCATCAAGCTGTCAATATCCCTCTCATAGTACATGTTGAACGCCGCTGAACCCCCCGTGGATAGGAAGCCAACCACGGTTAACTCTACTAATTTAACTAGGTTTATTGAGGGGGCTGCGGCTATGTAACCCACTATCGCTGAGAGGACTAGCAGCCATATCACATGCGGCTTCATCAACCTCAAGTAGTCGTTAATCATTGTGTCGATAAGGGTGCTGCTGGATATTAAATATTTTACTCGGTTTCAACCAAACATATGCCGCTTTATATCGCCAGTTTATTAAGCCTAAAGGGCCTTATGTACTCCAGGAACTCCATCCTTAGGGATTGGTCATTAAACTTACCCTTATACGCTATTGAGACCAAGGGTGAGGGAACCTTAACACCCCTAACCATCATGCAGGTGTGGTAAGCCTCAGTGAGGACCATGACGTCCATTGATCCAGTGGCCCTTGATACCTCATCCATTACCTGCCTAGTGAACCTCTCCTGGAGTTGAAGCATCCTGGAGTACTTAGTGATTAATCTAGGTATCTTACTCGCCCCAATCACATGATCCTTAGGCACGTAGGCCACGTGGGCTAAGCCAAACATTGGTAGTAAGTGGTGTTCACACAGTGTTGAGAACCTTACCCCAGCCACAATAACCATGTTGCTTGACCCCTCGAACAGCGTGTACTGTACATTATCCTCCCGTCCATTTGTCAACTCCTCAAGCATATTGGCAACCCTGTCGGGAGTCCTCCTCAACCCCTCCCTATCAGGATCCTCACCGATGGCCAGCAGTATCTGCCTGACAGCCTGCTTAATCAACTGCTTATCAACCACCATAGCAACAAGCCGCAGCCTGCACCCCTTTAAAAACCAATCAACGTTGGGAAAGCGTGCCTAACTACCCTCAGCCAACTTCAGAAGCTCCCTCCTCTTGGACTCGATGTACTCAGTGATCCTACCCTTAGCATCCTGAACCTTAGCTAAAACCTGCTTCTTAGACTCCTCAAGCATACTGTTGGCAAGCTCCCTAACCTTACTTGAAATGCTCATAACTGGGTTAATTAGGGTGGTCTTTAAACGGTTTCACCCATGGCTGAACGTCATTGGGTGTAATTCTTATATATATCCTCAAGTCTCTTCATAACGTCACCGCTGATGTTAACGTTCAAGCTCTCTAAGTCATCCTCAAGCTGCTTGACGCTGGTGGCGCCTATTATCGGTATTATCGTCACCCCAAGATCCTCACCCCTCTTAAGCATCCAGGCTAGTGCCAACTGTGCGTCACTTACCCCCAACTCCCTAGCCACCTCGTGGAACTCTATGAGCATCTTAAGGTTCCTATCGTTAAAGTACCTACGCCTCATACCCTCTATGTAGTCGGCCCTAGACATTTCAGGGATCCTCCAGGTCTTATTCTCAAAGTCCACGTACTTCCCAGTTAACACACCCTGTGCCAAGGGTATGTAGGCTAGTATTGCCATTCCGTATCTTTTGGCTACGGGTATCTTATCCCTCTCAATCTGTCTCTCAATGTAATTGTAAGGTTCCTGCATTGTTGTGAAGGGTTCTAGGTTGTGCCTCTCGGCTAACTCCATGAACTCAACAATGTCATGAGCTGGGTGATTACTCTCACCAATATAATTAACAAGGCCCTGCTCCACCAGTTGATTAAGTGTCCTAAGGGTCTCAATCTTAGGCGTATCTGGATCTGGTGCATGTATCTGGTATAAATCAACGTAATCCAAGCCAAGCCTCTTCAGTGACTCCCTAATCTGCCACCTAATGTGCTTCCTCGACAACCCCTCACCATTAGGCCAAGGAGCCATCCTCCACCTAACCTTGGTGGCTATTACAAGGGATTCCCTATCATAACCCTTGAGAATGTCACTAAGGATCCTTTCAGCATTGCCAGCATGGATGTAGTCTGGTCCAGACATTGTACCGTGGTAGACGTTAGCCGTATCTATGAAGTTTATCCCGAGGTCAATGGCCCTCTTAACAATCCTCCTCGTTTCCTCAACATCAACCTTATACACTCCGTACTCATCCTTCTCCCTTAATGGGGGGAGGTGCCATGTACCAAGGCATATTTGAGAAACCTTAACCCCAGACCAACCAAGCTTAACGTAACGCATACCCTAACTCTCAAGGGCCACCCTTTTAAATGTTAGCACCGTGAGGGATTAAGTTAAAAACCGCCTATGTCGCCATGGCAAACCTCTCTGGGCTATAGGTGAAGTCCTGGGGGAGTACACCAGTCCTCTTGTAGTACTTTATTAACCTATGTATCTTAGACTCAGTTAATATCAGGCCCTTCTTGGCTGAAGCATCCTTGGGGTGCTCCTCAAGGTGCCTCCTAATGTTTACAGCCCTCCTAATAAGCGCCATTAGGTCCTCCGGTATCTGAGGCTTAAGTCCATTCTCACTCAGTATCTCAGTAATCCTCTTGTTGGTGACAACCTTAACGAGGGGGATACCGTACTGGTCCCTAAGAATGACGCCTATCATTGACGGTGTAAAGCCCCTCCTAGCAAGTTCAACAACAAGCCTCTCCACGTCCTCCGGGAAGTAGCTTAGCCATGGCGGTATGGTCTTAGTGGCTGGCCTAGTTGATCCACTACTGCCACGCTTATGCCTAGACCTATGCGGCACAGGGCGTTGGATGCCTTGGTTTTATAAACTTTAAGTCGTGCATTGGTTTTAAGGGCTTAATGAAGGGTGCTAATCAGTGTGGGGTATAGGCTGTTCCTCAATGGTGCTTGATGCACCCTGCTCGGCTAAGATCCTTAACCTGGCAACCTCACCGACAATATCCCTAACTGACAATACGCCCACTGGATTTCTTGACTCATCAACAACGACCAAGTGCCTTATGTTTGACTTATGCATTAGGTCAGCTGCCTCGTAAAGCGAAGCGCTGGCGCCAACAGTTATCACCTCCCTGGTTGATATATTTATCACTGGTTCGCTTAAATCAACACCCCTAGCCACAGCCCTAACCACATCCCTTTCACTCACCACGCCAACCATCCTTCCACGATCCATAACCACTAAGAGGCCGATGTTGTTATTGGCCATTACCCTGGCGGCGTCCCTTATCGTGGCTGATGCGTCAACCGTTATCACACCTCCTCTTATGAGTTGGGATACCTTAATCGACATGAGGGGGACTTGGCGCTTGGGTAGATAAACTTTTTCAACTGCAGAATATTTATACGGCAATAGACGAATTTGCGGTAATTACTCGGATTCGGAGGGCTGCCCCTCTTCAATGGCCCTAACCCCTATGTTGAGTAGCCTCTTAAACGCCCTATCAAGTAGCCTAATGTAAACCCCCCTAGGGCCTACGAAGGCCCCCATCTCCTTCCTCAGCATCACCTGTAGTTCAGGCCCCGCAAAGTCCACGTCAACTATGTGCTTGGTTATCCAACCCACAGGGTGCATTGTGCGTATCCACTGCTTGAAGTCTAGGCTCATTTCAACTGTTCTTATTAACCTGAAGCCTGAGTCATTCTCAATGGCCTTAATCCTCTCACCACCCTTACCCACAACCCTACCTAGGTAACCCTCCTTAGCCACTATCAGGGCGTCTGGGGCGTTTTCAGACTTAATTTCAAGGCTCTCCTTAATATCCCTAAAGCTGGCCACGGTGACCACGTCGGCGTCCGGCGCATGCACCCTTATTGTGTCCACCAGTTTCCTCTCCTCATCACTTAGGCTCCTCTTCCTCAACCTAAGCTCAAACATCAGCTTAAGCCCCCTCTTAGCCCCCGGCCTAACTATGTCCTTCAAACCCAGGTCAACCACCATAGCCCTCTCCTCGTTAAGCAAAACCTCCCTCATCAATGTTGCCCCATCCTTCTCAATACCCAATGGTCTTTGTAGTATTGGGTCACCCGCAATTATCAACCTGGCGTTCCTACCCATCCTCATGAGTACCTCAGCGGCGTTTTCAGGTGGTGCGTGTTGGGCATCATCTAGGAGTATTAGGGATTCATCAAATGTCCTACCCCTCAGGTAGTTCACATCAGTAACAATCACCTTCCCATCCCTAAGCATCTTCTCCATATCATCCCTAGGCACCATGTCGCCCATTATGTCGTAGAGGTACTGGCCAGCAACCCTGTAGTATAAGTCACCCAACTCCTCAGGTGACTCCAACCTACCGCTGGTTATATCTATGAGCGGCCTGGCTATTATCAACCTCTTAAACTTGCCGCCAAGCACAGCCGATATGCCGTAGATAACGGTTATGAAGCTCTTACCTGTCCCAGTGGGGCCAAAGACACCGACCACCTCGTTGCTGTCATCCTTAAGCACGTTGATGAGCCTCTCCTGCCCAATGGTAAGGGGCTTAATATTGTCGAATAGGCTCGACATCATGAACCTTAATAGGCCTAACTTTTAAACTTTAGGCAAATATAACCCAACACCAGTGGCTTATCAATTAATCCCATGCTTCAGGCCGGGTTAGAGGTAGGTGTCTAGGGTTATTTCGGCTATGTCGTAGGCGTAGGCGGCTAACCTACCTATGGACTCTATGACCAGGTTTAATGGCCCACTTATGCCATGTAGCTTAAGCAGGTTATTAACCTTAACCCTCGCATTAGTGACCTCATTCCTCATGTCCAAGACCTCCTGCGCCTTATCAACATCCTTGCTTAGGAAGGCTAACACCGCGGATTTATGGAGATTACTTACCTCATCCCCCAGCTTAAGTATTGTGTCAGCTACGTCAACACTAACGGCACCTACCTCAAGCATCCACTGGGCGACCCTCCAAGAGTGGTCACCTGACCTCTCCAGCGACTTTGAGACGAGTAGGCAGGATAGTAGCTCCGACCTATCGTCAATTTCAATGCTTCTGATGTTTATCACCCCGTTCACAGCCATGTTTATCAACCTGTGTATAAGCATGTAGTTCCTGTCAACGTCGTAATCCCTGTCCATTATATCTCTAGCTATGCTTAACCTCTCCTCAGGGTTCATTTTAATCAGGCTCAAGGCGTCCTTAAACATACCTGAGACCACGTTACTCATCCTACTTATGAAGCTTTTAATGGGCATACTACTGGTGGGTGACAGTACAGTAACCTTAATCTCCCCATTACCGTGGCTTATGGTTTCAACTATAGGCACACGTACACTTATCTCCCTGGTAACCTCATCAATGAGCTCCCTATTGGTACCATTAAGGAACTTAACCCTAATTATCTGCGCACCTTTGATAAATGCGCTGATTACCCTCCTAATCACCGAGTCCGAGGTTTCATTAGGCTTAACCTCAATTATCCTCTGGACCTCAACCTCATGAACCATTAGGGCAGGTAAAATAGCTACCTCATAACCCCTGAACTCTAGGTAAACTGGGTTACCGGCACTGATGCCAAGTACCTCAGCCCACCTCTTGGGTATGGTCACGGCTAGGGATGACTTCCCAGCCATCTGAATCTTCCTAACCTCAATGGGGTTCTTCACATGGTGCGCACTAGGTTACACCTATAAATATTGCTTAACTTGGGGGGTGTTTCGGTTTTCATGGTTGTTTGTGGTGTTTATTTTTCGTTGATGGCTAAATCCTAGTTAGATTTATAAATAGCCCTAATACCTTTAATTGGTTACCCTGGGTTTCCGAGACCCGTAGTGGCTGGGAGCCGCGGGCGACCGTTGGGGAGCTGCTGCGGTGAGGGGGTCCAGGGAGACCGTTGAGAGGTAGATGGCGGTGAACGTAAACCGCCACCTACTGAGAAACGGTGTCGATCCAGCTACCTTTAAAAAGGGAACTGAACCAAGTCAACCATGGGTAAGGCATCGGTTAAGGCTAGGGCGCACACATGGTACATAATCGACATGGAGAAGGGTGTGTTTAGGTTCAATAGGAGGCTATGCCCCAGGTGCGGCTCCGTTATGGCTTACCACAAGGAACCCGTGCCCAGGTGGCACTGCGGTAAATGCGGCTACACGATATTCGAGGGCCAGGCCCCCAGGCAGAGGGCAACTGGTAGGGGTAGGTAACGTCAACGCCATCCTTAGATTAGCTAAACACCCTTGGCTCCATGGTCAATAGCACGTCACCCATTGAACCTTAATAAACGTTTACGAACCTTCACCTGCCTTGAAGCAGTGGTGGTTAAATTTAGTTGGGTAAGCGTTAAATAGCGCGCAGAGATGGTTAATCCTGGTGATAATCCTAGGTATTGAGTCCACAGCCCACACGATAGGGATAGGCATAGTTGATGAACACGGCGTATTGGCTAATGAGAACGACACATACACACCCCCTCAGGGCTCTGGGATTCACCCCAGGGAGGCCGCTGACCACCATATACTGGTCGTGTCTAGTTTACTCAATAGAGCGCTAGATAAGGCTGGGGTTAGGTTAAGCGACATTGACGCAGTCGCCTTTTCACAGGGCCCTGGCCTTGGCCCAGCCCTCAGGGTTGGGGCCACTGTGGCTAGGTTCATATCGGCTAGGTTTAACAAGCCCCTGGTACCGGTCCACCATGGGGTTGCCCACATTGAGGTGGCTAAAATGGCCACGGGGGCTAGGGATCCCCTAGTCCTCCTGGTTTCGGGTGGGCACACCATGGTGACCGCCTACTCGGGGGGTAGGTATAGGGTGTTTGGTGAAACCATGGACATATCCGTGGGTAACTGCCTAGACATGTTCGCCAGGTTCCTAGGCTTACCAAACCCAGGTGTTCCTCACCTTGAGGAGTGTGCCAGGAGGGGTAAGGTCATGCTTGAGCTACCCTACACCGTCAAGGGGCAGGACATGTCCTTTGCCGGCTTATACACGGCCGCTGTGAGACTTGTTAAGGAGGGGAGGAGAGTTGAGGATGTTTGCCTATCTATAGTTAACACGGCCTACTACATGCTTGCCGAGGTGACCGAGAGGGCTTTAGCACTGCTGGGTAAGAGGGAGTTGGTGTTGGCGGGTGGCGTGGCTAGGAGCCCAATCCTAAGGGGTATAATGGAGACGGTGGCCTCTGAGTACTCAGTCATCCTGCATGTTGTTCCTCCAGAGTATGCAGGTGACAATGGGGCGATGATTGCGTGGACTGGTTTACTAGCCTACAGGAGTGGGGTGAGGGTTAGCATCGAGGATAGTGTAATTAGGCAGAGGTGGAGGCTTGACGAGGTTCCAATACCTTGGCTAAGCGGTGGTTAAGGAGCTGTGTTGACGAGTATTTTATAAGCAGACCCAGTGGAACCGGGGTTATGTCCGTTGACCCACTTTACCTCAAGCTGCTTGAGAGGGCGTATAAGATAGTGGCACCCAGGGTTGAGAAGAGGAGGGAGATACCTAAGCTTAATGTTGAGGTTGAGCCCAGGAGAACCATAATAAGGAATTTTAAGGAGATAGCCGATAGGTTGAACAGGGACGTCACCCACATGGCCAGGTTCTTCATTAAGGAGTTGGCGGTGCCGGGCAATGTTGATCCAAATGGGTCACTGGTCATATACGCTGAACGTACCCCAAGAACCCTAGAGGCCGTTTACGAGAGGTACATTAGGCTTTACGTAACTTGCCCAGTCTGCGGCTCCATCGACACGTACCTAGTTAAGGAGGATAGGATTTACGTGCTCGTCTGCACTGCCTGTGGGGCCAGGACCCCCAGGAGGGCTTAGGTCTCTGCATTAAGCCTTGTTAATGACTGTACTGCTGAACGTTATTGGTTTACCGTGGGGGCATGACCTCGGCTTACCTATTTTCTCGTAAAGCTTCCTGAGGACCTCAATGGGCATGGTGGTCTCCATCTTTGACGCCAGTCTACACGCCTCATCAACGCTAAACCCAAGGCCAACTAGCCAGGTCTCAATTATCCTGTGGCTATTGTCAACGAGCTCAAGGAGCATCTTACCATTACTACTTAAGTAGACACCCTCAGGGCCCTTGCAGACTAAGCCCTTGGAAATTAGGTGGTTAACCTCCTCGTACACACTTGAGGCCGACCTACCCAACTTCCTGGATAGGGATGTTATTGATATTGGTGAATCCTCCTCATTAATGACCCTTAGGTACTCCAACTCCCTAACTGTTATATCCTCTAAATCCACCACGCACCTACTAAGGCTGGGGTGTTTAAATTAGTTATTTTTCATAAAATTACTGAGAGTGGCACTGTGGTGTTGTTCACTGTGCCCTAATCAACTTAATGACATGCTCATACTCCTTTAAATCCGGCCTAAGGCCATAGGTCAATATGACCAAGTCCCCGTGGTTCACCAGGCCATCCTTAATGTAGGCGTTTAGCGTGTCGACCATACCTTTATCGTAATCATCATCCTTAACAACCCTAGACTCCACACCCCACAGTAACCTAAGCCTACGGGCAATGGTCTCACTGGGTGTGCCAGCCAGTATCTGGACCCTTGGCCTATACCTCGATAGCCTTATCGCCGTTAAACCGCTCTTAGTGAAGACAACTATCTTAGCGTTAATGCTGTCGGCTAGCCCAGCAATCCCCAGGGCGAACCTCATCCTATCATCAAAGGCGCTTAAGTCAACCCTAGGCCCTGGGGCGACTTGACCCTCATAATTGCTGACTATCCTCCTAAGCCACTCAACAGCCTCAACCGGGTAATTACCCATGGTTGTTTCATCGGTGAGCAGCAGTGAGTCAACGCCCTGAAGTACACTGGTCATTACGTCAACCACCTCAGCCCTGGTTGGCACAGGGTTGTTGACCATGGATTCAAGCAACTGCGTGGCTACCATAACCGGTTTACCACATGAATGAGCGGTTATGATTATTTTTTCCTGTATCTTAGGGACCTCCTCTAAGTTAAACACCATGCCTAAGTCACCCCTAGCCACCATTACATAGTCGGCGCTGCAGGCGATATCCCTAATCCTGTTAACTGCACTAGCCGTCTCAACCTTAACCACTATGGCTGGCGAGTACCCTATCCTCCTCAGGTAGTCTCTAACGTTCTCAATATCCTCAACACTCCTCACATGGCTTAAACCAAGGTACTCCAGGTTGTACTTAGCGGCTACGTTAATGGCCTCCTTATCCCTATCGCCAAGTATCGGCAGAGGGTAGTCCTTATTCATCACCGTTATTGACTTATGGGACTTAATGATACCGTTGGTTAGGGCCTTTAAGGAGACTTCATCGTCACGCTTGTTAACCACCTCAAGCTTAACCCTACCATCATCCATCACTATCACGTCGCCCTCATCCACAATGTTGAAGAACTCCCTAACTGGTACTGGCACGTAGCCCTTGCCCTCATTGGCTAACCTGAAGGTTAGCATGTCACCCTTGTTAAAAGCTAGGTCACTCATCTCACCAGTTCTAACCCCCGGGCCAGGTAGGTCACCTAGTATCGGTATATCTGGGTTAACCCTCCTGATTAACTCAATCCTACTCACCCAAGTACTCACGTCCCCATGTGAGAAGTTAACCCTAGCCCCATCGATAAGTTTAATTAACCTACCGGCCACCTCGGGCCTTTCCGATGAAGGGCCAATTGTGGCGACAATCTTAACCTTATTGGCCATTGCTAACCCAGCCTAAATCCCCTTTTAAAGTAAACCTAATGGTAGGCGTTAGGATACGCCTTGATCAATGGATACTACCCAAGCCCTCCACCTACCCTTAATGGATTCAACAATCCTCTTAGCGTCCTCCCTACTCTCAGCCAACGCAACCATTGAACCACCCATCCCAGCGCCACTTATCTTAGACCCAAGGGCGCCGTTTGAGTCCAGGTGCCTCTTAATTTCCTCAAGCTCAGGTATACTGACCTCGTACAGGTCCCTTAGTAGCCTATGCTGCTCATTCATTACCTCACCCAGGACCCTCCTATCCGGCTCACCCTTCCTTAACTCAGCTATTGCCCTCTTCGTGGATTCATTCATAAGTATCGTGAATTCAAGTCTCTTCCTGTGCGTATCGTCAAGGGTGCTTAAGTAGTCCTTAGTCGCATTAGCTATTAAGTCCCAGTTAACCTCGTCAAGGGGCTTACTAAGCTCACCCCAGTACTCCCTAGGCATGGACTCCCTGAGCATGCTTAAGGCCTCCCTAAGCTCCCTCTGCCTAACGGTGTGGACGCTCATGGTGCTGTGCCTAACGCCTGAATCAACAACTATGAAGTCAAGCCCCTTAACCCCCAATTCCTCAACCCTGTAGGGTGGCCTAGTTTCAAGTATTATCAAACCCCCGTATGATGAGGAGTATTGGTCAAGCCTACCACATGGTATACCCATTACGTTGTGCTCCGCCTCATATGCGAACTCCGCAATATCCCTCCTACTCAGCCCTAATCCATAGGCCTTGTTAAACCAGTTTACCACAGCCACCAGTAATGCCGCACTGCTGGCTAACCCTGAACCAATGGGTACGTCACTCCTGATGGTTAACTCGGCGCCGCCTATGTAGTAGCCGTGCATTGAAAGTACCTTTAATGCAGCCAGCACGTAGCTGCTCCATAATCCAACGCTCAACTTATCATCAACCCTCAACTCAACCTCCTCACCCATGTTGACTGAACGCACCTTAACAACGTTACCCATCCTTAACTCACCCTCAACGTAAGTCCTAAGGTCCACGGCGGCTGGGATCACAGGCAATCCCTTGTAGTCCTGGTGCGTGTTAAATAAGTCAACCCTACCTGGGGCTGATGAGACTATCATTAACAATGCATATAACTGGGCGCTTAATAAGCACTAGCACATGGTGATGGAGCTTAGGTATAACCCGTTAATAGGGGAGTGGGTAATGGTGTCCAGCGTTAGGGAGACTAGGCCATGGCAACCCAGTAACCAGTGCCCCTTTGACGAGGGTAATGAGGAGACTGGCACGGGTTGGCGCTTCCTAATACTGCCCAATAGGTTCCCAATGCTGACCCCCAACGCCCCTGAGGCACATAAGGTTGATGGTTTTAGGGCCAGGCGCTCCCTGGGCTACTGCTTCGTCATAGTGGAGACCCCTAAGCATGACCTATCCGACCTCCACGAAATACCCCTTGAGGACCTTACCCTGGTGCTGAGGGGTGTTAGGGATAAGATGAGGGAGCTTGAGGGGGTTAGCTTCATTAGGTACATCTATTTCTTCAGGAATAAGGGTAAGGAGATTGGGGTATCCTTAACGCACCCACATAGCCAAATGTATGCATTACCCTACGTACCGCTTAGGGTTAGGCTCGAGTTAAGGAACATGAGGAGATACATGAAGAGGACTGGTAAGTGCCTACTGTGCAGTGTACTTGAGGAGGAGGTTAAGCTTAGTGAAAGAGTCCTCTACGCCAATAGCGACTACTACGTCATCAAACCCTACTACTCGATGTGGCCCTACGAGGTTCACGTAATACCGAGGAGGCATGTGCAGAAGATGACCCAGTTAAGCGACGGCGAATTAACAACACTTGCCGATGCACTTAGGGTAACAACGGCAATCCTCGATAACGTACTTGGGAGGGACATGCCCTACATAATGGCACTGCACCAGGGGCCCGTTAAGAACGATGAATCATACCACATGCACGTTGAATTCTACCCAATGCTTAGGGACGCCAACAAGCTTAAGTATGCTGCTGGGGTTGAGTGGGGGCTATGGACGTTCACCTACGACTCATCACCTGAGGATAAGGCCAGGGAGCTTAAGGAGACTTGCCGCAAGGTTTCACAGTCACTTAAGCCGATGGGTGGTTGCACTTAAAATTCGTATTAATCCCCCTCTGCACTTCCTATGGGTAATAATGGGTAAGGTGTGGCGTGGTGTTAGTAGTAAGAGGGAGCTTGAGATCATAATCCAGGGTATAGGTGGCTATAGTAAGCCTAAGCTTAACCTTGAGCAGTACGTAACAGACGCCGGCATGGTGGCTGATATCGTCTGGCTAGCCTACCTCAGGGGTGACGTTAATGGGAAGAGGATTATTGACCCAGTATGCGGTACAGGCAGGTTCTCAGCCGCAGCCGCACTACTTGGCTCAACCCAGGTGCTGTGCATTGATATTGATGAGGATGCGGCAAGGGATGCGTATAGGTATCTTGGCGAACTGAACCTATTGGGTTTAGTTGACATAGTGGTCATGGACTTCACAATGCCGGCCCTAGCCAGGGCAATGGACACGGTGTTTCAAAACCCACCCTTTGGAATATGGGGCCCCAGGGGTATTGACACTAAGATCCTGCTTAATTCACTAAGCCTATCTAAAGTTACGTACAGCGTGCATAAGGCCGGCACCGAGAACCACATCATCAACGTGGCCAAGGTGTGTGGTTGTAATGCTGAGGTTGTGCGTGGATTCAAATTAACAATACCATTCACCTATAGGCACCACAGGAAACCCAGGAGGACGGTGGAGGTCTACGTGGTAAGGATACAAACCCCCAACCACGCTTGCCATGGTGAAAAAGCCTAGTATTGCATGAAAAGGTGGAGACCAAGCTCCTCATCCTGCGGACTCCTTAAGAGACTCTATGTAGGAGTCACATGCCTTCCTATATTGGCAGAATGAACAGGCTGGGGGATTCTCACCGACAAGTCTTCTCCTTAAGAAGGTGCAGTTTTTGACGTAGTACGTTGGGAAGCACTTCTTGCAAATAACAACACTACCTCTAATATAGGCAACTTCACTAAAAGGTACCTCAGATCCGCAAAGACTACATTTAAACAACCTCATACCTCACTGTCCCTCAGCAGGCGGCGGTTTTATGGCTTTCCCACTGTCTGCTTCCCAGCGGTCTCCCCGAGCCCCCTCACCGCAGCGGCTCCCCACCCGTCGCCGGGGGTCCCTAACCCCACGGATCTCGGAAACAAGATAACCAAGCAACTTGGAAATAATCCCCTTAATAAACCCTCACTCAATGCAATCTTAGCATTACCACTGGACGATCCATGGCTACCGATGGTTTCATAGGACCCAGTTGTGAAACTTACCTCACAGACACTGACCTACTGCAAACTAGACTGGGCTAAGCTTATAAATGATACTATGAGTATTAATATAATATGATAATTCAGTAGTTATCAACAATTTAAATCAATACCTAGATTATTAATACTTGAATTTTCATAGTGATAATGAATTTGTCGTTAAAAATTATTTCACTATATAAATGAAATATTACATATATAAGTATAATAATAGATGTAGTTGAATATTTAAATTTCATTTATGACTGACTTAGGTTGCTTTTAACTAAAGTAAAGTATAAAAGACTGCTTGAAAGCCATCAAATGATTACTATGAGTAAATCTATCTCCTGGAGTTCGTTATGGAAGAAGGAGGATTGGTGGGCGCTCTGGATAGGGCTCTTAATATTCTTCCTGTCATTACCAGGCTACTACGGTGTTTACCTACTTGGCTGGGTTCCAAATGTTAATGCCCCATGGATGGACCCATTGAAGAGCGTGGTGGTTGTTGGGCAGTCAACCATGACAAAGGCATATGTGGGACTTAATCCAATACTAAGTATAGTATTCTTCTACCTATTCCTCTTAGCTATACTGACCGCTGCAGCTAAGGCTATGGGGCATAGCGTCAGAAGGTTTGCAGCTGGCTTTACAATAATGTTCATACTAACCTTCGGCTTCTGGTGGTTGTTCGGCTATGCTTACTTTAATGCAACCCCTAACCAATACGCGAAGTTGCACATCACCTGGTCAATACCTGTGGGTAAGGATGGCATATTAATATACCTCTTAATAATTGGTCTCTTAATATCCAATTTAGTATTCTATAAGAAACTACCCACTGTACTGGAGACTGGTGCAAGGACTGAGTGGTACATAAAGACAGCCATAGTGTTACTCGGTGCACTAGTGGGCGCCACATCGCTTAGTTACATGTCACTGGCGGTAACGCTAGTGGAGAGGTCCTTAATAGCCATAGTGGCCGCCTATCTAGTATACTGGCCCATTTCCTACTTAGTATCACGTAGACTATTCAAGCTTGACACAAAGTGGGCAGCAACGCTGGCATCGGGTGTCAGTATATGTGGTGTATCTGCCGCAATAGCCACGGCCGCGGCAATAGGCGCCCCAAGTATAATCCCAGCAACTGTGTCGTCTATAATTGTGCTATTCGCTGCAGTGGAACTAGTCATACTACCGTTCATAGCTGCCACAATCCTAAAGTGGGCACCATACGCCGCGGGCGCCTGGATGGGGCTTGCCGTTAAGACTGATGGCGCAGCTGCCGCGAGCGGTGCGTTAGCTGATGCCTTAATTAGCGCTCAGCCTGGGCTTGCCGCCTATAAGACCTGGGTCATGAGCACAGCTGTTATGAATAAGGTGTTCATTGATATATGGATCGGCCTGTGGGCGTTCATACTAGCTGTGATTTGGGTTACGAGGGTTGAGAGGAAGCCTGGTGAGAAAGTCCCAGCAATACAAATATGGTTCAGGTTCCCCAAATTCGTCCTCGGTTACATAGGGACCTGGCTAATACTCTGGGCTGTTTCGGTTTTCATAATCATTTGTAGTGCTTATTTCTGTTGATGGTTAATCCCAGATAAGTTTATAAATCTGACTCAAACACCCTTAACCGTACCCCTGGGCTCCCGAGATCCGTAGTGGCTGGGAACCCTAGGCGACTAGTGGGGAGCCGCTGCGGTGAGCGGGCCTGGGGTGACCGTCGAGAAGGAGACGGTGGGCTAACGCCTGCCGCCTCCGGAGAGACGGTATTGGCTTCAGTGTTGGTACAGTAACAGCGGCTAAGTTCATGACAGGCGGTGTAACGCCCCAGACTGAGTTATTTAGATACTTCTTCTTCGCACTAACATTCATGTCTATAGGTTTAACAACCAGGTTCAGGACATTTAGGGAGATAGGGGCTGGGCGCATGATTGTAGCCTACGTGGTGTCCCTGACTATAATAATACTAATAGCCCTAGGCTTATCCATAGCCCTCTTCGCAGGTCTACCACCACCGAAGTAGGGGAGGTATGTGTGTCCATTTCAGTTAAAAAACATGATTCTTCACTCCCAAGAATCCTGCAGGTGGAAATCTCAAGTTCATGTAATGCAAACTGCGTTTACTGCCCAAGGACGATACTTAGGGATAGTTGGATATCCACATTTATGAACCCTAAGTTGTTTCGTAAAATAATTAAGGAAGCCCTCGAGGTCAGGACTATAGAGTACATGCACCTGCAGGGGTGGGGTGAACCAATGCTTCACCCAAACTTCATGAACCTGGTTAATGAGATCTCTGGTAAGGTGAACTTCGGCTTTACAACCAATGCAACCCTACTGCATAGGGACCATGCGGAGAAACTACTCAGTAGGGGCATCAGCGTGATAGCGATTTCATTTGCAGGGGCCCACGCGGCAACTCATGACTTAATAAGAAGGGGCTGCGATTTTAATAAAATCATAAGGAACGTTAAGGATTTAATAGCTGTGAAAAGGAGTGTGGGTAGTGATGTTAGGGTCATTGCAAGTTTCATAATGCTTCCCATGAATATTCATGAACTTCCAGAGTTCATGGAACTCTGCAGCGGGCTAGGTATTGAGGAAGTTACCTTAGATAACCTATCCTATGTACTTAGCAGGAACATGATTACATGGAGGGCTTTCAGCGACCCTTACGAGGAGGAGTCAAAGCATGTTAAACGCATAGTGGACATGGCCATGAGGAGGGCTAAGGAGCTTGGCATTAAGGCCTTCAGCTACTCATTAACATGCTGGGAATTGATAGAATGCCCAGAGAAGCCAACAGAGACCGTATTCATAAATGTGAATGGTGAGGCGTCGCCATGCGTCTTCCTGAACCTCCCAGTTAATGGCCATGAAATACCCAGGTGCTTCATGGGCAGGTGCTTTAAGTTAGGTAAAGTAAGCTTCGGTAACATTAATGATAAGCATTTGATTGATGTATGGCTAAGTAAGGATTACATAGACTTCAGGGTTAAGTTCAGTAGAAGGAGCCTACTAGAGGGTGAGCTAATGAACCTCGTGGAGGATTACGCATTCGAATATTTACCGCCACAGCAGTGTATTTCATGCTATAGGCTATATGGTGTGTAATGCACCTGTAATGTGCATCTACAAGTGTAAGGCTACACCACGAGGACTACCTACCACTTAACTTCTCACCATTCATCCCTTTCACCATTTCACGGCTCAAGTGAAATAATTAATTTTAATAATTAACATGAGGGCTACGCATGAACCTACCCCCAGTAAGTAAAGTGAACGTGGCGGCAGCCCTAGGTAGCGCTAAGACTGTTAGGGTGATTAACCATGATTACGCAGCTTCTTAAGTTTTCATCCTACATCACCCTGTTAATATTCATCGCCGGTATTTCATATAGGTGGTGGAGGTGGTCAACAATGCCCATACACCTTAGATGGGAACTTTACCCTGTCCCCCATGAAGCAGGTAAGGCTGAGTATGGCGGTGGTTACCTGGAGGAGGCTTCTTGGTGGAGTAGGGGGCGTAAAGTCTCCACTATTGGTGAACTTAAGGAGCTACTTAAGGAGATGCTCTTCATAAAGAGGATTTATAACAACAATAGGAGGCTATGGGCATTATCGTACTCATTCCACTTAGGCATATACCTAATACTAGTGTGGTTCCTACTAATACTCCTGGGAGCCGTAACAATCGCCTACATGCATGTACCAATACCATCAAGCAGCCCCTGGGCAACCTTCCTCCTATACGCTACCTTAATTATTGGCGGTACTGGTGACGTATTAGGGATAATAGGGGGTGTTGGTTTACTTACCAGGAGGCTCATTAACCCTGTGCTGAGGGATTACACAACATGGCCCGATTACCTTAACCTCATCCTTGTATTGTTACCGTTAATCAGTGGAATGGTTGCATGGACCTATGACCCATACTTCAACCTGGCGAGGGAATTCATGGTAAGCCTGGTAAGCGCATCAACAGTGCCGTACTTACCTCCAGCGGTAATAGTTAACGTCGTGTTTACCCAGGTGCTTATAGCTTATATACCGTTCACGAAAATAACACACTTCATAGGTAAGTACTTCACGTACCATAAGGTTCTTTGGGATGATGAACCTAATTTAGGTCAACTTGATGATGAAATAGGGGATTTAACAGCGTTGAGGCTACCGTGGAATGCAACACACATTAAACATGGTGAATCATGGGAAGGCAACGTAATGGGTGGTTCCTGATGAGGAAGGGGGATATTGTGAGGATTAGGGATATGGGTAAGCCTAGTGATCAGCTAATTAAGTTAACCATTAACGACCTAATGCCACTTCCACCACCCTACGATAAACCAGGTATGGAACCACCAATGACGGGGCCTAAATCGGATTGGGTGAAGAGCTACGTCACGGAGCTGGATGGTTACGTGGCCATTGACGTTCCATGGAAGCCGAGGAATAGGGATGAGGAGGAGCAGTTGGTTAAAAGGTTCCTTGAGGGTTTAAGAAAATTGACCTCAAAGGAGGGTAACTGGACGTTCCTACAACCCCTACTACTCTCACTAGACTACTGCGCAAAGTGCCAAAACTGCGCAGAGGCATGTCCCATATACATGGCGAGTGGGAGGAAGGATATATACAGGCCAACGTATAGAGCTGAGGTATTGAGGAGGATTTACAATAAGTACATAGCCAAAAAGCCGGGCCCCGGTATTGAGTTAAACGCATACACTATACTCAGGCTTGGTGAATTAGCCTACAGGTGCACCTTATGCAGAAGGTGTGTCCAAGTCTGCCCACTCGGCATTGACAATGGCTTAATAGCCCATGAGATAAGGAAACTGTTCAGCGAGGAACTTGGCATAGCACCCACCGCCATACATGAGAAGGGTACTGTGCTTCAACTTAAGTCGGGTTCATCAACGGGTATGAGCCCCAAGGCCTTCATGAACATGGTTAAGTTCATGGAGGACTTGATTTACGAGAAACTCGGCAGGAGAATTAAGATACCTGTTGATGAGAAGGGTGCGGACATACTGCTCATACACAACGCCGGGGAGTACATTTCATGGCCTGAGAACCCAGCTGCCTACGCAATAATATTTGAGGAGGCTGGGTTAAGCTGGACCCTTAGCAGTGAACTACTCGGCTATGATGCCGTTAACTATGGGGTGTGGTATGATGATGTTCAGTTATCCAGGATAGTCATGAGGCATGTTGAGGTTGCTAGGAAGCTTGAGGTTAAAAGGATAGTTATCGGTGAATGCGGCCACGCAACCAAGGCCCTGCTTGTTGTTGCAGATAGGCTACTTAAGGGTGGTGATAGGGTGCCTAGGGAGAGCGTCCTACCGATACTGAGGGATATTGTTAAAAGTGGTAAGCTTAACCTCGACCCATCCAGGAATAACTTCCCGGTTACGCTACATGACCCATGCAACATAGTTAGGCTGGCAGGCATAGTGGAGCCCCAGAGGGAGGTTCTCAGGGCCGTAGCGCCGTTGTTTAGGGAGATGGAGCCACATGGGGTTTATAATTACTGCTGCGGTGGTGGTAGTGGCTTCGCAATAATGACCTCCCTTAACTTCCCTGAGTGGAGGATTAAGGTTGCATCCAGGATGAAGCTTAAGCAGATACTCGAAGCCTTCAAAGACGCCATTGACCCCAAGATACCTAAGTACGTCTGCGCCCCCTGCTCAAACTGCAAGGGTGAGTTAAGGGACCTATTAACCCACTACAGGGCCACTGAACTATACAACATTCACTACGGGGGCTTGGCTGAATTAGTAGTTAACGCTATGGTGGATTTGAAGGAGCCCTACATAGATTTTACACTTCAGTGAAAAGTTAACAATCGAGTTTGTTAACGTCAACCTACTGCTCATAAACCATAACCTTCCTTACCCACGGCTCAACCCCAAGGGAGTTAAGTAACCTTACCAAGTCCTTACCGCTTAACTTTAGCGATAACTCGGGAGTCTGTGAACCATACCTGTACACGTGAACTATACCACTTTTAGAGTAGACGTTAATGACCCACACCTGGGCGGCTGGTATAACCGTTGCCTGCCACTCAACCTTAGGCCTACTTAACCTCACCGCAATTAGGATAATTATCGATGCAGCGAAGCCACCTATTAGTATGTAGTAAGGCTGATAGGGGTAACGTACCGCCGTATTTTGATACATTAATATGGAGTAGGCTATTGAACCGATTACGAGAACCACACCAGCCACAATACCAGGTATGAATATACCCCTATACCACCTGTACACGTTGGTTATATCCCTGTAGGCAACGCTGGACTCCGTGAAAGCAACTAGTAGCCTCCTACCACCGGTATCGTAGGTTTCAATTATCACAATTAGGTTCTAAACCCCACACTCTTAAAGCATTAATTCAATAGAAGACATGTTTACAGTAATGAGCAGTGAAGTCAGTAAACCTGCCCATTCTTAGAGTTTGTTAACCGCTCACCACCCTCTAAGGTGAGGAAAGCTGCTCCTAGGGACTTCCTATCTTGGTTTAAAGCCCCTCACCAGGTCAGTATATGCTTCGGACACTACCATCAGCATCGTGGCGAATTCAAGCCCACTAAGCATTAGTCTCACCCACATCCAACACCAAAGGTATCAAGTGGCATTGATAATTTGCCGCCTCGAAGTTCACTTACCTTAAAAGGTAAAATCACTGAAGTTATGTAGGTTATGGTGTTAATAACGTGACCTTATTCAAACCATTAACTTTATCCACGCGTACAATGCCCATATCCCTAAGCTTCATGACGTGGCGCCAGAGGGTTGTCTTAGGTAGGTTAGTCAACTGCTGCAGTTGTGACTGGTACAGTGAGCCACCGTACTGCCTAAGGGTCGCTATTATCAACTTATCTACATCATCGAGGTTACGTCCTTCAACAGCCTCAATGGCCCTACGCCTACTCAACATAACCACCACAGACACTATCACTATCAAGGCCACGGCCACTGTAATGTAGAGTGGTGAGACCGAGTTACTAACAGGCGGCGGCCTAGTGGCTGAGGTTGAAGTTGAAGTGGTGCTGGGTGCCGTTGACGTAACTGTTGATGTTGACTGTGGGCTAGTGGTGGTTATGGATGAAGTCGTAGATGAAGTCACCACTGCCGTTTGCGTTACCGTACTGGTTGGGCTACTGGTAATGCTGCTGGTGGTGCTGGTGCTTGTGGATGTAGTAGTCATGGTAGTGGTCGTGGTGGATGCCGTAGTTGTGGGTGTGGTTGTCGTCGTTGAGGTTAACAGGCCTTTGGGTACGTAGGCGTACTGTATCGTGTAGCGTCCAGGTGGAAGCGTAACCACCAACGTTGACCCATTAATGATCCTGTAGCTAACTATGCTTAAGGGTAGGTTAAATGGTATTACGTACGGTGGGAAGACTATGGTCACGTTGGTAGTGGAGCTTACGTTAAAGGAGTAGAGGAGTACCTTACCGTTAAACGTGTAGTTGCCGTAATACATAATTGACACGTAGCCACCGCCAAAGGCGAAGATAACCAGTGTATTGTTTGGATATAAGCTAACAGGTATAGGGGCGCCCGTTGAGTCATTAACAGCCTCTATAGTGTCGGGAATGGGCACAACAGGAAGGCTAACATTAATTACGGTTGTATTTAATGGAAGGTAGAGGGTGTAGTTGACTAAGGGCAATCCACCAGCCTTAAACAGTATAAGCAGTATTAAACCCAGCATCGAAGTTTACGTTAGGCAGCCTTTTAATAATTTTTCCCTAAGCCTCATACATGATGAGTTAAGCTACATGTAAGTTTATACCCTTGAGAAAAGCATAAAAAGGCCAGTTTATAGCTTAATTTTATGAGATACCCTAGGTTGTACACAAAACTGTGGGTGGTTTCAATAGCAGCCGCTGCACTACTCCTAGTATACACAGTTATGCCGCTTCACAGCCAGGCGTCAAGTGGCCTACCCCCCATGACGCCTTACAACACGTTGTACTCGGCTGTTGGAGTGTCAACACTCATGACGTCCAACTCCTCGTATAACCCCAACATATTCACCACGTCCGGTATATGGACTCATCAGTATGGTTTGAACTATGCCTATTTAGCCATGTATAACCTATCCAGCGGCACCTGGATACCTGACCTGGCCTATAACTGGACTATTCAGTACAACTTGACTGTTGGTAACATGAGCGGTTGGGCTAAGATAACGGTTTACCTTAGGCACTCCGGTTGGAGTAATGGTCAACCCTTCACCTGCTGGGACCTGTACGCAACAAACCTGATACAGGCTTTGCTATATGATGCGTTGGGTAACGTTACCTGGGTTAACAACTACACGTGCATAATATGGGTACCCCCAGACGCCGTGGTCAACAGTAATAACCTCATGACCTTCTACTACGTTAGCGATGGCGGCTTGGGCATTTTCATTAATTACCAGCTCTATGAACCATTCATAGAGAACCTATCTAAGAACTGGAACATACTGTACGCAGCCAACTTCGGCTATGGCACGCCGCAGGAGCAGTCTGAGGGAGCCAGTTACATTAAGACTGAGTTCGCCTTCCTGCATAAGTACGAGCCAACATTCACATTCCCACCACCTCAAAATGGCCCATTCTACGTCTGCGACATAACACCATCCGAAATAATACTGTGCAAGAACCCGTACTACTGGGACGCCAACAATATTAAGATAGACTACGTGGTATTATACCAATTCACATCAACAACACCACTGTTTGCAGCATTAGAGACGGGTAAATTATCATTCTACCAGGGTAATTTACCACCGTCAATAGCGTCAGTGGTTCTTAAGAACCCGTATATGAACTACGCATTGACGCCAGGCGCCTCAGGTGATACCCTATACATTAACTTCCTATGGCCCTATATGATTTATCCGCAGGTTAGGCAAGCCCTAATATATGCCCTAAACCTAACCCAAGTAGCCGAGGCTGCTGGTGCTCCATATGAACCAGTGCCTGAACCTAACAATGCCATAGTTTACCCAACTATTAACCCACACTCCTTCGTGGAGATGGTTCAGTACTGGGATCAGATGGGTTATCCACTGATAAACTACACATACAACCCCACAGAGGCTGCTCAATTGCTTGAGTCGGTTGGCTTCACTAAGAGGAATGGGATATGGTACACGCCAAATGGTACACCATTTAAGCTGGTTATACTTGTTGATTCAGGGTCAGCTTCGAACCCGCAGTTAATGGCCATGTTAACCACCGTTGAGAACCAGTGGAATGCCTTTGGCATACCGACAACAATAACCATAGAACCGTCCAGTGAATTCCCGCAGATATACAGTACCATGCCTACCCAATATGCCTTAGCCTATAGGTATGGCCCACCGGGCTTCTCAATAATAATACCAGACCTATTCCCAGTTAACGGCTACTTCGAGGGTTATCCAATCAATGTAACCCACTGGTGGGGTGAGGTTACGTTACCTAATGGAACCATTGCTTGGCTATGGGGACCAAACTCACAGACACATGGCATATGCCCACCGCAGCAGGTTACTGTGCAGCAGATTAAGGATTGCGTGTTCATGTGGGCTTGGGAGGCTAACCACAACCCATGGTTCATAAGCTTAGATACGCCGTATGAGGAGGTTTGGTACAATACTAAGTACTTGCAATTCCCACCATCGAATAGTTGGGTCTGGGCTGAGAGCCCAGCTCTAGAGTTGTCTGGCCCAATGTGGTGGTCAATACTAACCACTGTTCAACCTAAACCAGTGGTTACAACAACCACCACTACTGCTCCTGTTACGACTACGGTTTCTACTACGACTACTGTGACTTCTACGACTACTGTTGTTACTTCTACGACTGTTGTTAGTGGTACCACCACGACCTACACCACCACATCCACAGTACCAGTAACAAGCACAGTCACGGTAACAGCAACAGCACCACCAACAACAGTAACAGTCACCAAACCAGTAATCAGCACAACACTAGTAATCGGAATAGTAGTAATCGTAGTAGTCATAGCAGCAGTAGCAGCAGTAATAGCACTAAGAAGAAGGTGAGGTGACCCTTAACTTAAGACCCTAGGTGTCAAATATCTTTATTCTTTTTGTTTAAATCTTCACTCTCTATCATAATGTTCTGTCGTAAGTATCGCATTAATTTTCGTATACCACTGTGAGTAAAGTTTATTAGGACTTGCATGTTGGAAGGAAACTATGAATACTACTTACCTAGCCCGTAGGGTAGGCACCGCTGTATTCACATTCATACTGGCCCTAGTGATAAGTTACCTACTCTTCGAGTTATCACCCCTTAAACCTATTGAAACAATTCTACAATCCTTCGGACTGGAGGTTATTGGAGGAGGTGTTGGAGGAGCCACTGGCCGCATAAACATTGTGCCAACCCAGCAGGCCGTTCAATTGACGTCTGAGGAGTACAAGGAACTGGTAGCCTACGTTAACTCACTCCTACCCCACGGTGACCCAGTGCTGGGTGCATTGAGCTATATCTGGGATGTACTACATGGCAACTGGGGCTTATCCATAATTTACGATGAACCGGTGCTTAACTTAATAGCCCAGAGATTACCCTGGACTTTGTTTATTGTTGTTTCTGCTAATTTGATTAGTTTCTTTGTTGGTGTTTATCTTGGTCAGTATATG
>OGCG01000411.1_pt1 | contig 27154 bp, 19 predicted proteins | sample 1570061 | NCBI WGS metagenome assembly OGCG01 (sample SAMN06268698, study PRJEB24515) | hot springs metagenome | isolation source: Joseph's Coat, Yellowstone National Park, Washington, USA | place: USA:Joseph's Coat, Yellowstone National Park, Washington, USA
TGTTATCTTTAAACGGTACGTGGAATTTTTACACTTCAGAAAAAGAAGTAAAAGAATTTAAAGAAATTTCTTTTGCAGATAAGATCGAGATCCCATCTTGTACTGAAGAGTTTTTCGAAGATCACAAAAAGCATATGTATTTCAGAAAAGAGTTTGTCATTGATATACGCCCGAATAAAAGATATTTTCTGAATTTCGAAGGTGTTGATTACCATACGGATGTATTTTTGAATGACAAATTTGTTGGTTCTCACGACGGAGGTTATACCCCTTTTTATTTTGAAATAACAGACATCTTAAAGCAAAAAAACGCACTTTTAGTGCATGTTTACGATTTGGACGAAGAAATGGCGACTGAAATTTTACACGGAAAGCAGAATGGCATTCCAAACTGGTACGGGAACATAAGCGGGATATGGAGAGAGGTCTACATCGAAGAAAAAGGTGAAAATTTCTTCGAAAATGTTTATGTTGATGCTTCATACTTGAAACATTCTCTTAGGGTTCACGGAAACTTAGAAAATAACTTAATAAAAGAAATAAGGATTATTTTAAGTGATGAGAATGAAATTGTCATTGATAGATCAGAAAGTTTTAATTCAAAGGATTTTAATTTTGATTTTTCAGTTGATAAGATAACACAATGGTCGTTGGAAAATCCAAAACTTTATTCACTTCAATTAGAACTTAAGGGTAAAAATGAGAAGACCATCGATATTTGGAGAACTAAAATTGGCTTTCGAGATATCGAATCCGTTGACGGTAAGATACTGCTAAATGAAAAGGAGATATTCATACGCGGCGCACTTGATCAGGATTTTTACCCGATCACTTTGTATACGACACCTTCGATGGCATATTTAAGAGATGAGTTCTTAAAAGCCAAACAAATGGGACTGAACCTTTTGAGATGTCATATCAAAGTACCAGACAGGAGATATTTGGACCTTGCAGATGAGATAGGTATGTTAGTATGGGAAGAAGTCCCAAATTTTGATAAGTTCACTGACAGATCGACAAGCGAATTTGAAAGGATATTATCCGAGATCATAAAAAGAGATTATAATCATCCGGCTTTTGTGATTTTTACGATTATAAACGAGAGTTGGGGAGTGGATCTTTCAAAGACAGATCACAGAAATTGGATGTTTAAGATGTACAAAAAAGCAAAAGAGACGATCGGCAATAGACTTGTTGTGGACAATTCTGCATGTTTTAATAACTTTCATATTGAAAGTGATCTCAACGATTTTCATTTCTACAAGTCACTGGATCATTTCGAGGATTGGAATTCAGATATTTCAAGGTTTGCATCGGGTACATTCAAAACATTTTCAACATACGGCGATTCAAAAGAAAGTGGTCAAGAACCAAAAATAATCTCTGAATTTGGAGTGTGGGGCCTTCCAGCATTCATACGAGATGTTAAAAAAATGGATAGATCCTTCAGAGATATAAAAGAAACAATCCCAGAAGGGGTTGAGGATAGATTTTTGAGTTCATCCCTTTCGAGGCATTTTAAAAGTTACGAGGATTTTACAGCGCTGGCACAAAGAGAACAGTTCAACGCTTTGAAGTATCAGATTGAAGAGATGCGCCTTCATGAAGAGATAAAAGGGTATGTTATAACTGAATTCACCGACATCTTTTGGGAAGCAAATGGTTTACTTGATATGCATCGAAGGCCGAAATGGGGCTTTGAACTTTTCAATTTGATCAATTCGGATATCATTATAATTCCAAGGCTGAATCGATACAATTTCTATGTTGGAGAAAAGATCGATATTGACATGGCCATCTCCAATTATTCGGATACATCAGGACAATTCGATCTTGTAATTGATTTTGAAGACAACGAAGTGGTAAAGAGGGTAGATTTGGTAAAGGGCAAAATAACACACGTTAAAGAATCATTTGGGGTCAAAGATGTGAAATTTGGGAAGATCTTTTTCAGGCTGAAGAAAGCAGGTAAACTTTTATCTCAAAATTACGCTGAAATTGCCGTTTTTGAAAAAGAAAAAATCTCCACAGGTAAACCTAAATTTGTGCACGTTGAAAATCCAGGAGAGTACCTTTTTGGAAGTACAAAGGTGAGCGTCTTAAAAAAGAGAGATTTCCTGGAAGGAAATTGGATATCCAACTTCAATTGGATGGATCCTGAAATTTTCAAGGATATTTCAGATAGCGGTGTCATGGATATGCGTCATGTCCATCTTTTAAAAAATGATCTGGTAATGACCGTCGATGGTCCTGCCGAAATACTTTGTGGCACAACTTACGGTTGGATCTACGGTGATTTTGCCTATGCTATAAGCGTCAAGGATTCTAAGGAAGATAGAACGATAATAACTACACTTGCATTTTCGGAAGAGGATCCAATGAGTGGTGCCTTAAAAGACGATTTAATTTAGAACTTAAAAATTAGAAAAACGAAACTACGATTATCTTTTTAAATAAAAAACGAGCTATTTTATTCTAATCTTTCATAAACTGGAAAAACGATTGAATATGTCCCAAAATTATCCAAATTCAGGAATTGCCATTTTTGTAAAATGGTGTAAAATAATTGTTGCAATCGATTCCGGTATCGATTGTTAAAATAAGTGAAGGAGGGAATTGTATGAAGAAATTTGTGGTTTTCGCACTTGTGTCTGCGATGCTAATATTAGGGCTTTCGGCATTCGGACAGGAATTTGCGAATATCTTTCCACCAGTATCAAACGTCAAATACGGTGGGACCCTTAAAGTAGTAACAACATGGGGACCAGTAGCTTTCAATTTGAACCCTTTCCAGCCATCAGGTCAGTCTTTGGGGATGGGGCCTGTTATGTATGGCACGCTGTTTCTTGTTCAACCCTACAATGGGGCCATGACTCCATTCTTTGGGACAAATTATGCATGGAGTAACAACAATTTGGTACTTACAGTTACAATCAGACAGGGTGTTAAATGGTCTGATGGTCAGAACTTCACTGCCCAGGATGTTGCATTTACATTTAATTACCTGAAACAATATCCTGCGCTTGATACGAACGGTATATGGTCAAGTATTTCCAACCTTCAAAGTGTTGTAGCCTCTGGAGATACAGTTGTTTTCACATTCTCAAAGCCTAACACTCCACTTTTAATACAGATCGCGCAAATTCCAATCGTCCCAGAGCACATTTGGTCATCGATAACCGATCCTACGAAATTTCTCAATCAAGATCCAGTTGTCGCAGGACCTTTCCTTTATGTGAAAAACAGTTACAATCCGGCCAATTACACGTTTGAACTTGTCAAAAATCCAAACTTCTTCATGAACACGCCAGAATTTGGCAATAGACCTTTCATAGACAAAATAGAAGTCAGGTCTTTGATAGGCGGACAGCCTTTACAGTATTTGCTCAGAGGAGATGCTGATTGGTCATATTACGGCAGCGGAATAGATCCTTACACACTTTGGTACAACAGAAATCCAGCCACGAATAAATTCTGGTGGCCAACTTCCAACGCGAACCTGCTGTATTTGAACACTCAAAAATACCCATTCAACAACGTTGCTTTCAGAAAAGCGGTCTCTATGGCAATAGACAGAAAATCTCTTGAAGACAAAGCATATTTTGGTACCGGCGGTTACAATCAGAATCCAACAGGAATAATTCCTGCCCAGCAAGCAGAATGGCTTGACCCAACTTTGACAGCGCTTGCATCTTCTCTCAACACTTTCAACATTCCAGAGGCTCAAAAGATTCTTGCCGCTGCAGGTTTTACCAAAAATGCGCAGGGACAACTTTGTGGTCCAGATGGGAAACCACTTCCAACGTTTAAGATCCTTGTCGGAGCCGGTTGGGGCGATTTCATAACGATGGCACAGATAATATCCAGTGATCTTGCTCAACTTGGCATAACAACAGTTACAGATCAGGAACCATGGGATACATACATCTCCAGTGTTATGACCGGAACTTATGAAATGGTCATTTCTTGGGAAACAGGTTCTGGTCCGTCTCCTTATTACCTTTACTATTACGAGTTCAATCCAGCCTTCTCTGCAACTACAATAGGACAAAATGCAAGTTCAGGATGGTCAAGATATACAAATCCTCTCATAACTGACGCTTTGCAGACCTATGCTCAAACGAGTGATCTGTCACTTCAGAAACAGGCAATTGCAACGATAGAAAGAATAGTTTTGCAAGATGTTCCATACGTCGTGCTTACCAACAGAACTGATTTCATGGAATACAGCGAAAGAACATTGGTTGGATGGCCTTCTGCAGATAATCCATACGCCGGTGCGGGAAACATCGACTGGGCAGATGCGCTTGCAATAGTTTTGAATGTTCACTTAAAGTGAGATAATATGAGGGAGAGGGTAATCCCTCTCCCTCTATTGATATTTGAAAGGAGAGTGTGATATGAAGAAAGGAGAGTGTGATATGAAGAAGTTCGTTATACCATTACTTGTAATTTCGATGCTTTTGCTTAGTCTTGCCGCTTTCGCCGATACTACAGTCCAGCTTCCGGCATACAACGGCCCGGCTGTAACGCTTACGTTTTGGTCATGGGTACCTGGTTTAGATCATGCGATAGCGTTGTTTGAGAAAGCCTACCCTAACATAAAAATTAACTGGACAAATGTTGGAACTGGTCAGGCAGAATATAACAAACTATTAACATCTTTGAGCGCAGGCTCTGGTGCGCCAGATGTTGTTCAGATTGAATATGACATGTTACCAACTTTCATTTCTTACGGTGGTCTCGTTGATCTCAACAAGTACGGTGCTAATAATTACAAATCTCTTTTTGTTCCATGGACTTGGAATCAAGTTTCTCAAAGTAACGCAGTTTATGCTATTCCTCAGGATACAGGTCCATACTCTTTTGCCTACAACAAAGCAATCTTTGATAAATATGGATTGACAGTTCCAAAGACATGGGATGAATACGCTGCCGATGCGCAAAAACTTTACGAAGCATCCAATGGAAAGATAGTATTGGGTAATTTTGATGCTGGTGGAACGGGCAACATACCTTGGTTGATAGGCTTAGTTTGGGCTGCTGGCGGACATTGGTGGGAACTTCAGGGAAACACTTGGGTACAGACCATAAATAGCCCAACAACTTTAAAAGTTGTGAATTTCTGGGGAAATCTTATCAGCAAAGGATATATCTCAACCTATGCTCCTTGGACGACAGACTGGTACAACGCCATGTCGGAAGGTAAAGTCGCAAGTATAATATCACCGGCTTGGATGCCAGCACTTTTGCAGGGTAATTTGAGTGCGGCAAATGCTGGGCAGTGGAGAATTGCTCCTTTACCTCAATGGCCAAATATGCCGTTTACAAGCGGTAACTGGGGAGGATCAACCGATGCTGTGACGATTCAATCTAAATATCCCCAGGCTGCTTTTATATTCGCACTTTGGCTTAACACGAATGAACAGGCATGCGTGCTTGATAATCAATATGGTGGTCTCTTCCCTGCTTCTTACGTCGGTCTTGAAGCACCAGCTCTTCACGATACAACAAGTGCGATAGATCAATTCTTTGGTGGTCAGGATGTAAATCAATTTTCTTTCGACGCATCGAAGGCTGTTAACACGGATTTTGCATGGGCACCATGGTTGAATTACGTGTACAATGAATCTTCCAAAGACATGAACGATGCCATAAGTGGAAAGATAAGCTGGACTCAGGCATTTGATCAACTTCAAAATGCTTCTCTGAATTACGCTCAGAGCCAGGGCTTCAATGTAAAGTAAAATGACTGGAAAGGAGAATGCCATGAAAACGCGGATCAGAACAGGAAAATACATGCCTTTTGTGTTCCTTTCTCCTTTCCTGGTTTTATTTGCCTTATTTTATATAGGACCACTTATTTATGGTTTTTATATGAGTCTTTTTCATAAGTACGGTTTAAGGCCACCTACTTTTATTGGAATGGAAAATTACATCAAAGCTTTTACGGATAACGGATTTCTGTCTTCCATTTTGACGATGGGCGAGTTCTTTCTTATACAAGGATCGATAATGATAGGTCTTGCGCTTTTGTTCGCACTTTATATAGACAACGAACAGAATCATTTCAGAGGTTTTTTCAGGCTGGTATATTACATACCCTTTGCAATACCTACGGTTATAAGTGGCATATTGTGGGGATTCATGTATTCAAAATCTTTAAGCCCTTTCCAATCCATATTTGGCCTTGTCGGATTACATCCAAATTTTCTGTCGAGTGGATCGTTGTTCTGGTCCATTATGAACATCGTGACATGGGAATGGATTGGATATAACATGATAATTCTTTATTCGGGATTGCAATCTATACCGAGAGAACTTTATGAATCGGCAAAAATAGATGGAGCAAGAAACTTCGACATAATAAGATACATAAAATTGCCTTTGATAGTTCCATCGTTGATTTTAACCGTTATCTTTACAGTCATAGGAACATTTCAAATTTTTAACGAGCCATACGTACTTCAAAGCATGACTTACGTTTCAACACATTTCACGCCTAATCTTTACATATATACAACGGCATTCAGTTATGGTAATTTCAATTTTGCAGCAGCAATGGCAATCGTGCTTGCACTTGTTACTTTCGCGATTTCTATGATTTTCATGCGCTTTGCCGGGTTTAAGGAGGAGTAAAAAATGGACACAAAAAAATCTTTTTATTCACCATCGACTGTGATAATAGTAACCTTGATGTTTGTTGCAAGTGTCTATTTCCTCTTACCTTTTTTCTGGATAATCATCGCTTCCACCAAAAGCGATTCACAACTTTTCAGCACAAATCCTTTGTGGTTTACCTCTCCTTTTAATTTCTTAAATAACATTCAAACTGTTTCTTCTTATGACAACGCTATTCTTTGGAGATGGTTTTTGAATTCGATAATATATGCAGGAAGCGTAAGTGCAGGAACAACCTTGATATCTGCGATGGCTGGATTTGCATTTTCAAAATACGATTTTAAAGGTAAAAATACACTTTTTTACATCATCCTTGGCACAATAATGGTTCCGACAACAGCACTTGTTTTACCTATTTACCTTCTCATGCATGGATTAAACCTCATAAACACGTACTGGGCTGTCATTCTGCCATCACTGGTTAATCCATTCACCGTCTACCTGATGAGAATTTTTTGGATGAAGGAATTTCCAAACGAACTTATAGATGCCGCTCATGTTGATGGTGCATCTGATTTCGCGATATTTTTTAGAATCGGATTACCACTTGTCAGAGGTGGTCTTGCAACTGTCGCTCTATTTAGTTTTGTCAATACATGGAATAATTTCTTTTTACCCCTTGTGGTTATAAGCAAATCTAACCTTTATCCATTAACTTTGGGTTTACAGGTATGGACATCCATAACCACGACAAGTGTTGGTAGAGGTGCTCCACCGTACGGTGCAATAACGATGGGTATTTTGATCTCAATAGTTCCGTTGATCCTTGCGTTCATACTTTTAAGACGGTACTGGCAGTCTGGTCTAAGTTCTGGTGCCATAAAAGGATGAATTTAATTTCAATTGAAGTTGGAGGATTATTATGAAAAGTCATAACGAATGGAGAGACGATCCAGAATTATTCCGTATCAACAGGGAGGATGCACATACAACTTTGGTGCCCTACCCAGATCCAAAAAGTGCACTTGAAGATTTGCAAAATCCACCTGAAAGACGTGGAATTCGCGTTGATTCTAAATACCTGAAATTATTGAATGGAAGGTGGAAATTTCATTTTTCCAAAAATCCAGCAGAAAGGCCTGTTGATTTTTACAAAAAATCTTACGATGTGAGTAAATGGAATGAGATAAATGTACCCGGCGAATGGCAAATTCAGGGGTATGACTATCCAATTTATACGAATATAACTTATCCATGGACCGGATATGAAAAACCTGAACCTCCACATGCACCGACAATTTACAATCCGGTTGGCTCTTACAAAACAGCATTTACAATTCCAAAAGAATGGAAAAGCAGAGAAATTTTTATTTCGTTTCAGGGCGTTGAATCGGCATTTTACATCTGGGTTAACGGTAAATTTGTAGGATACAGCGAAGACAGTTTTACTCCATCTGAGTTTGACATAACCAAATACATCAAAATTGGAGAAAACGATCTGGCAGTTGAGGTTTACAGATGGTGCACAGGCAGTTGGCTTGAGGATCAGGACATGATCCGCTTAAGCGGTATAGTAAGAGATGTCTTTGTTTATTCAACTCCAAAAATTCACATACGTGACTTCGAAGTCGTGACGGATCTGGACAGCCATTATGAGAATGCCAATTTAAAAATTAAGGTTAACGTTCAAAGATATTTCGAAGATGTTAAAAGCATCTTTTCAATAGAGGCAGAACTTCATGATGAAAATGGGAAACCCGTCTTTAGCGGTCCTTTGAGTGTAAAGAAAAGATTTTCATCTAAGGATGAAATTGTGGCGATTTTTGATCAAAAAGTCATGGATCCTAAAAAGTGGTCTGCCGAATATCCGAACCTTTATTTTCTAATTCTGACTTTAAAAGACTCGGAAGGAAAAGTAATTGAGTCCGAAGGTTGCAAAGTTGGTTTTCGAAAATTCGAATTAAAAGACAATCTCATGACGATAAACGGTAAAGTTATAAAATTCAAAGGTGTTGACAGGCACGAATTCGATCCGAGGAACGGAAAGCATGTTCCGGCTGATACCATGATAAAGGATATAACTTTAATGAAGCAATTCAACATAAATGCCGTTAGGACTTCTCATTATCCTAACGATCCTTTGTGGCTTGATTTATGTGATGAATACGGCCTTTATCTAATAGATGAAACGAATCTCGAAACACATGGAGTAAGAGATAAGGTGCCGGCAAGCGATCCTCAATGGACAAATGCATGTCTTGACAGAGTTCAAAGTATGGTTGAAAGAGACAAAAATCATCCTTCTGTCTTGATATGGTCATTGGGAAATGAAGCAGGTCACGGAACAAATTTCAGGCTTATGTCCGATTGGGTGCACATGAGAGACCATACGAGACTTGTGCATTACGAAGGAGACAGTTCCGTTGCGGATATGACAAGCGAGATGTACTCACCGGTTGAAAGAGTTGAGGAATATGCTAAATCAGATAATCCTAAACCTTACATACTTTGTGAGTATGCTCATGCCATGGGAAATAGCAATGGTAACCTTTACAAATACTGGGATTTATTCAGAAAATACCCTAAATTGCAGGGCGGGTTCATCTGGGATTGGGTCGATCAAGCCTTATATGAAAAGACCCCGGATGGTAAAGGCGAGTATCTTGCTTACGGTGGAGACTGGGGAGACAGCCCAAACGACGGAGATTTCTGCGCAAATGGGGTTGTGCTTGCGGATAGAACTCCAAAACCTCAGGCCGAAGAAGTACGTTATCTTTATAGAAATATCGTTGTCAAACCCGTTGACCTTTTGAACGGAGAGGTTGAGATCTTCAACGAATATCTTTTCACAAATGTGAATGCTTTCAAATGCGAATGGCTAATCAAGGAAAACCATGAAATCGTTAATTCAGGGAATATCGATATCGACGTAAAACCACTTAACAGCAAGAAGATCAAAATTCCTTACGGTAAAATACAGATTCATGCTGGTTGCGAATATTTCCTTGAAATGATTTTCAGTCTAAAAGAAAAAAGCAAATGGGCACCTGCCGAATATGAGATCAGTCACGATCAATTTAAGATGCCTTTTGTCGTACCTGTACTTCACGTTCAAAAACATGCACCGGCAGAGTTGGACTCTTTTGATTTAGAAGATCGTCTCGTTGTAAGATCCAAATATTTTGAAATTGCCTTCGATAAAACATCCGGTACAATGAATTCTTTGAAATTCAAAGATCGTGAACTTGTTGTTTCAGGTTTAAAGCCTAATTTTTGGAGATCACCGACGGATAACGATCATGGCAACAGAATGGAAGAAAGGCTTTCAACGTGGCGCAATGGCACGATAAAACGAAAGATAAACAATTTTGAGTGTGAAAAAGTCGGAGACCAAATCAAGGTAAAGACCGAATTCATAATACAGACTTTAAATCCTTCGCTTTGCAGGATAAGTTACAGCATAGATGGTCATTGCGGCATATCCGTCTTTTTTGAGTTGATTCCAGGAGACGATTTACCAGAAATACCCGTTGTAGGGATGGAAATGGTTATTCCAAAAACATTCGATAACCTCTCATGGTATGGTCGTGGCCCCCATGAAAATTATTGGGACAGAAAAAAGTCAGCAAGAATAGACCTTTACAAATCTAAAGTGAAAGATCAATTCGTAAATTACATAAAACCATCCGAGATGGGAAATAAAACGGATGTAAGATGGCTTACATTAACCGATGATGAACAACTGGGTTTGATCTTCACAGGCGATCCGGTTTTTGAATTCAGTGCTTTGCATTATTCCGTCGAAGATCTGGAGAATGCAAAACATCCTTACGAATTGCCAGAAAGAAAGGAAATCTTTTTGCACATAAACTATGCTCAAATGGGTGTAGGTGGAGACAACAGTTGGGGCGCGAAAACGCATCCTGATTTCACACTTTACGCAAATAGAACTTACACATATGCCTTCAAATTCAAACCAATTTACGGAAGAGGTGAAGAAATTTGAATTTATTCGGCAAGCCATTGGATTACGGAGTTCGAAAGAGAAAAGTCGGTTATTTAGAAGTTAGCCTTTCAATTACCCAAAAAGACGGGTACGAAATAGAAATCGAGATCGAAAATACAACTGAAGATTCAAAATTCATTGGAGATTTGAAAATCGGTGATTTTGAACCTTCGGAAAAGATTTTGATGAACAATTATCAATCATGGGGACCATGTACTTTTGTAAAGCCCTCAGAAATTATCAAAAGCATGCATGAATTGAGTGATAATTTTGCTGCTTCTCCAGTTCCATGGGAATTCAAAGACGGCCTAATTTCAGACTATTTCATAGCCGATGATAAAACATTTGCCGGCTTCCTTTCTTCAAAGGTAACTCACCCATACTTCAAATGGCATGATGGGATGGTGGATGTAAAGATTTACGTTGGAAAGCATTTAAAACCCCATGAAAAAATAAAAGTCGAAACTCTTTGGGTAAAAGATTTTTCAAAACTTGAAGAAACGCTTGAACTTTACGCAAAAAAAGTTGCAAATTCAAATACGATCAAAAAATTCAGACCTTTATTCGGGTGGGAATCATGGTACAGTTATTACCTGAACATATCTCAGGATTCGATCATCGGTGAGTTGGATAGAACTTCGGAAATTGGCATGAAATATGAAGTCTTCCAGATAGACGATGGTTACGAAAAAGATATAGGAGATTGGCTTGAGACAAACGAAAAATTTCCGGAAGGCCTTGAATTCCTTTCAAAAAAAATAAAGAAGTCTAACATGATGGCAGGCATATGGACAGCGCCTTTCAGCATTTCAGAAACTTCCTCGATCTTTAAATATCACAAAGATTTTCTGGTCAAAGATGAAAACGGCATTCCGATCGTTGCGTACGAAAATTGGAATAAAAAAATATACGCTCTCGATACCTCAAATCCGGATGCACTTTTTTGGTTGGGTGAAATCTTTTCGACACTGAAAGGTTATGGGTATGAATTTTTCAAAATAGATTTCCTTTTTGCCGGCATGATTCCAGGCAAGAGATTTCTCGACGTAACGCCCGTCGAGGCATACAGAATGGGAATGAAAAAGATAGCAGACACCGTTGGGAATACGCATGTTTTGGGTTGTGGAGCACCTTTACTTCCATCGATCGGATATGTCGATTCAATGCGCATAGGTTGCGATACCGCACCGGAGTGGAGAGGCGAATTGGACATGGGAGTGTCAAGTGCAAAGTTCTCGATAAGAAATGCACTCACGAGAAACTTCATGAATGCGTGGTGGGTAAACGATCCGGATTGCGTTATGGTGAGGTCTTCGGACACAAATCTTACGAATTCCGAAAGAATGATAAACATCTACATACCAGCGTTGCTCAATGGCCAATTTTTAGAAAGCGATTTTCTCGGAAAATTATCGGATGACGATCTCCACCTGCTGAGAGGAGCTTTTAATTTTAGAAACGGTATATCGAAGGTCATACTTTTAGACAAAGAGAGATATGCCGTTGTGACAAAAAAATCGATAAACGGTGATATCATCTCCTTTGTAAATCTTTCCGATTTCGAATGGAAAGTTGAAATTGAAAATTACAGACCGTTTTTTGATGAAAAGGTGGATGAATTTTTCGTACTTTATCCTTCGATGAAGCATGCGAAAAATGAGATCAAAATCGTTCCTCATGCCGTCGCAATTATCATGCACCGTGGGAAAAGAAATCTCAGGCGTGATGACGAAAAAGAAGACGATGGAAGAGACATACATTATTACTGGGGTGAAGAATATGATGGAACTTCGACACAATCCTATAACCGATGAATGGATAATAATTTCATCTGAAACGCAAAAGAGGCCTGTGCTTCCACAAAAAGAAGCCTGCCCTTTATGCCCAGGCGTGTTGGAAATGAAGCACGATTACGATCTGACAGCCTTTGATAACAGGTATCCTGCCCTTAGACTTGATCCGCCGGAAATATCCAAACCTGATCCTGCCTTTGAAAATGCCCCATCGTATGGGAAATGCGAAGTCATAATGTTCACGTCAGATCACAATTCTTCTCTGTCGAGAATGCCAATCGGCCAAATAGAAAAACTCGTATACGTTTGGGAAGACAGAACGCGTGATCTCATGAAGTACGAGAAGATAAAATACATCTTTCCGTTTGAAAACAGAGGAAAAGAAGTTGGAGCCTCTCAAATTCATCCTCACGGACAACTTTATGCCTTTCCTTTTATACCGAAAAGGATCCAATCGATGATCGATGCGATAGGCAAATACAAGGGATGTGCCATATGCGATGTGATAAAAGCAGAAGAAAAGACAGAAAATATCGTCTACGATGGTGAACATTTTATCGCGCTTGTCCCGTATTTTGCAAGATTTCCTTATGAAGTGCACGTTTATCCGAGAAGGCATATCTCTTTTTTCACCGAGATGACGCCTTCGGAGAAATTCGATCTGGCCGTAACTTTAAAGGTCGTAACTTCCAAATACGATTCGCTTTTTGACAATGAATTCCCTTACATGATGGAGATCTTTCAATCACCTGTCAATCCGGTAATGAAGAACTTTCATTTTCACATAGAATTCAATCCACCAAAAAGAGACAAAGTTAACGTTAAATGGATGGCAAGCGTTGAAACTGGAACATGGGCTTTCATAAATCCGCTAACACCTTCCGATGCTGCTAAAAGTTTAAAAAACGCATCTTACACGATATGAATGGAGATGACGATCTTGACATACGTTTTCAGATCACCAGGACGCATAAATTTAATAGGTGAACACACGGATTACAATGGAGGATACGTACTACCGGCTGCGATAGATAAATACACGTATCTTAAATTTGAAGAATCGGATCATTTTGAATCTCATACAAGTGATCTTGGTAAGAGTATCAAATTTTCTATCGATGCCCAAAAAGAAAAAGATGCATGGGCTAATTACGTTAAAGGTGCAATTTTTCATCTGACAAAGTACGTCAAAAAACCCATAAGGCCTTTCAAAATTGACATATCAAGCACATTACCCATAGGGGCAGGCCTTTCGAGTTCTGCCTCTTTGATGGTTGGAATAATCTACGCGATCTCCAAAATTGAAAAACTCGATCTTGACAGAGAAAGAATAGCCCAGATAGCGCACGAAGCAGAGAATGAATTTGTCGGCGTCAACTGCGGAATAATGGATCAATATGCGGTTTCCCTTGCGAAAAAAGATACTTTCATCTTGATAGATGCCTTAGATGGCCATTATGAATATGTTTCTGCAATGGGATTTCCAAGGATTACGATTGTAGACTCGTCTGTTAAGCATGAACTCGCAAGTGGTGGATACAACACACGCAGAAACGAATGTGCACGTGCAAGCGAGATAATCGGTGTGCAATTCAGAGAGATGACAGTTGATCTCGTGGAATCGAAAAGGAGAATACTTGGAGAGAATGTTTACAAAAGGGCAAAACATGTCGTTGAAGAAAATCAACGGGTACTTGATACCATAGCGGCCATAGAAGATAAAAACTGGGAAAAAGTCGGCGATCTTGTCAAAAAATCTCACGAAAGTCTGAAAAATTTGTTTGAAGTTTCAACGGATGAGATAGACTTTCTCGTTGACAGGATAAACGCTTTAGAAAATGTTTACGGGGCGCGCATGATAGGTGGTGGATTTGGAGGCAGCATAATAGTCATATCTAAATCCGACGTCAACACATATCTGAAAGAAATAAGCGTTGATTATAAAAGACAATTTGGTATCGAAATGAAATATTATCCCGTTAAACTGTCAAGTGGTGTCAGAAAAATCACTCTGTCTTGAATTTCTTTATGTTTTCATCCAAAGTTTCCGATGCCAATTCTATTTTTTTCGTCAGGTCTGATATATCCGTCATAACATTTTTGCTTTCATCCAAACTTCTTGAGATTGAATCAAGCAGCGAGATTGCCTTTTCAAGAAGTTTTATTTTTTCTTCGAAATCTTGATTGATCTGGGATCTTCGCGAATCGTTAGATTTCACAACCTCTGATATCTCTTCGACATCTTTTGCCGTCTGTTCGAAGGTAAGGTTGACATTATTTACCATATCTATTATTTTCTGGCCTGAGTCGAATAAACGTCCTATCGATGCAACATCTGAGTCTGTCTCTAAGGCTTTCTCGATCTTTTCCTGAAATTGCTTGGTCTCAACTTTTATTTCTTCAGATATCCTTGAAAATTCATCTGCAAATTCCTTCATCTCGGATTCCAAAAAAGCATATTCGTCAGATCCCGATTTTGCCGATTTGATCGCGATGTTAAGCGCCAATATCTTTGCCTGTCTGACCATTGACTCGAATCTTTCCGCAAGATTGAAAATGGATGCGTAAGATGCCTTTAATTCCTCTAAATATTTGGATTTTTTGACTGTTTCGTCTTTTGCGATCGATAATTCCAAAACAAGATTTTCGATTTCTTTTTGCATTTTCGACAATTTTTCCAAATCATCTGAAGATTTATGCAAATCGTCAATTTTATCAATTGCAGAGCTTTCCGATTCACCAACTTTTGAAAATCTTTCGGTTATTTCTCTCAATGCTTTTGCCAAAGTACTTGACAAATTTTTTGATTTATCTATGTCTGTTATCGCCGCTTTTATTCCCATGGTACTTTTATTTTCCATAGAATCAACTTTTTGAAGATCGTCTTTTATCTCTGATGTCGATTGTCTGACATGAACAAGCATTCCCTTTAAATAATCGATCATCTCATGGAATGATTTTTGAAGATTCCCAAATTCATCTTTTCTAACCGTTCCTTCGAACTTAACACTCAGGTCTCCTGTCTTTATCTTGTTGACTATATTTTCGAGATCTTTGAAATTTTTTTTGAAATCGAAGATCAAAAAGATTCCAAACACGATCACGCAAATGACAGCCACAATGGTTATGATAAGCGTGATCGTCACCAAATAGTTGAAAGCGTTTGAAACCGGATCAGACGAAATCTGTAAATTATTCAGCGCCTTTTGTGTGTTTGAATTCGCCTTGTCAAAAAGTGAAGATAGCCTAACATTAAGGGAATTAAAATATCTTTGCACATCTCCTGTTAATGAATTGATCACAAGGTCTCTTTGATTCGATATTTTTTGACTGTAAATATCGACAGTTGCAGAAATAGATTGAACTTCAGATAAAATATCCCTATCTTTCATAACAAGATCAGCCAGTTGAGATGCAAGCGAATAATATCTATCCAACAAAAGATTGGCATAAAAGACGCCGGCAGGATTTAATGCTCCCATGTTCATTTCGGTTTTGAAAGATTGAATGTACGTTTTCATCACTAAAAGTTGCGTATTCACAACATTCTGAGATGGTGCGAGATATATATTTTTGAGTGCGAGTTCCATCGACGAGATCATATTTTGACCTTGATCGGTTCCAACCAATATGGCAAGATTATCAAGAAGACTTTGCGTATCCGCGATGTTGAGTTGGTTTAAAGGCAGACGAGATATTTGCGAATTCAATTTTGCCTCGACTATTTGAGACTTGGTCGCTGGCAATGAGTAAAGGTCATTTGCGCTTGCGGCTATAGTTGTAAAATTTGTCTCTATCGTGGCAACAAGGGTTTTGTTTGAAACCATAAGTGCGGATATCTGACTTTCAATTTGTGCATATTCATTTTGAACATCTGAAAGATTCGATTGAAAAACTTTATATTGATTTTGATAATCAACGAGGGTGGCGCTTTGCAAGAAGGCAAGATCGCCGGCGTCTTTTAATTTTTTAAGGTCGTAAGTAATTCCGGATGCCTCATTTGAAGGAAAAATCTGGCCAGTTATCGAAAGTGCGCCGGAAATCGATTTGTCAAAGAGATTATTCTGATCTTTAAGGATTGAAGTTGAATCGTTGGATAGGCCAAATTCAAGGGTTGAAAAGGCATTTGAAAGGGCAGATTTCAAATTCACGATTTGAATCGTTGAATCATAAGCATTTTGCACTTCGTTGATCGAATTGCTTATTTTTGGAAGTGAATTTTGTAATTCAAAACTCTCAACGTAAACGAAAGTCGCCGTAGCGCCAAGAGCGATAACCATGATAATCGTAAGAAGTGCTATCTTTGATCCAATCTTCATTTTCGACCTCCAACGATTTAAAATCAAGAGTTACGTATATTATACCAAAATCATGTGTAAAAATCGAATGTCTAACTGCCGGCACGTGGCTCATGGCAGGTGGGGCGTAGAAAACGCAGCGAATAGTGATTGGAGAGGTAGCGTAAATCATGTTGGACGATGAATCTACCGCGATATCCCATGGAGTCCCGTTAATCTGTATCGTTGCCACAATTTAATTTGTTTTTCCATTTACAACGCTTAAAGTGTTGTTTAAAGAATTCGCAACGTATGCCATTTCCGTGGAAGGATCAAAACAAATTGCAGAAAGTCTCCCGTCAACTTGTGTGGATTAAACCGTATGAAAGGTGAACGGAGATAGAATAAAGTTAAGACCCATGACAATTGCCAAAAATATCAGAATCCTCATCATTCCAATTATCTCCTTTCCTTCGAATCCACAATTATGGTAACAGGTCCGTCGTTGAGCATGTAAACTTGCATATAAGTTTGGAAAATTCCGCGTTCAACTTTTATAGACGGATATGATTTTGAAATATCATCGCAGAATTTTTCATACATCTGCCTTGCCATCTCTGCAGGTGCTGCATCTGAGAAAGAAGGACGTCTTCCATGACTTGCGTCTCCGAAGAGTGTGAATTGCGATATGACGAGTAAATCACCATTTACATCAAGAAGTGATCTGTTCATTTTCTGGTTTTCGTCCTCAAAAATTCTCAGATTGGGTATTTTATCTTCCATCCATTTGAGATCTTCTGCCGTATCATCTTTACCTATTCCTATTAAAAGCAAAATACCCGCTTTTATCTTTCCGACAACTTTTCCGTCAACTTTGACTTCGGCTTCTTTAACTCTTTGGACTACCGCTTTCAAAATTGTTTCCTCTCTCTCTGTAAACCTTTTTTATGCCTTTTTCTTTTTTAAGGTGGCTTATAAGATCGTTCAACTGATCGAGATTGGTAACGTTAACCCTTACAGATATGTGTGCAATTCTCAAATCGTCCACCCACGAGACGACGCTGGCTATTTGAACATGTTTTTCGTGTATTCTATTCATTATATCGCTGAGTAATCCATCTCTATCATCCCCCTCGAGTCCTATATTGGCCCCGAAGAGTTCGTTGGAATTCCCCCATGAAACCCTCACGAGTTTGTTTCTGTCGACATTCCTTAAATTTGAGCAATCCGTCGTGTGAATGCTGACTCCGTTTTTGGTGACAAATCCTACTATATGATCGCCTGGCACCGGATTGCAGCACTTTGCAAATCTTACTTCTATTCCCTTTAAATCATCAACGACTATTTCGGTACCTTCCGGTTCCGAAAATTCATGTTGAAATTCCGGTTTAACAATCTGGCCAAGAAATTTTTCTATTTGATATATTTTAACGGCGCCAGAACCAAGTCTCAATTCAAGTTCGTCTTCTTTTTCTATGTTCCTATCTTTAAGATAATTTTTGACTTCTTGCCGATCGAGAATTTCTTCCACAGAAAGATGGTATTTTTTGGAAAGGTCTCTTAACATTTCCTTTCCTTTTTCCATGTATTCATTTGCAAATTTGTCTCTGAGAAATTTTTTTATCTTTGCCCTTGTGTGCACGCTATGTGCAAATTTAAGCCAGTTTGGATTGGGTCCTTCGTTGTTTTTATCAACTATGATTTGAACTCTGTCTCCGTCTTTAAGTTGATATCCCATTGGAACAAGTCTGCCATTTATAGATGCCCCAGCATAATGATTTCCTACATCCGTATGGATAGAATAAGCAAAATCTATTGGTGTTGATCCTTTGGTAAGATGTTTTACCTCGCCCGTTGGAGTGAATACAAAAACCTCGTCAAGACTTAACTCCATTGCCATTTCATTCCAGCCGGCAAGCCCCTTTGAATAATCCTTTTGCCATTCCATGAGTTGGTCTATGAATTCACTTTTCTCAACCTTTCCTTCTTTGTATTTCCAGTGTGCTGCCATTCCGTATTCAGATTCATGATTCATTTGCTCGTCTTTGATTTGAACTTCAAGAAATTCTCCCCTGTCAGTTATGACCGTGTTATGAAGTGCTCTATATCCGTTTGACTTCGGTGCGGCTATGTAATCTTTAAATCTACCGGGTACGGGAGTCCAGAGGCTATGAATTGCACCGAGCGCTTCGTAACACATGGGTATGTTTTTAACTATGACTCTTATGGCAAAAAGGTCATATATCTCGTCAAAAGATTTGTTTTTTTCTTTCATCTTCATCCATATGCTGTAAAAATGCTTTGCCCTCCCGCTTATCTCTGTGAATTCTATTCCGTTTTGTTTCAAAAGATTGGCAATCTCAGATTTGTAGTATTCTATTTCCTGACTGCGTTCCTGAATTTTTTTATCCACAAGTTTTTTTATCTCTATGTACTCTTGAGGATAAAGTTGCTTAAATGAGAGATCCTCCAATTCCCTTTTCATCGTGTATATGCCAAGTCTGTTTGCGATGGGAGCGTAAACTTCGAGAGTTTGTTTAGCCTTTTCTTTTCTCTTTTCCTCGTCGGCAAAGCCTTCTACCGTTCTCATGTTGTGCAACCTGTCAGCCAATTTTATCAAAACAACGCGTATATCCTGTGCCATCGCGAAGATCATCTTTCGTATAGTCTCTATCTCTGAAAATTTTATGTCTTCATTTTCAAGCGTTTTTATCTTCGTCAGGCCATTGACCATTGTGGCTATTTCATGACCAAACTGCTTTTCTATCTCTTCAATTGGAACTTTTGTGTCTTCCGCAACATCATGAAGCAATGCCGTGCAAATGGAAGGCACATCCATTCCCATATCCGCAACTATTTTGGCAACTTGAACCGGATGAGAGATGTAAGGTTCTCCGGAAGCCCTTGATTGGCTTTGATGTGCTGCTTTTGCGAATTCATACGCATGCCTGACGATTTCCGCCGATTCTTCCGAATAATCTTTTTTAACATTTTCGATGATCTCGTTAATCACGGTTTTGTAATTTTCATCCATTTCCATGCTTTACCTTCTTTGTAGAAATCTTTTCAAGGTAAAAAGAGATCAAAAAACCTCCTGCAACCAAGAACATAAAAAGTATAACACGAGACAGATTGTAAGTGTGCTTTGTGAAGGGCCATATTGAAGTTATCGAAGCCATCATAAGGCCTATTATAAAAGCGTAAGTTTGAGAGCGGTAATTTTTCAAAAGGCTTCCGATTATTCTGACGAAAGTAAAAAAGCCTATCAAAAATCCGGATAAAAAGATCAAAAGTGTCGTAAAATCAAAAGTTCTCACGGCATTCAAAAGATGCCTGTAATTTCCAAGCAAAAGTAACATTATCGTATCTCCGATGGCTGGAAGCGAAGTCGAAACGATCAATCCAGATATGAAATCAAGCATCCTCGAGCCAAAGATGGTATCAAAAAACTTTAAATTGCTCACCTTAAAGCCAAACAAAAGCGGCACCACAACAACCGCGATACCAAAGAAAAACCATAAAAATTCCGAAAATCCCCTTTTCTTTACCTCGACGTAAAGCAGGTAAACAGAACCCAAAATAAGACCTATAAAAATGGCATTTATTTCAAATGCAAATTTCATAAGCAGACTTAAAATGAAATAAGCGGTAAAAAATATGGCCGGCCCTATGCCTATGATCAAAAACAGAAGTAATCTTATATCATGACTTGTAAGTGTCTTTGGAGCGGAAAACAATTTATTCAACGTAAGCATCAACGGTTCATAAACCCCCAAAATTATCGCCATAACAGGCCAACTTATTCCAGGGAGTACCATCGAAATACCCATCAAAATGCCATTTAAGATCATTTTGAAATAAAATGTGGGTTTTTCCAATCATTTCCTCCATCTGTCATTCTGGTCTTGAATAAGGCCACATGTTACCCGCTACGCACTGTGTTTTTGTCCTCTAATGTCTTTTCCCCATGCGCTATGCGCTATTTTTCATTCTTATGATATCATATATTTGTGCTCAAAGAATTTTAAAAAGGAGAATCTCGATGAGGGTTTTAATAGTTACGCAACATTATCCACCCGATCTGGGAGCTTCGGCTTTCAGACTTAAGGCTCTTTCGGATGAACTGACGAAAAGGGATCATGATGTAACGGTACTGACTGCAACGCCTAACCGTTATTCTTCTCTAAAGACATCAGAGGAACTTTCCGGAAAAGAAAAAATCGTAAGAATAACCGTTAAAACAGGGAATGATTCTGCGCTTGCTCAGATATGGAGGCAGGCAGACTTTTACTTAAAGATGAAAAGTAAAGCGAAAAAGTTATGCAACGAAAATTTTTTTGACATTGGAATAGTATCAAGTCCTCCCTTTCTCATAGGTGTTGCAGGTATTTCCCTCAAAAAAAAGGTCAAGAAACTCATTTTAGAGGTGAGAGATCTGTGGCCAGATACAATCGTTGAACTTGGAAAGGCAAAAGCATCAAACCCCATCATAAAGATAATGAAACACTACGAAAAAAGAATGTACGTTGCGGCCGACAAAATAGTCACAGTGCTTCCTTTCATGAATGACAACATATCATCAAAAGGCATCGATCGTGGAAAACTCATCACTTTTTCCAACGGACTTGATGGTTACCTACTCACAGAGATAACGGATTGGAGCGAAAAAAAGGACGCTGCGAGACAATCACTTTCCATCGACAAAGATGAATTTCTGGTCTCATACATCGGCAACGTTGGTCTTGGTCAAAATCTTGCCGTTCTCGTTGATGCGGCAAAAGCTTTGAAAAATATACAGTTCATGATAGTCGGCGATGGTTCGGACAAAGAAAGATTGATGGCTTTATCGAAAGGAATAGAGAACATTCATTTTGTTCCGCCGGTTTCCAGAGATCGTGTACCGATTTATTATTCAGCAAGTGATGTGCTTTTCATACATCTTGCAAAAAGCGATCTTTTCGCAGACTCGCTTCCTTCAAAAACCTTTGAATATGCCGTCGCAAACAGACCCGTTGTATACGGTCTCGATGGGCTTTCGGCCGAAATACTTGACAAATCAAAGTCAGGCATAAGGGTTCACAGGGAAAACATCGACGAGATCGTTGATTCAATCAAAAAGATAAAAGAAAATTATGATTTCTATCAAAAAAGAGCAATCGAAGGAAAAGGTTACGTTATCCAAAATTACCTAAGAGAAGGAATTGTCAAAAGATACGTTGACTTCCTCGAGAAATTAGACTGAACGCGGTTTGACTCTCAAAGTCTTAAAGTTTTTGTAGGTTACAAATCCAGGTTTTGCACCTTTAGGCTTTGATACGTATTTAACGTAAGTGTAGTCCACGCTTGCCCAAAGATCGTTGCGATACTTTGAATAACCTGCCGCAAATGATGCCGCAAGTTCTATAACCTCATCAGGAGGCTCTCTTTTGCCAGTTACAAGTATGACGTGAGATCCGGGCACTTCTCTTGAGTGAAACCAAAGATCATCTGGAGAGGCCAATCGGGTTATTCTGTCGTTTTGAATGTTGTTTTTGCCAATTATGATCTTGAAATCTTTTATATCGTATTCTATGGGCTTCGACTCTTTTTGAGTCTTTTGTTTTTTCCTAACCGGTATGTATTTGAAAATTGAAAGTTCTTTTTCTATCTCGTCGAGTTCTGCGCTTTCCGAGATATTTTCTATTTCGTATTCAATTTCTTGAAGGTACGATATCCTTTTTTGAATCGTTTCTTCTCGTTTCACAATGCCATCGTGTTTGTTCTTAAGGCGCGTGTAAATGGAGAAAAAATGCTGGGCATTTTTCGACACGTCTATCTTAGGATCGAGATTTACGATCACGATTTTATTTGTTTCCCAGTCTAAAACTTCAACTCTTTGTGATTTTTTGGGAAGTTCATGCAAATGCGACATCAAAAGTTCACCGTATTTTCTGAATTCTTCGGCATTATCAGATTCTTTCAATTCCTGCTTTACCTTTCTTAGGATCTCGGCATTTTTGTCTATGAGATTTTTAACAATTTTCGAGAGCCTTTCCTTTTTTAAAATCGGTGATTCTTCTTTCATGCCTGAAAGCAATTTTTCTATCGCTTCAGAAACACTCTCAAAAGTCTTGAATTCGCCGTAAGGTTCGAAAGCGTATATATCCTTTGGAATTTCGCCATCGAAAGAAAGATAAACCTGCGCATTATCAAGATTTTTCACCATTTTTCTTATCAACTCAACAACTCTATCAATTTCGTCGATCTTCAAAGAGGCAATTTCGGTGTCAAAACTCAAATTTGCGATTTTTGCCACTTCAATGGCAGTTTTCTTTGAAAACCCTCTTATCTTCGACACAAGGAACTGATCGAGACGGCCAGAAGCTTTCAAGAAGAGATTTTCATCGACCTTCCATGGTTCTATTCTATCTTCATCGGGCAGGATATAATCGACACCGGGTAAAATCGTCCTTTTAACGGAGGAAACATTTTTAAAGGACGAAATAACCTTACCATCTTTCACAAGGACGATATTTCCAAAACTTCCCATGACCTCATGGTAGAGTTCGAAAATCTCCTTTTCACCTATAAGATTTTTCACTTCGAATTCAAATTTAATGATTCTATCGAAATCAACCTGACTTACTTTCAAAAGGATAGATCCTTTCAACTTTGCCCTCATAAGGGAAACAAAACTCGATGGATTAACATCCTTTTCGACAAATATTTTTGTGAATCTGAGGTTAGGCCATCCGCTGACATCGATCATAAGGTCTCTCTTGTTCAAAGAAAGCACGATCGAATGGCGTGTTGCGTCGTATATTCCGGTGAGGTAAACCGGAGTTTCTATCTCTTTTACGATCTTAGCGACCAAAAATGAATCGTAAGGCATTTACATCCACCTTTGCTTTAGAACGATTTTTTTGTACCATCTCAAGAAATATTCTACAAATCTTTCGTAAAGCAAAAGACTTACCATTCCCAGTGCTACCAAATAAACAGAATATTTGCCCAAATTTAAATTCAAAAGGTAAGTTATTACAAAATAAGACAAAAAGGCAAGACCAAAAAGCAAAACAAAATGAAATGTCATTCTCAATATTTTTCTGTTTTTAAAAAGATCTCTTAACAGGGAATACGGACCGAAAAGCAATATAAAAATTATCGTGGATATTCTGAGCGGAAAGATCAAAAAAGCCACAGCGGAAATCACGACATAAGAGAGTACTCCGGCTCTTTTCCCAAATTGATCGGTTAAGGCAATGAGAGGAAGAGAGGAAAAGATCAACAAAAACAGATCATCTCCAAATATTGCGGAGAATGAAACGAGAATAATCGACAACGCAGAATAAATCGATCCAAAGGCTATATCTCTCGCCTTCAAATCAAAATCCTCCCATGCAATGACAGCATATATCCGTACAGGCAAGAGCAGCGCAGCAACTCAGACATGCTCCCGCTTCATCGTTCATACCGCCACCTTGTGCAGGGCCGTTCATCGTTGGATTGTAATTTCTCTTCGAAGCCCTCAAAAATTCTTTGTAGACATCATCGTATTCTTTGTTATCGGGTTTCGCTTCGTGGGCATATTTGAGATAGGTTTCGGCTTTATCGTACCATCCCTGTCTGAAGTATATAAGGCCGCTCAAAAAGTACCATTCTGGATTTGATTTGTCTGAAACTCTAACGAGCAAATCTGCAGCACCGTAATAATCTCCGGTATCTATTTTCTGCCTTGCCTGCTGAAAAAATGATTGATCTTCATCTGAAGCGTTTGATACGCCGTAAGAAGGGTTGTCAAGATGATCCAAAAGATATTTGTAAGCCTCATTTACCTCTTTGATCTTTTCTTCGGCAAGTGCTTTCATATCCGGATTGTCTCTGAATTTATCAGGATGATATTTTTTTATGAGTTCTCTGTAAGCATCCCTTATTTCTTCTTTAGTTGCATTTCTACCTACGCCAAGTACCTCGTATGGATCTTTCAATTTTTCATCGTCCTTTTGTCAAGAATTTTTGTAGATGTTCCGGGCAACCCATAAAAAATCACATTTTCTACCAAATTTCTGTTAATGGATGGATCGATTTTAAGGTTTTCATATTCTTGCCGTATCCTTTGTACCAGAAAATCGATGGGTGCCTTTTCTTTCTCTCTTATTTTAACAAAAAAATCCGGATCATCAAAGTTAGATCCATATTTTACGAGGAATGGATTGTAATTTTTCTTTTTGAAATCTTCTTCAAGATCGTCAAGCGCATCTATGAGATATACCCACCTTCCAATGAGATATATCATGTTAGATGCCCTTTTGAGATTTGAAAGAGAAGTTGCCATGGTTTCTGAAAGTTTACCGAAAAGATCGGCAACTTCTTGAGGATCCGATTCTTCCGAAATTTCTGAAAATAGAATTCTGTCGGTGTATGGTTTGGAAATTCGAAAAAATTCGTCGTTGGATTTGAAATGAAACAGAAAAAAGGAGAGTAGGTGCATGAATCCTTTTGAATCTCTTTTGAAATCGTCTATCTTCAAGTCAGAGAAAAACTTAGATATCTCCATCCCAAACCGCATATCTTCGCTTTTAACAATGCGCTTTTTTTGAAATGGAGGCAGAGGACATCTTGCGTGTGCAAATTGACATTGTGATCCTGATAGAGCATCGCTCAGAATGACAAAAAAAGTCGAATCATAACTCAACAAAAGACGAGAAACAGGTCCATATTTTTTTGACAAGCCTGTACATATGCCACAATAATAAGCGTTGTAAAGTTTAAGTTCTCTAACTCTAAGTTCGTTTACATCAGGCTTTAGATACCCTATCATTTACCATCTACAACATAGATGTTGTAAAATCCATTCTTCAGCATCTGATTTGCCATTGAAACGGCATCTTGACCTGAAATGACGTACTTCAAAAATGGATCGGCGTTTTTTGGAGGATAAGAATCTATTTTCCTTGACAGAGGATCATTTTTGAGTATGTAATCGGCCTGATCAACCGTGAGTCTGATTATGGAAGACGTACCCACGAAATTGCTGTTTCCCTTTGCAAACGTGTTGAAATCAACATTTTTGGCGTAATCTCCCAGTGCAATGTACTGAAGCACTTTTAAAAAGTCAGAAGGGCCAAGATAACCGGGCAGATAAGTTATCGGGGTACCGGTGGATGTAAAAAAGAAAAGCGTCGGAGTACCTTTAATTCCGAACCCCTGAAAGAGTTGTGTGTAAGTGTAGGTATTACCCTGAAAATTTGCGGTGTTATTAGTTTCATAAATTTCACCGATCACGAAATTGTTTGACAGCATATGCTGAACATCCAGATTTGAAAGCGTATCGCTTTTTAGTTTGTTGCAATAAAAACAATTCGGATCCGAAAAAACTATTATCGCATCTTTTTGCTCATACTTTGATAAAGTCATAACGGTGTTGAAGTTATTGAGCAACACATCGTTTAACGAATAGGCAAAAACACTCAAACCGATAAGAGACAGCAACAAAAGCACGAGAATTTTCTTCATTTTAACCTCCTCTGTTAACTTAAAAGCGCAAGTTTACCAAAAATCATCAAAAAGCCAAAAATTATAAGCACTATTCCACCCATCACGTTTATCCATCTTTGATATTTGACGAGAAAAGCAACGATTCTGTTCACCACCTGAATCAGGACAGACGCCAATATGAGCGGAATGACAAGACCTAAAGAAAAAATGGAAAGTAAAGTTCCACCCGATAAAGTGTTCCCCGTTGCGGCCATCGTGAGAATGGTTCCAAGCGCCGGACCTATACAAGGTGTCCATGCAAATGCAGTTACAATTCCAAAAAGAAAGGCACTCCAGAAACTATCAACATTTCTTTTGAAAGGTATGTAAATACCCTTTTCAAAAAAAGGCAACGTGAAAAGACCTGTGTAACTTAACCCAAAGATCACGACAAGAATACCTCCTATTATCTCGACATACCTCTTGTACGTGATCAAAAAAATGCCAAAAGTACCTGTTGCAAGACCAAGCAGGATGAAAATAACCGAAAGGCCTATTGAAAACGCAACTGCTTTGTAAATTGCACCACTTCTTCCATGTGAAGAAACAAGGAAAGCCAAAAAACCAGGTAAAATTGGGAAAATGCACGGAGAAAAGAAACTTAAAATTCCTCCGATAAACGCACTCCAGTAAGAGATTTGCATCGTTACGGTGATTGGAGACAAATTAACCCTCCTGTACGATTGGTTTGAGTATATTATACCCTATATGGGGTATAAAAAAGCACATGACGTATGGGGGAAAAGGCAATGTTGATGTATTTGATCAACTTTAAACTATGAAATGTTGTTGGCTCCGGCATTCGCCTTTCGTGACAGCAAATAAGTATTTGCCATTTACCGCTTACTTCTCACTATTCATTGTGTTTTCTACGCCCCACCTGCCATGAGCCACGTGCTACGTGCTGTTCATTCATTTCACTTTTAAAAGAGATTTAGTAT
>OGCG01000414.1_pt1 | contig 27079 bp, 32 predicted proteins | sample 1570061 | NCBI WGS metagenome assembly OGCG01 (sample SAMN06268698, study PRJEB24515) | hot springs metagenome | isolation source: Joseph's Coat, Yellowstone National Park, Washington, USA | place: USA:Joseph's Coat, Yellowstone National Park, Washington, USA
AGTGATGGCGTAAAAGTAATATTCAGGCATATTCCGGACTTTGATATGTTACTCGTTATTGTTATATTCTCTAGTATCAACGTAGAGTTAATATAGCCTGCTAGATTAGATTCAGAATATGAGTAAACTTTGAATAAGGGTGGAAGTTCTATTTTGTTATACTCTATAGCCTTTCCATCTATTAGATAGTACATGCATATTGTAGTCCCTTGTGTAGATACATGACTTATTGACACTATATTATTCTGTACGAAGACTCCTAATAACGGCTCATTTAAAATTAAGTTATATAATTGTTTACCGCAGATGTTATATATTGAAACTATAGTTTCGTTATATTTATCGAAATTAACTAGTACAAATTCTGAATAATTGCCATAAACCGGTAAACCTAATCCTTTTAATTTAAATATCTTGCTTCCATTGATATAAAGGCCATAAACTTCGCCTATAGAATATCCTATGGAATAATGTAATGAGGGAGAGAAAGATATGCTTACGTTTGATACAATTATTATCTTTGAATTAAAAGTAACTATGTAGTTTACTGTAACTGGTAAAGAAATGTTATCAACTAGGCTAAAGTTACGAAAAACTAAGAGGTGGTATTCATCAAAGATCTTACATAGAACCAAGATCTCACTACCGTTAGTCTTTACGGATAATATGTTCCCGGTGATTAAAGTCCTAGGAGAAGACCATGCAGTACCGTTAAATAGTGAATATTCTACAGAGGATTTGTTAGACCAAACAGCTAGCACTTCGTTTTCGTATAGTGCAGTTGAAATAGAAGTTATGTTTGTCTCGTTTGTGAGGTAAAACACTTTTCCGTCGTAGATAGAATATATTCTGAACGTAGCATTAGATAAATAGTTCGTTATATTGGTTAGCGAAGTTAAATTGTGTACTGTCAGAGAAAAGTTGAAGAATAATTCGAGGAGATTTCCTTTATACTCAACAAATCCGTAGGGGTCTGCTATATTTCCTTGGAACGTCGCTTTTTTTATCGTTATATGCAACGGACTTGAACCCAGGGAAAGAGAAGGTATAACGCTCAAGGTCAATAATAGCAAAAAACCTCCTAATACGACTAATTTTGGAATTGACATATAATTCTTCGTTTAAAACGTCATAATAAATCTTTTCAATATTAAATTTCATCTTTTGGGATAGATTGCTCTAGTAGTCCTTAACCATTCTCTAAAGCATTTTAGCGAACAAAAGCCGTAAACTCTCCTAGTATGTGAAGACCAGAAAACGAATTCGTAAGGACCGTAAACTCCACAATTAGTGCATTCACCTACATCTGTAAAAGTTATAACGTTCTTTGCTCTCAAGTCGTCCATATTTGCTTTCTTTGATTTTAATCTAATTAAAATTTTAGGCACAACATTTTAAATTACCTAAGAGGAGTAAGTCTTGTGAAAAACGTAATAGAACCTTGGGGAGTTAACGTACCTTTCCTCATTTTGGCGTTTATCTATTTTGCAATAGGCGGAGTGTCATTAAATCTAGATCCCTCAGTTCACGGATTTTTCATGTTTTTAGGTGCATATTCCCTTTACGCCGGAATGATACTTAGGTTATTTTTTCCTGCTAAAAAATACTTGATTTTACACATTGTAACTCTTGTCCTGCTCTCTATTCCTCTTTACCCTCTTATCTCATTGTCCTTCTTCTTCCTGACAATAGTGGAAATTTGGGGTCTAAAGGACGTAAAATCTTATGGTAGTAAGTTTCCTATAAATATTCTAGTTCTTTCTTCTCCTCCTCTTTCCTTTATTTCTTGGTTACTTTTCCCAATTTTAGGATATAACCTTCTTATAATTTCCTTATTACTTTACCTGCTAGGAATTAATGAGGGCATATTTTCTGCAACCTTAGGTTTAAAGCCTAAGTTTGGAATAAAGCAAATTCCCATCCTTCTGCTTGTCTTTCTCTTTTACTTGGGTTATAGTCTCTTTCCTCTCATAATCATTGCTTATTTTGCTTGGCTATTTTATGGAGTAAAGAAGGTAAGAAAGAATTTATCGGCCTTGTCTGTGATTTTGTCTTCTGCGTCCACTTCCATAGGAAGCTATTTTTTGGGAGAAACCATCCACGCATTTGCCTTAGGTACAATGGCTCCTTTCTTTTACAGTTGTATAACGTACTCTACGTCCAGATATAATTACGATAAAATATATATAATTTCAATTCTACTTTCGTTGTCCTATTTCCTTAGGTTCGTGTATTTTCATATATCGGGAATATTTTTCGTTGCTTCTTCTCTCCTCTTCCTCTATTTAATTAAGGATAACTTAACGCTAACTACATTAAAGTACGGTATGTCCAAAAAATACTTAATTAAAAAGTTAAATTAAATATTATGATTTCTTTAGACTTGCTAAAGCTAGGTGAAGCAATTCATGGTTCAGAGAAGGAGAAGGAAATTCTATCTATTTTAGAAAAAAGATTGAAAAATGATAATAAGAGAATTGAAGTGAAAACAAAAGAGTGGGTAATTAATAATTTTAGCGTTAAGCTTAATGGAAAAGAAGTTACGTCAAGCTTAGCTCCATACACTAAGGGCTACGTAAAGGGAAAGGTAGGAAGAGAAATTCTTACGTTTCCTTTTCCAGATCACCCGTTTAAAGTAAAGGATTTCTACTCTTACGCTCTTTCTCAAGGTGCTGAGGGAATAATATTTTATGAAGAGGGAAAGATAAGAAGGATAATAATGCCTGACGTTAAAATTCCAGTTATTTTTCTCCCTTTTAAACCGGAAGGCTATGTCGAGATCGAGGCGGAATCATTTCTTAGGGACTCGACTTCTTACAATCTAGAATTTACCATAAAAGAGGGAGATGATTATATCCTACTCGGAGCTCACGTAGATCATTGGCTTTCTGGCTTTCACGATAACTTATTTTCTATAGACGTTGTACTTAATTCTCTGACAGAAGTTAAGAATCATGGTCTAAAAGTGGTTTTCTTTTCTTCAGAGGAAGGGCCTAAGTGCTGTACCGGTTCACTACAGCATCCTAAAGACGACATTTTCACTGCAATAATTCTTGATGCTCTCTATCCTAGTAGGGTAGTTTATTCGTCAACTCCAGATTTGTGGGATTTTGCCGGTCTATTTCCGTTAAAGAGAATAGAAATGCCTACCCCGTTTTCAGATCATTTCTCTTTCGTGCAAAAAGGAATACCTTCTCTGGTTTTATATAACGATGACTTAATACCTTATTATCACTCCGATAAGGATTTGCCCAATCCTGGAGATGAGAAATTCTTAACTGAGATTAGTGAGTCCGTGAAGTTGTTATTGCATGAATTAGATAAATTGTCTATGAAAGATTTGAACGAGAGAATGAGTAAATTTGGCGAGAGGAAATTTGTTGTAGACTACGTTAATTTAACCACTTCGTTTGCAATTTCAAGTAATTCCTTAGGTCCTAGGCTTAAATCGCCATAGTCAGGCGGTTTTTCTTTTAAACTTATTAAACCTACTTTTTCTGCTACTTTGCTCATCTTTTTTATTGCTTCCTTAGCTTCAGAAGTTGAAATTTCTCCCATTTTAATTTCAAAAGCCCATATAGGTTTCTTCTTTTTCACAATAACTACGTCAATGTCCTCCTTAGGAGAATAATATTGAATTCCTCCAAAATATTTAGACAGCATTTCGCCTACACTGAATTGGACTTCTTTACCTATTGGTAGATAGTTGATTTTAGCATCAGTTTCACTTATAGCATATTTTGATTCTGCGTATAACGATAGGGAGAGAGGAGGAGATTTTACTTTATAATAATTTTCTCTAGATAGAGTAGGAATCTTTTGAACTAATCCCATTTTTACTAACTTATTGACCATTGAAGATATTGTTCCTTCTCCGCCCTTTGGCTGAATTATGCCAGATATTTCAGACGTTTTCCAAATTCCTTCACCAAGTAGTAAAAGGATTTTATAGTAAGTGTCAGTTAATTGCCTTTCTTCTTCTTTAAACACTTCTCCTATTAATCCCTTAGAAATTAGAGAGAATTCCTTTAATCTATCAACGAACTCTTCGTAGCTGTCTATGAAAGGGATTATCCAAGGATCCCTATAGATAGTGGAAAGTACCGGATCTTTAACCTGAGTTAGAACATCCTCATAAGATATTATATCTATTTCCAAGGGAGTAAAGAGGCCTAATAATGGGCTATTCCTATCAAACACCTTGTTAACTATTCCGTAACTGGATCCCACTATTACCAAGATCCCATTTTTATCCCAATTACTGATCATGCTCCAATAAATATCCGGTAATCTTTGAAACTCGTCTATTACTGCTATGCCTCCTTTATAGAGAGTTTCTTTAACTTCTTTTATTGCATCGTCAATTTTCATCACTTTATCGTCTGCAGTTATTGCACTATTTGAGTCAGCAATTAAAACGTAATAATCCATGTGAAGATTCTTCTTTACTAGCGTGCTTTTTCCAGTTTTTCTCCTACCGTAAATCAAAGTCCAATTCTTTATTTTCCTTATTTTCTCCTCTTCTCGTCTTCTAATATATAGTCTCACAAGACTAGTCTTATAGGACTAGTAAAAAAAGATTATATCTCCATGGAAAGGAACTAAGTATTTAAACTTCATTGAAAGGAGATTGTTAAACGAATTAACAGCCTTTTCGTAATCCCAACAGAAGAATTTGAAGGGTGGCGAAATTTTTCCTTTAATATTTCTCACTGCGTCGCCTACTATCAATAGGTTTCCGTCGTATAATGCTATATGCCCCGGCGTATGGCCTGGAACGTTAATCACCTTAAAGTTACCTATTTCTTCTCCTCCTTTCAATTTCACGTCAACAGTGACTGGAGAGAATTTCATAGAATTTATTCTCTTCATTGTTCTTTCAAAGTCTTCTTCACTTACTTTTAGTTCGTCCTTTACGTCGTCGTACTTTAAGTTGAATTTTTGCTCGTTCTTAGATAAATAGGGTACTTCATTTTCGTGAGCGTAAATCTTTGCCTTGGAAATTTTCTTAATCTCTTCAGCATTACCGGAATGGTCTATGTGATAATGAGTTATGACAACGTCTGAAATGTCTTCCAAAGAGTAACCAAATGACTTTAAGCCTTTCTCTATGATCTCTAAGTAGCCGGGCAATCCGGTGTCTATCATCATTAGTCCGCCGGAAGGACCTTTTTCCACTATTGTAACGTTATGATTGAGTACTGTTCCAAAAAATTCCGGTTCAAATAATTCAATGATCCTTACTCCCTTCGTTAGAAGCATCTTTGCTAAACCTCGGTATTAATTCTATTGGGGGTTTAATTTTGGGTAAGCTAATTTCTGACAGAGGCTTACCTTGAACTGTTATCACTTTTTCAGCAATAATGTCACAGTACCTGCATTCCTCGCAACTCCTAGTCTCACATGAATTGTACTTAAAGTAAGATAACCAGTTTGGAGGGAACTTTGTATTATCAACGTAGACTTGTGTTAAGACGTCGTAATCGTTGGGTCCGTTAATTTTCTTCATAACTGCAGGGACTGCTCTTCCTTGTGGATAACTAACAATATCCAGTAAGTTTCCTTCATATCTTCCTTGTGAGTAAGCTTTTACAGCCCTTACTATCCAATCTGTTTTCTTATTCCTGCTGGCTATTTTAAACCTGTCAATACCCAATTCTTCATAATGCCTTAAATCCTCTGGTCTAATCCACCTCATTCTTATAATATTAGCCAAATCGTTCCTTACGTCTGTTGCACAGAATAAAATTGGATACTCAAACCATACATTAACTTCAGAGTCAGACTGAGAAGTTACGGAAGAAATAATATCGTGAGTTCTCCTATATGGACATCCCCAAAGGCATGAGTTATTCAATATGAGCTCTATGTCAACCTTATTCCTATACTTTGATAGAGAATTTAGGAGAGAAAAATTCCTATTATCGTCCTCATGGAGGATTATTGTATCGGCACCCATGTTAACGTATTCCTCGAATTCCCTTATGTTATAAACTCTGGAGAAGGAAGAAATTGAAATTTCTAAGTCTGGATACTCATTTTTTATAAAATGAACTAAGAATGGCATTGCTACTATAAAACCGTCAACACCTAGGTTTACTAGGTTATCTATTTCCTTCTTTAGGCTTTCCAAGAATTTTTGTGAATATTCCTTACCGTTTAATGTAGCAGTATTCATTGTGTAGAGGAATTTAATTCCTGCATCATGTGCTATTTGAATATGTTCCTTCAGTCTTTCGTCATCAACTTGAGGTAAAACGAAGGAAGCCCTACCGTGTCCTGTCAAGGTCTTTGTTTTACTACCAAAAATGTACCTAACTGGGTACTTTTTAAGCTCGTCTATTAATTTATCGTCAAAGTTTGTCCCTACTACGAGTCTCATAAATCAAGTTCATAATTATCATATTTAAAATTTTTTTACTATTAACGGAATTTATCATTAATCTCGATAGAACATTATAAGAGGAATATATAAAATATAAAGGCATATAGAGCTTCAATTCCTCATATAAGTAAGAAATAAAAGAAAAGTTACCATTGTATAGAAAGATGCCAACATATAAGAATAAAGTAATTCTGTTTAGATCAATCTATAGTGTATTTCTCGGTTTTATGAGTTTTGGGTATATTGCAATTATGAGCAACTCTGGGATTCCTTATGCTCAAATTAGCTTACTTGTAACGTTAAATTTCCTCTTTCAGACAGTCTTCTATTTAGTCTTCTCTGTTGCGAGAATAAGAAAAGGTTTAATAATTTCCTCATTTTTAAATCTTATAGTTATATTAATTTTGCTCTCGGAGAGAAACTTCTTGACTTTCTTTATAATTTCGTTAATTCTCGGATTAGCTGATGCATTGTTCTCCTCAATAGTTATTATTCAAAAAGACTTCAAGAAAAAGGATTATTCTGTGCTAATGTCCTTAACTTTTGTAGCTAACGTTTTAGGCTTAGGTTTATATTATTTTTCATTTTATATTGGATTGGAATATCTACTTATACTTTTAGCAGGAATATCTTCTGTCAACCTTTTCGTCTCATTATCCCTTAAGTACGAGGAAGAAGATCTTAAATTTGAAGATTTTTTACAATTTATGAAGATCAATGGAAAATTTTTAATTACGTTAGATGGATTAGCAACGTTAAGGAGAGTTTTTGCGAACTCTATACTTCCTATAGTTTTCATATCAGTTTTTAGTTATATTTCTAGAGAGTACTTAAGCCTATATTTTGCAGTATTCCAATTACCTCTAGTTTTCTTCCTATATTATGGGCAAAAGGTTTCTAATAAGTCCTATCTTTTACTGACTTTTAGCGAGTTTTTTATTTATATTTTACTCATCAGATTTTATTATCTCTCTCCAATAATTTTCCTAGGATTCATTTTATTAATTAAATCTACTGAGTATTTGAGAGCACCTATAGCTGAAGCAGCATTACTCCAGAAAATAGAGTATAGCACAAAAGTGATGTCGTTCTTTAATTTTCTAGACTCGATCTTAGGAGTTATAAGCGGTAGTATTTTTACAGCATTGATTTTCATAAAGGCGTATGTTTTAGTTTTACTCCTTGCAGGTGTATCTTCTCTTTCTGCAGATCTGTTTCTTTATCGTATTATTAAAGAATATAAGGAGTAGTGCTAATTAGCCTCACTATTTATATTCCACTTTAATCTTTGCATTTTCCTTTTTAGTTAACTCCTTTAATGCATCGTCACCTTTTAATCCATTGCAAGAAACTTCTTCCACTTTTCCTCCTTTGAAAACTATTGTACATTCGTCAAGGTGCAGTAGTATCCTTCCATTGTATTCTCGACTTGCCTCTAACTGCTCATTTATTAAAGACAATATGTTCTGTTTTTCTCCTTCCTCTGTCTTTGTCTTGTACCTTTCTGTTAGTCTCTGGAAGAAGTTTTTCAAGAAGATATCCATAGGAAGTCTTGCAAGCCTTTCTAAAGGTCCATTGTATTGTCCTCTTATTATTACATCTACTTTCTTATCCTTCTTGTACGGAATTGTTTCCACGATGAATCTAAAGTATGCTCTAGGGAAACTCATAGTCCCCTCGTGGATAACTTCATGAGAGCCTAAAGTTCTCTTCATGTGAAATTTAAAAGTCATGAATACTTTGAATTCAGCCCTATAGTTCTCTTCATCAATTTTTTCGATTTTTCTCAAGAACATCCACCACTCTCTCAAGTTATTTATGTCATAAACATCTGATAGTATTTTCATTTCGTCCTCCTCTATTGTTCCCTTAACTTCCCTCTCTAACATAAGAATAAATTGGAAAATAAGTTTTTATAATTATCTTTTATTTGTATTTTTCTTTTTGATACTTTATCTACAATACGCTTAAAGGTATTTTATCTTAATTTTATAAAATGCGCTTAGTTCAGTTGCCAGAAGCAGACCCTTATCATATGACGTTTGCAACAAGGCTTGTGGCGATGTTAGCTAAGAAACTTCAAGATAACATTTTTGCGTTAATGACTCCAACAAAAAAGCCTTTTATAAGTGTAGGATATCATGAGGAGATTTCGAGGGTAATTAACCTAAAATTAACTAACGAATTGGGTATCCAAGTTATTAGACGAGATACTGGAGGCGGGGCAGTAATTATTACTCCAAATCAACAAGGTTATAGGATAGGGATAAACGAACTACCTTCACGTATTCAAGATATTTACTCAACGTTCTTATCTCCTGTTCTCGAATTACTAAAGGAATACGGAAATCCGCAATTAAGGGGCCAAGATATTCTATTTAATGGGAAGAAAATAAGCGGTAATGGCGCAGTAACTTATGATAACGTGACGTGCATAACTGGGAGTATTATACTTAAGAACGATATTGTCGAATTATCTAATTTACTTAATATTCCATCGGAGAAATTCAAGGACAAAATAGCAAAGTCAATACAAGAATGGGTCACGGGCTTATCTGAAGAAATAGGTAGAGAAGTAACTCCAGAGGAAATTAGAGAAAAGCTCAGGAGAATATTAATTACTAAATATAATGCAGTTCCTTACGAGTTAAGTGAGGAAGATATGAAATATTGGGATAAAGTTTCTATTCCAGAAGACGATCCTGGAGTTGACAGACTATCTTATGTAGAAGGATGCTTTAAAGTTACATCAAGGGTATTTCTCTGTAATGAAGAGAGAAAATTTAGAAAAATGGTAAATGTTACGGTTAGGCTTGTTGATGATAAAATTGATGACGTAGTGATCTCTGGAGATTACTTTGTAGAACCTAGGGGCATTATAAAAGTGTTAGAGAGTTCTTTAAAAGGGAAAAGCTTACAAGATGCTAAATTAATGATACGTGATGTCCTAAAAGATAGTAAAATTTACGGCTTTAGTATAGATGAACTGAGTTCACTTTTCGATGATATTCTCAAAAAATACTTACAATATAAGTGACGATATTCCTACTAGAATCCCAGAAAGCACTAGGAAAATAGAAGAAGAAAGCCATAATTGCAAATGAACAAGAGAGACCGCTAATGTATACCATATACCTAAAGCCATGCCTAATGAAACCGTTAATCCAACAGATGTCGATCTTATGCAAGGTTTAAAATAACTAGTAACTAGTGAAGGCATTGCGCCCCAAGGTGCTTGGGTTATTATCCCGATTAGGATTGCAATTGGATAAAGTTTAGGCAAATAATAAAACAAGGGAATTGCTACAATAGAAACAATAATTCCCCACACGGATAAGATCTTCTTATTATAGAATTTACTGAATATCAATAATGATGGGAGAGTAAGTAACATTGCTATTGCATAATAAACCCTTCCCTCAGATCCTAAAATAAGTGGGACAAATTGAAAGAAAGACAAAGCCAACCCCATCATGCCTAAAAACCAGAATAGTAACCTGAATACAACCATTTGCCTCAGCGCAATAGTTAGCGTATCTTTGCTTATCAAGTTCTCTTTCTTTATTTCGTTAAAAACTGGAGTTTCTCCCATTCCAAGTCTAATCCATAACGACACTAAAGCTAATGAACCGCCGATGAAGAAAAGATACTTCCATGTATATAAAAAATTACCATAAGATGAAAAGGTGATTATTAATAATGTTGCCGTAAGTGAACCAAAACCGAAACCGCTTTGCACAAATGCCCCGCTAAGTCTTTTTTCCTTGCTCCATTCTTCTACAAATACGTAACCGTTAGCGTATTCTCCGCCAGTAAATATTCCTATGCCTATTCTAATTATGATGAAAAATATTGTTGAGATTATTCCTAAAATTTTGTATGCAGGTATTAATGCAGTACTAACTATGAGCAATGATATGAAGAGCATTGATATAACTAGACCGCTTCTTCTACCTAATTTGTCCCCTATTGAACCTAATAATATTCCTCCCAAAGGTCTAAAAACTACCGTAAATCCGTAAGTTAAAATTACGTTAATAAATGTCATTCCCGGAGGAAAGAATAGTTTAGCGAAAAATGGAGAGAGGATAGTGATTAGCGTAAAATCGTATGCGTCCAATAGATATCCGAGGAATTGGGCTATAGAAGCTTTTATCATTTTCATAATATTTAAGAAATTTTCCTTTATAAACTTTTATGTAGAGAAAATCTCCATGTAATATGAGAAAGAGGAAATCATTGAATTTGGTCATGCATGAAGAATTAAATTGTAGTTTTATTTCTGAAGTCTTTGCAGTATGGATTTTATTTCATCAATAAGTATCTTTATGTTTTCCGCAGCTATTTCATCACTCCTAAAAGGGCTTAATATAGCTTCTTTATCCGGGCCATTATATTGATATTCGTGAATAAAGAGAGCTTTTTCTGTCAATAAATTTATCTCTTTCCCTAAGATTAATGAAAGTTCTTCCAAGTAAGAAGTGGGAACTATAGCTATTATCCAATCGGCAAATTCTATCTTTCTCCTCCCTAACGACTTCTTTTTAGGATATTTCTTAACTAGAACATCCCTCTTATCCGTAAGTAATGCAGCCAATAGAGATTTCCACGCTTGGAATACCTTACCTGCAGCGTTCCTTATAAGTCCTTCCTGAAGAAATTTTTCTGCGATTTCGACCTCAAATTTTGCTTCCTCAAGCCTTATCTTTTTATAAGCCTCCAGATTAAACCATGGCTTAGGTAGCTCTTGCATATATAATAAAACGTAAAGAGAGTATTTAACCGCGTTTAACATTATTATGGTTAAGATTTATAGAAAAAGATTAAAAGTATAAAAAATCAAAATAAGGTCGTGAAGGAGATCATCGTTAGGACTAGGTTATCCTGCAATTATAGGAGGTTGAAGGCTTTCTTTATTTCTTCCGGCCTTGTTAAGCTCTTTTATTACGTAGATAAGATAGAGAAGAGAGGGCCTTATCAATACGTCATTAATGATAAATATAATGCTGAGCTTTTCATCCTCGATAGGAGGATTACTTGGGAGGTTTATAAGGATAGGGATTTGAAGGATAGGATAGAAGTTGAGCTTATTCCGTTAACAGATAACGATACTGCAGTTTTCCTTAAGTTTTCTACTAATAGAATCCTCCCACTTAAGAAGGTTTTAGAAAAAGAGGTTAACAGTGAAGTAGACCTATTAAGGGAATTGTTAGATTCTTTGAGGACATTTAACTTGCAATAGCGTTGGCTAAATTCTCTAAAGATGCAATGGAAGGCAATAGACCAGAAGAACCTATAAACGATATTTCTACAACCTTATTTCCAGACTGTAAATATACAACTTCTGTGAAACCTGAGATATATGTTGCTACGTAAGCCTTGCCTGTGAAAGATATTGTGGAAGGAGAGATACTTAACATGTAACTATGCGCAGAGTATGAATTTGGAAAAGCTATTTCAGTAACGTAAAGTATATCTCCAGCACTGTCAGTGTAGTTTGCAAAGGCTACAGGATAATTTCCAAGCTTATATAAGCAAGTGAAGTGCGACTCTTTTGCAATTCCTACATAGTAACTGCATAATTTCCATGCAATTCCAGTATAATGGTCTATTGTTGATATAGAAGGGGAAGTTAAGTTAACAGCCTGATTGTCTCCTAGAAAGCCTACTGAAAGTGCTCCTAATATTATTATCAATGCAACGAGTTCTCCAACTCGTAAGTTCATATTTTCACCTTAATTATATACTTTTCAAAAAGAAGTTAATAAACATTGTGTTCAAAAGTATGCATTTATATATAAAAATAAATCATAGTGTTAGATAGTATATGAAAATGAGATTTTAAACATATAAATCTTTTATAAGTAAAGAAAGAAAATAATCATATGAAAATAACGTTTATTATAAGTTTACTAGCCATATTATCTTTCCTTGACGTTTACACAACTCTTATGGGAATAACTAATGGATTTGTAGAGGATAACATTCTTCTAAGTTCGCTAGAAAATAATATTTACTTACTTCTTAGCATAATGATTTTCTTAAAAATTATTGCAATAGTAGCAATATATTATATGATGAAGAGAAAACTGTGTCTCCCAGCTTATGTGTTATTGGCTCTATACTTATTTGTAGATTTGCACAACATCTTTCTCTTATATTAAATAAACTATTTTAATAGCTACGGACATTTAAATATAATTCTTAAAAAAGCATTCTTAATGCAGTATAGTCTAGCTCAAGTTAAGCTTGATAAATATATATCCTAGTATATACAAGTATATCCTATGAAGGTCATAAGCGTAAAGGTTCCTGAAGAGATCTATGAGAAAATGAAAATGCATAAGGAAATAAATTGGAGCGAAGTAATCAGAAATGCTATAATATCTGAGTTAAATGAATTAGAAGGTATAACTACGGGGAATGAACTTATAGAGAGACTTAAACGACTCGGTGTAGATGAAAAAGATATAAATGTGGAGCCTCCTCAAGGTGAGGACGAATTTCAGAAAGAATTAAAGAAAAAATCTACGATACGAACACCTTGATTAAAATTCATAAGAATAAATCTCTCCTATCTACGATTAATTACGTAACAACGTCCATACTAAATGTGATAGAATACCCTCCAATACTAGATCTAAAGGAGAAATTGATAATAATTTATCCCACAAGAAGTGATTACGAACTTGCAATAAAGATAATGGCTAAACTAAGAAAAATAGGGGAGCCAGTTAACGTAGTGGATATAATTTTATCCTCTATTGCTATAAACAGGGACATGATAATAGTGACTAACGATAATGATTTTGAATCAATTAAAAAAGTTGAAGAAAGATTAAAGGTAGAAAAATTATGAGGTAAAAAGGGAAAAGGTTGTTAATAATAGATCATGATATTACCTCGTTATCGTAGCTTTCTCTTCAACTAACTGCGTTCCCTTAGTTTCCTTTAAGCCTAACGTAGCTAACGCTGATATTATTCCCCATAATGCTAAGAATGTAGTAACTATCCAAGAATTTGCTAAATATTGTGAAGGCAGTCCTAACAATCCTACTAGTAGTATTGGCATTAAACCTCCTTCAACTGCTGCAGCCAATTGCATTCCATAACTTGCTCCACTGTATCTATATTTTGTAGGAAAGCTTTCTGGGTAAAATGCAGCCATTGATGCATAAGGGCCATAAGCTGCGAAACCTATTAGGAACTGCATTATAAATAATAGGCCTAGATTACCGCTTAGGAATCCGTAAACATATGGATACGCAAACGCTGCTATTAGGATATCTCCTAATATTAGTGAGGCTTTTCTACCAAGCTTATCACCTAAATAGCCGAATATTGGAGTAGAAACTAATCCTGCTATCGCGAACACGTAAATTAGCGCAGAAGTTATTGGCATTTGCAATCCCAGGAAGTTAATGTAAGCTGGATATCCCAGGCTTTTTCCTACTACCTTCAAATACAAGCTAGGCATTACCGTTGCTGGAATGTAAACAGCCATGAATACTCCGCCTATTGCAAGCATTAATAATATTATAGGCTTCCATGCGTACTTGAAGACCTCTAATGAAGGAACTTTACTTATTTTTCCTTCACTCTTGATTTTCTCAAAGGGTAAACTCTCTGTTGCCAAATACCTTAGGAAAGCTCCTAGAAAAGCTACGCTACCTCCAACTAGGAATCCTATCCTCCAACCTATTGTTACGAAATCCTTGCTAAATGCCAACAATACCGTAGCCGCTCCTATGAAACCTATAGGTGAGGCAATTTCTATTAAAGAAGTTATTAAAGCCCTCTTAGAGGTAGCATGTTCAGATACCCACGTCGCTACTCCTCCCCATTCTCCGCCAACGCCCAAACCTTGTAAAAATCTGAAGGCAAATATTGCCACTGGTGCTATTATTCCTATTGTTGCATATGTGGGCATTAATCCTACAGATACCATAGCAATTCCTACTAGCACTAGGTCAAAACTTAATGCGTGCCTCCTTCCTAATCTGTCACCTATATGCCCGAAAACTGTAGCACCTAAAGGCCTTGCAAAAAACGCTATTGCATATGAAGATACTGAAGCTAACATTGAAATTAAGTAACTTTTTGACGGGAAGAATAATGTAGGGAATGCTAGTAATGCTGCATATATGAATAGGTAGTAGTCGTACCACTCAACTATTGTTCCTATTAAACCTAGGAGAGCAACTCTAGAGATGGAAGACATGAGTAAAAAGTAAGGGTGTGAGTTTTTAAGCATTTCTATTTAAATAGTTAAAAATCTAGAAATTAAGTTTTCAAAGCATTCAAGAGATTTATATACTCATAGAAATATATAAATTTAATAAAGTAGAGGAAAATTATGAAAAGATTTTTTATATCCACGTCGTTCTTTTTTATATTGTTTATTCTTATCGACGATAAGATAAGTGATTTATAGAGAAACGGCGTAATTTACGTAGTTATATTCATCAGCCAATATTTATGCATTTGAAGCTGAATTTATGATCGATTTCACGATATAATAGGTTTTTAGTAGTACATTAGCAGTATTCCTTGATTTTTTCAAAGAAATCTTTTACTCCTCTTTTCTCACTCTCAGAATTTATATAATTAATATCCATTACGTCACGTTGTGCACAATAAACAAGTACTGCTTTATTTCTATCCTCTGTACTATTCCAGAATTTCCACGCTTCTAAATAAGTTAAAACTACCTCTTCTGGGGGAATAATATAAACGTGATAAGAGTCAACTTGTAACTTAAGTGGAGGTTTATGTTTATTATAAACATTGTTGACTATATCAATTCCTTTTTCCGAAATTTCCCTTATCTTAGGCAGATATATCCTGAGTCCGAAATCTGATATCTTCTTTAACACTTGTCGTACTAGGTTTTCCGCTTCACCTTCAATTATAATATCAACGTCTCCCGTTCTATAACTTCTCCCTGAATATATTTCTGCAGCAAATCCTCCAACAATAATTATTCTTCCAAGGTGCCTCTCTTCTATTAGTGTATTTAAAATAGCCAGAAATTTCAAAAAGCGGTCGGTTTCACTACCTTTTAATTCGCCTATTCTTGAAAGTAGTTCCCCAAGCAACCAGTCTTGTAGTATATTACACCACCTTCTATTTTCCAACAGCCCAGCTCTTCTAATAGCCTTATATTTTCTTCTCCTAATCTTGCTAACCTCTTTAAATCGTCATCCTTTATCTTACTACCTCTAGGTCTCTGTCTATCTTCTAGCAACTTAATTATTAGCTTTGGATCTATCACATGATTAATACACTCTATGTCCTTATTAAACTTATAATCAAGCCCTATGCGTAAAGAAAATTATAGACAGCCTATAAATTAATTTTACTAAATTGTGTTTATTCTACCCTAAGTTTGGTATTTATAACAACTATTGGCATCTCAGTTTGTTTAATTATTCCTAAATCTAGAATTTAACTATAAAGTTAAAACCTTGATTTGAAACACGTTATTTTCCTCAGTTTGTAAGTAGTTGCAAAGGATTGAAATCCTCACCCTCCACGTAGGAAGGAGTTGGCTCTAACTAGTAAGTTTAATATTTCCTAATTCCTAGTAAATTAACTGTGGATGAGAAAACTTACAATGAGATAATTAAACCATTTGGATCTTATGACAGATTTAAGAAGAGATTAGAAGATATAAAGGCTGGCATAGAATTCCTGAAACGAACTGGAAAAGATCCTTTAGAAATATCTTTTCAACTTTATGAAATATGGGAAAAGGAATATTTAAAATTGTACAATAATGACGTTAAGAAAGCTAGGGAAGACTTAATAAGAGAATGGAGAAGGAAACTGAGATCCTTAAAGATTAGTTAAATCTTTGGAAGAAGCTAATGCAGATTATGTTATAGTAGGAGGTTATAGTGGCTATACATTATGTAGGAGCAGATTAACTCAAGATATTGACATAGTTGTAGGAAATGTAGATTTAGATAAATTAATAAAATCATTAAAAGACTAAGGATTTGACTTTTCTGAGAAGGATTTAAGAACAACACATGCTGAAAGGTCTAGAGTAACTATATTCTTAAGTAATGAAATTTTTCATGTAGATTTAAAATTTGCTAACGATCAATTGGATTTCGAAGTTCTAAAGGATAAAAAGAGAGGTAATATCCTAGGAGTTGATTGCTGGATAGAAAGTTTAGAGGATATAATAGTAGCTAAGCTAATATACGGTAGTATGCAAGATGAAGAGGATGTAATAGCTATCCTAAGCAAGATAGGGAAAATAGATGAGAATCTCAAAGAGAAAGCTAGGAAATTTCACGTTTATGAAAAGCTGTGCGGAATAGCTGAAATGATAGGAATAAAATGTTAGGTATGTGTATGTTAATTATATTCATGGCACGAGCTTACTGGTAGTAATAACTGTTTTTGAAATTGGGAATTAAAGTTATTACAAAAAGATTATCATTATATTTTAACAATGTTTAACGTTTTATATAAGGCTTAAAATATGCAAAATTTTTAAATATAATAAAAAAGATAAGATTGTGGAAGCTACATACGAGTTTGAAACTACGGAAAACCCTGAGACCGTGAAGGAGTACTTAGCTAATCCTTATAACTTAATGAAATACGTTCCTAATTTTAAGGATTTGAAAGAGACAGAAGACGGATGGGAGCTTTACGTTCATTGGTTATTTACCATTAAATTGAGAATTATAAGAATAGTTACAAAGAATGAGATAAGTTATTTAATAAAGAAGAGTGAAGGAATGATAAAATTGAACGCTAACTTGAGGTTTATAATTTTACCCACTAAAGATATAACTAAAGTAAATCTGGTCTTCTTTTACCAAGGGCCTTTTGAGCGTTTTGCAAAGAGACAGGCAGATGAGTTTTACAAGAGGGGTGTGAAATTATTTGAAGAAGACTTAAAGAAAAGGGCAGTTGTTCAAACGGCTCAAGGTCAAGAAATTCCAGTTTATACCATGAGGACAATCCTAGCTAAGAAAATTCAAAAAGATGAGCTAGAAGGCATATTGGAAGACGCCATGGTAAAGAGTGTAGATAGAATGATCGTTCTCATTTTATCTGATGGTAAGAATAACGTTCAACTAACCTTCAATAAAGGAGACGTAATTTCTCAAAAAGGAGATTTGAATTCTCTACAAGGTGAGGTAACTGTTATAATGAAATCTCCTTAATAATATACGTTAATAGAATCTAATTTAGGCAAAACTTTTGCTACAATACCTCTTATAAGTGAGTACCAAAGTTTTGAAGGTAATCTTTCATTTCTAGCCTCTATTTCACTGTCAATACTTTGTGTTTTTATCTTCATTGACATTGCAATTCTTTTAATTCCATAAACACATTCAGCGAAAACTGGACAAGTTGGGCAAGCGTATTTACTGGATGACATATCTATTGAGATAATTTGCTTACCATTGAGGTAAATTATACCATCATCGAATTTCAATTCTTTTTCACCTTTAACGAAAGGCAGAATTAGCTTAAAAGCAAGAGCATTGTCTTCTATTAAGCCAAGTTTCTTCATTGAATCTAAGATATAGTAATAATAACTTTTGCTCAAGCCCAGCTTTTCCCTATCGTCGCTGGCCATTACCTTCAAATAAATATCAGAGGTTAATTTATTGAAAGTCTCCCTACTAACTATTATTGCTTTACCGCTGTCTTTTACTGGTCTATCCGTCGTTATAATTCTATAATCGCACATCTTAAGATGAGATTCTCGTATAAATCTAAAAGGATTTCTAAGAAAAGTCCAAGGTATATACTATTAACGACCTTTAACACTTTTATTCAAGATTATGAATAAAAGTAAAAAATTATTCTAACTTAAACTCCTAGACGAAATATTTTAATAATTTCATGATGGCCTCATAACTTTTCTTTCTGCAATCTATTCCATCGTAACCCTTCCTGTTTAGTACTGAAAAGAACCTACAACCGCCAAGGCATAGAGGCATATAAGGACAATCTTTACATTTCTTCCACAAATTTAAGGCCCTTTCGCCGGAAAGCTTCTCGTAAATTACTACATCTCCGTCCTCAGTAAGGTAACCCTTTACGTAAAGGGGATTTCCTGTAAAAGCCCAACAAGGGTAAATATTTCCGAAAGGATCTACTACAATATCCTCATCAAAGTGAGCAACGCATAAACCTAACCTAAATACGTCTTGAGGTATTTCAAAACCTTCATCCTTAGCAGTTTCCCATAATTTTACAAGAATCTCTCCTTCTTCGTCTTTAGGGAACGTGTAATCCCAGTATTCGTTCCTAAATACGTTATCGTGAACTAAATGCGGGTCAAGCCTAACTTTAGTTATGCCGTTTTGCTTTAAATCCCTCAAAAGGTCTCTAAAGGAATCCAGGTTATTTACGTCTATATTAACCCTAAGGACAACATTTACTTCATCTTGGATTTCCTTTAAGTTCTTTAAAATTATATCGTAAGATCCTTTTCCTCCAACGAAATACCTCCTCTTATCGTGAACTTCCCTAGGGCCGTCTAAAGTTATTTGCACGTGAGTTAAACCTAGGCTCTTCAATTCGTCAAAAACGTGTCTAGTTAAGAGCGAACCGTTTGTCACTATACTGAAAGAATACTTTAAATCCGAAAGTTGAGTGGAAATTTCCTTGATTCTTCTTAGCTCTAATAAAGGCTCTCCGCCGAAATAAGTTACCCTAACTTTCCTACCGTTTGCGTGAGTTCTGACGTATTTTATAAATCCTCTCACTACTTTATCGCTTACAGAGGAATTATTCCTAAAAGCCTTTTGAAAACAGTAAACGCAATCAAAATTACATCTATAAGTCAGTACTAGTGTTGGCTCTAACACTTCTTTCTTAAATTTTTGTAAGAACTCATCAAATGTTGCGGAAAATCCTTCTTCTATTATATCTTTTAATTCTTCCGGCACTTCACCTTTTTTCAACTTCTCTATTTCCTCGTCGGTCAATCTTATTGCATAGCCCGTTAACGTATTAAACATGATTTTATAATCGTCAAGAAAAATATTGTATTTAGATAACATTTTATTTCTCCCTCCTACTTATTCTCCCCAAGAGGGAGAGTATCCGCACCTTCCTATTTTCCTTTCCAGTTTAACTACTTTCCTCTGCATATGAAGAGATAGCAGGGGTTAATCTTATCTTTAGAGAATTATAGTCTAAGGAGATATATGTGAAACCTTGTTAAACAAATTATCAAAATTCCGTCAATTATTACCTTCTCACGTTTCATCGTTTTCTTGGATATATAAAATTCTTTGCATAATTTCTTTATTTTATTAAAATAAACTAAATATAAACATAGAGAGTTATGAAGAAAAAAGGAATAAAGAAGGTTAAGTATTTATTTCTTGGAATATTTTGTGGTATGGTCTTCCTTCTAGTATTGTTTTTCCGTACGTTGTTGTTTCTTTGTAGTCTCTGCTTAGTATGAATTTTTTGAAGGATTCTAAATCCTTCCATTCGCTGTAAATTAAGTATTCTCTTGGGTCGTCTACTCTTTTGTATAGTTTTGCGTCGATAAAACCAATGTCGGAATTTTTTAGTATTGAAACTACCTTTGAGAACGTTTCCTCAAATTCCTTCTCGTGACCCTCCTTTACCCTATAATAAAGACCAACATTTATCATAAATAGTAAATATGAGAAAAAAGTAAAATATCTTATTCGTAGGACTCATTTGGCTTCTTATATACTATGTAATGATATAGTGAGACTGCTTCACCCCACATTACAAATATTAAACCTAGGTCAACTCCGAACATATTGGACTCATATCCAGTTGGCGGTATTGTCCACAATGTGACCATTAACACTAAGCTTAATACGAACAACACTACAATGATGTATTGGGCAAACTTCTTCTTCATCTCAAGCTTGCTGACTTCAGGAGATGGAGTAGACGAAGTTTGTTGTTGTTCCATGCGTAATATTATTGGTGCGATTCTTTTTGCTCCTATTACGAAGAGCGAGGCTATTGGTAATAGTATTGCTAATGTGATTGGTGAAGGATAGTTAACGAATTCGGCTAAGCCTCCAACGAACAATAATGATATTATTACAAATCCTAATATCGCTAATGGTGCTAAGGCTTTTCCTAGATGTAGGAATGAATGCTTAACTCTTGGTTCTTCACTGCTCTTTTTGCTTGGCAATATCCATAATCCAATAGCTACTATAACTGCAGGAGGTAGTAGAGCAACTACTTGGCACTTGAAAGCTACCGGAACACCAGGTGCAATATCTCCCCATAATGTAGTTTGTATTAGATATATTATCATTAGTATACCGATACCTACGAATATCTTCCTGCTGAGTGGATGTAGTTCTTCAGATCTGTCTAGGAATGGCAATAGAATTAAATACACTAAAGGAATAATCGCACCTATCGATAAGTCTAATAGTACATTACTACTAAAGTCTGCAATCTTATAGAAGAATAGGAAGAACCATGGCGGATAAGTTGTAACTTTAGCAGCTAGTGGACTTGTTGGCGGAGGTGCAGGTTTTGGATTCAAGAATGGATTATAATATTGAGGTAAGCCGTTTAAGTACGCTAGTGCATTCGGTATAATAAGTATGAATCCCCATGTCATTAATATTAATGATAACATGTAAACAAAATTCCTAGGCCACCATGGATTAAACTTCATCCATTCTTCTCTGGTGTAAACTGCTGGAGCCTTACTTTTTACTTTTCTAGAAGGCATCATTCCGTAAGATTCTGCAAGGAAGAAGTGGAATACGAATAGCAAGCCGATTAATGCAACAAAGATTATGTGCCAGGCTAGAACTCTACCGTATTGTCCATTATCGTAATTTCCAAACAAGAATGGAACTAGCCACTGCATTCCGGGGATGGATTCTATTATACCTGCTCCTACGTCTACTGCACTTGTAGCTAAGACGTCGCCTATTAAACTGTAACCGAAGAACGAAGCACCCATAGTTAGTACTAAGAGAAATACTCCTAGTATCCATAGTAGCTCTCTTGGTTTTTTATAGGCTCCAACAAAATAATTCCTAAACATGTGAATATATGCCAAAATAATCATTGCATACGCTCCATATAAGTGACTATAGAGAACTACAGAACCATAAGGAACTTGATTTATAATAAATTGCGTTGAGTTGTAACCGTTATCTGGGTCGTAATATAAGAGTAAAATAAGTCCCGATATTACAGTGTACATAAAAGCAGCTGCCACTAATGCACCTAACCAATCACTAACATGATACATATAATCTGGAGTTCTAAAAAACGGTAACTCATCTAATTTTAGTCTTTCATTAAACCAGTTTGAGACCCTTTTTGACATGCTCATTAATTCTCACCTAACTACTACTAAATGGGTTCTCGGTTTCTTTCACTGTAGTCTTAGTTCCTACAGAAGATCCAAAGCTTGATTCTAAGTCACTCTTAGGATCTTTGGAAGGTACTCCATTAGATCCTGTAGGATATACTCCTACTCCAATAGTGCCTACTGCATATAAGTAATCAGTAGAACTGTCCCATTCTAAGATCGTTGCAGGAAGAGGCCTCACGGTCGGCCCAGTTAGTACTGCAGCACCGTGATAAGGATCATAGGTAGAACCGTGACAGTCGCAATGGAATATTGCTGGTATGTGATTGCTTTGTGCCGCTGCCACTGCTTGTGGAGTTAATGTGTTAGGCTCTGGTGCAGATTCTTGCGCAGAATTAACGTGATTGGGAGGATAGAAGTGTATATACGGTGGTTGGCAACCTAGGTGTTGACATATTGCACTATAAGATACTATTGAACCGTAAGGTCCTACTCCTCCCGGCCAAGTATATTTATCCCCAGTTTGAGGTACTACTACAGTAGATGGAGGCAATTTAACAGGTTTCCCAGAAGAATCTCCTAGGTTAAGCAAGAAGTTAGGTTCTCCGGTTAACGGATATTCGTAAATTGTGATTATTGGGCTATTAACTGGTATCTTAGAAGCTAAAATTGGAGATCCTGAAGAATCGACTAGGAGAGACTTTGGAAAACCGCTTATGGCTGCGACTTCTGGTGGTTGTAAAACTCTAAGTCCTGGAATCAAACCTACAACTGCGGCTGCTCCTATTCCTATTACTAAGCCTTTAAGGAATCTCCTTCTTCCTTCATCGATTCCTCCTAAGTTTTTATCTACGTAGTTAAATAAATAGTCGTCTCCTTTCTTGACGAATTCTCGGGAGTCGAACTTTGTTTTTGGATTCCTCATTTTAGCTAAGAGTTTATTTATGAAGTAAAAGTCACTGGGAGAAAGTATAGGTTTCTCGTCTTTGTTTAGTTTAAACTTTATCATTATGGTCAACAAAAAATTCGTATCTTAAGTATTAAGGCTTAAACGTTGGACTAATTTCTTTAAATCGTCCATGATAGTTCTTTCGTTACCAATTTCTCTATAATTTTGGATAGAAAATCCTATGAAAGGTGCTAGCAAATAAAGTAATAAGTGAAATCCAGTTATTGCTTGAAATGCGGTAGTTATTATTATAAAGTATCCTAACCCTGCATATCCATTGCCCTTAATTGCTAGTAGGAGGATTGTATAGATTGATACACTTAGTGCAAGAAGGAGTATTGGCAAATTGTAGGGATTATATAGCGCTATCCCAAAAGCCGAAGGGATAACCATGTTCATTATTATTTCCAAGAACCTATTATTAATCACCAGAAAGTATAATGGAAGGAACACGAATAAGCCCGGAATTGCAGCTATATAAGACATCATTGCCCTTTTTGATATTATCTTATTGTAGATTATGGCGTAAATAATTACTCCTAGTAATGAAGCTATAAAGATAAATGAGTAACATATTGCTAAATCTCCGTGCAAAAAGATTGTGTCAATTCCTGCATAAGTTGTAAGAGTAACCATTGCGAGCGTTGGCAAAAATAGGAGTGACCTTCTATTAGATTTTATTGTAACCTCTATAAGTGACGCAATACCGAGCAATGCTAGCACTATTTCTATGAAGGACCAGTAAGGAGAGAGAGAATAATTATGAATTAAGTTTAAAGAAGGAGATACTAAGAGCGCTATTCCTAAAGGTAACAAAGATCTTACCTTATTAGAAAGTACTACTGCCACAAGGCCCAAGAATACTGCTTCCATGTAAAGCCCTGCAACACCTAGATAATTCATTAACCCTTCATAAGGGAAAGTGATAGGGAGGTAAGAAATGGGGAAAATAAACTCAAAAAGAAAGGCTAAAGAAGAGGATATTGCTAAAAAAATTGAAAATATTTTAATGTAACTCAAGACGCATCACTTTCTATACACAATCCATATTATTGCTAAAGCAACAACTGCTACCACTACTCCAACTACTGTCACTGTCATTAATGTTGGACTTATTACGAGTGGTGGAGGTGGCGTTGGATGAGATGCTGTGGATAGTGCCAAGGTTACGAATGGAGTTACTATTGATTTATCAAATAACGTCTCTCCTTCTCTTCCCTGCCATACTGCAAAAGCTACATAGTAAGTGGTATTAAGTGCTATCTGAGGTTCATATTTTGCTATATTAGATGGTACAGTTAGTGATCTAACGTATTCTACTGTCCAGTAACCGTTGCACCATTTTGCACCGGTTCTTATCATGAACAAAGAGCCGTTAAGTCCGCTGCTTTGCACTGGAGTATACCAAATTCCTGCACAATCCACTTCATACATGTTAGTATTATTAGTATAAAGTGGAACAGCAAATCCTCCACAATCTGGGTCTGTATAAGGCAATCCAGTCAATGATTCGTTAGCCCATAAGTGGACTTTGAATGCCGGATCGTAAGTTGCGTTGTTCCAAGTTGCTCCAGATACCCACATCCATATATTTGCCGATCCGCCAGGCATCTTGAAGGATCCGCCAGCAACTGATAAGTTATATCCATCATAAACTTGGCCCGCATATTTACCTCCTATATTCATGCCGTCCATAGTAGGCGTTCCGGTTCCCATATACCACATCATTGCTACTCTGTCAGGATAGTACCAAGTGGAATTAGTGTAATAACCGTAGAATAGACCATTGCAATAGAAGATGTATTCCATCGGCCTGAGCGAGTGATAAAATAATATTGTTCCATTAGATAATACTTGAATTTGACTATCGTTTGGAGCTAAAACTGTTACTCCTTTGTAGGAGAAAGCTAACCTTCCGCTCTCACTTTTACCATTAACTATTGAAACGTAGCTGGTACAGTTAGTTAACAACTTATAAGTAGTTCCGGGCATTAGTTCAATTATTCTAAACAAACCTGGTCCAGTAGCAGATGGATATAATCCAGCGGCTGCTGCGGACCAAGCTCCGAACGCAGGATTTGGAGCAGGCCATTTGACTAGGATGAAAATATCACTTCCGTTCCAAGCTGCTTTAACAAGTATATAATGCGTTAAACCTGAGGTCGGAGCATTTGGAATATTTGCAGTTAATGATAAATTAACCCAGGGTATATCGCTCCAAAAACTGCAGCTCCCTGGATTTGCAAGATTAGCGGAGCCTACTACTTTATATGCTACTATTGTTGGAGAGCTTTGAGCTAGAGGTACATTTTCAAAAGCTAACATTATTGAAAATAACATTGCAACAAGAGCTATTAACAAGGGGATCTTTTTCCTCATTTTAAATTCACATGATGAAAAGCGTTCTTCTACGTAATAAGGATAAAACGTTGGACTGATTATTTTGATGAGATAGTTTAAAGTTATTATAATTTTTATAAAAAACACAATATAAAAAATATTCAATATAACGATTAAAATTATTTAAAAGATAATATCTTTAGAGAGGCAACTTTTTCTCCAAATTCCTTTTTCAAAGAATCTATTATTAACTTCCACTCCTCCCTAGGATTTTCCTTAATTAAAGGTATATCGTGGTCTTTGGCTATCGTCTTTATAGCGTAAATGCATTGAGAAAAGATTGGACAAGAACTGCAAGTTAGCTTCTCCGATTCCATATTAATATAAAACAATTCCTTATCTTTTCTATAAAGAAGGCCATCAGTAAACCAAATTCCTTCATTGCTGGCCTTGAAGGGTAATACTGCACTAAAGGATATTGCGTTCTCCATTAATAGGCCAGCTTCTCTTAATTTATCAACAATAAGGTAAAAATAGCTTTTACTTAAATTCCCTTTATCATGTGTAGATAAAACGTACATGAACTTTTCATCAGCAAGTTTTTCAAAGAGCTCTTTCCTCAAGAGCACTACTTTGTCATCGAGGATTGGTCTCTCAACCTTTCCAAATTTTAAATCACACATAATTAATCAATAATATATAGAATTTTAACCTAAAAAACCGTCCTTCATTACAGATATATATAGCAAATTAACTCTGTTAATTTTCAAATAGGCTATTATTTTTATAAATTTTTTAACTTATTTAGGCAATCAAACCTTTTAGCACTATATACTTAAAATAAGAGAGTTATGATACTTAATTTAGGCAAAATTTATAAACTACGATGAAAAGTTATATTTTAAGGCGAGAAGATGTTTGCGTTACAACCTAGTGATATAGCAATAATAATAATTGTCGCCCTTGTGTTGTTCTTTGGTACTAGTAAGATTCCTGAGTTGTTTAGGTCTATGGGTAAGGCTGTTGGTGAGTTTAAGAAGGGTAGGCTTGAGGCTGAATTAGAGATGCAACAAATGCAACAACAAAATCAACAACCTCAAGTTCAGAATCAAGCTGATAAGGCTGCAGAGTTAGAGAGGCAGATTCAAGAATTGCAAAAACAATTAGAGCAGTTAAAGAGTCAAAAACAACAACAGCAACAATAATAAAGGAATTAGTTTTAATTTTAGTTTAAATTAATTTTTATTTTGTTGTTATGGTGAGTTAAATGTTAGGTAACATATCAGATACGGCAATTATAATACTTGTAGCTATACTCTTATTGGCAGGACAGAAGGACGTTGCTGGTACAGTGAGAAATTTAGGTAAAACTCTAGAAGAAATGAGAAGGCGTCAAAATGAATTTAAAGAAGAACTAATGAGAGAATTGAGCGAAACCGGTGAAGTTACTAATTCTATTAAGAAAGATTTTTCAGACGAACCAATTATTAGACCTTATCATCAACCTACTCAGGATTATAAGATTAAACAACTTGAGGAGGAAATAAAAAGATTGCAAAGCGAGTTAGAGAGGTTGAAGAATAGTGACAGAAAGAACTGAACTACAAAAGGACGAAGAAAGGCCTCTGCTCTCTCATTTGGCAGAATTAGCTATTAGGTTAAGGAGAGCTTTTATTACACTCTTTGTAGCATTTATAATATTCTTCGCTTTTGGATACACTACGATCTCAGTTTCTGGCCATGTTGTTCCCATAATTTATCCAAATTTGTTTCATAGCTTTTCGGACGAGCTGATGTTATTTTTTATCCATCACGAACTTCCGCCTCAGCTTAAGTTACTAAACTTGAACCCTTTTGACCCGCTTTACGCTTCGGCTTATGTTTCTTTTTATATGTCGATATTCATATCCTTACCGATTTTTCTTAAAGAATTCTGGGGCTTTGTTTCACCAGGTTTATATGAGCATGAAAAGAGATTGATAAAATATACTATTACTCCAGCAATTTTGCTTTTTGCTGCTGGTTCTCTTTTTGCTTATTTTATAATAGTTCCTTTAATGATGAAGTTCGTAGTTTTATATAC